>Ga0213840_1000926_pt1 | contig 29445 bp, 18 predicted proteins | sample SWPATP22_FD_160132 | JGI IMG/M metagenome (GOLD analysis project Ga0213840, IMG submission 160132) | Coastal seawater microbial communities from Marineland, Florida, United States - SWPA TP2 #2 | ecosystem: Environmental > Aquatic > Marine > Coastal | place: USA: Florida | collected 2016-08-14 | reverse complement strand
TATTTCTCTTGCTTTAGCAAGGTCGATATCGCCGTGCTCACCTAACTTGGTTAAGCCATTTCGCTCTAAGTTTTCAATAAGACCATCGATGGCCGATTTTTCAACACCGTGGTCAGATAATCGAGTTTTAACCTGCATGGTTTCAAAGAAGTCTTGAACTGCCTTGATGGTTAAATCTACGGCTTTATCCTTGTCAGCCTCGTTAATACCGAACACGCGCTCGCCTAGCTGTAGAATTTTTTCCTGCTTTTTCTCGCGCTGCACAAACATGAGCGATGGAAGTACAATAGCCAGCGTAACGGCATGGTCAAGGCCGTGTAGGGCGGTAAGTTCATGGCCTATCATATGCGTTCCCCAGTCTTGCGGTACGCCTTTGCCTATCAATCCATTTAACGCCATCGTTGCAGACCACATAATGTTCGCGCGAACGTCGTAGTCTTCAGGCGTTTGAAGCGCTTTTGGTCCTTCTTGAACAAGTGTTTGAAGAATTCCTTCAGCAAAACGGTCTTGAAGGGGAGCGTTTACTGGATAGGTAAGGTATTGCTCAATAACGTGAACAAACGCGTCTACAACACCGTTAGATACCTGACGTGGCGGCAGTGAGAAAGTAAATTCTGGGTCAAGTACAGCAAATGCTGGCTGAACGGTTTCTGAAGAAAACGCGCGTTTTTGCGATGTTTCTTTCCTGTTCACAACAGAGTTACCGTTGCTTTCAGATCCGGTGGCAGGCAGCGTAAGCACTGCGCCTATAGGTAATGGATTTTTGAAAGGTGCGCCTTTTATGAGGATATCCCAAGGATCGCCTTCGAAGTTTACAGCAGCCGCAATGAACTTTGCGCCATCAATAACGCTGCCGCCGCCAACGGCTAAAATGAAGTTCACGTTGTTATCGCGAGCTACATGTACGGCTTTCATCAGCGTTTCGAATTCAGGGTTTGGCTCTACGCCTTGAAACTCAATTACGTCTACATCTTTAAGCGATGCTATTGCTTGGTCGTAAACGCCATTTTTCTTAATTGAGCCACCACCGTAAAGAAAAAGCACTTTGGCGTTTTCAGGAAGACGAGTTGCTACTTCGCTAAGTTGGCCTTTGCCAAATAAAATTTCAGTTTGGTTTTTGAATGTAAAGTTTAGCATTTGGTTCACCTGTTCTTTTTGCTTATTCGTTTAGCAATTTAAGTAGCTTTTCTGCTAGTAAATCGTCCGAAAAAGGGTTTTGGCCCGTTATAAGTTCGCGGTCTACTACCACGTTTGGAGCCCACATTTCTTTGTATTGCATATTGCCGCCAGCGCCTGACATTGCATCTGCAGGATAGTACAGCAGCGATGCATCGTTAAGTGTACTCTCGAAGTATGCTTCTTCTGGCGTCGAGAATATTGTCATTTTGTAGCCATCATATATCCACTGATCAGGTGTGGCTTTACCGCCATTTTTCAATGCCATCTCATACGTTTGCGGGTTAACTTGCGCAGAAAGTAAGGCAATTGGCCCATGACAGATGGCCGCAGTGGGTTTTCCCTCATTATGAAAGTGCGTAAGAATTTCGCCCACTTCTTTATTGTTAGCCAGATCTATAAGTGGGGCATGGCCACCAGGAATAAATACGCCTTCATACTGAGACAGACCATTTTGAATTACTTCATTTAGCGACAGCGTGTCGTTAATACCATCAAGTGACGATACAAACTCTTGGATGTGCATCATTTTTTGCTCGCTGCCATCAAAGTATTGAGGTGTTACAGAGTTTACGTCAACCGATGGAGCATTGCCCTTTGGAGACGCTAATACTAACGTGTACCCCGCATCAACAAGCGCTTTCGCTGGTACACCAAATTCATTTAAATAGTAGCCCGTTGGTGCTGTTTTACCGTCGCTTAACTGCATTACGTTTTCGCTAGAAAGTAATACAAGTACTTCACCTTTACTCGTTGCATTTTGTTGGTCGTTTGCCTGTGCAGATACTTCAACGCCTACGGTTGCTGAAAGCGCTACTGTTAAAAGAGGAATAACTGATTTCATTCATTTGCTCCTGTCGCAATAAATTGTGGGTGTATCCTAGAGCGTTTGTGAGTACTGTAGAAGTCAGATAAATTGGTATGAGTCATCAAAATTCTGATGAGTGAAAGGATAATGTCATACCTAACTCAGCTAAAAACTTTTGTGGAAGTGTATCGAAGTGGCAATATAACGCGGGCCGCGTCGCGTCTTCATATGTCTCAACCCGCCGTTACGTCTCATATTCAGGCAATGGAAGCCATTGTAGGAAAGGAATTGTTCATTAGAAAAGCAAGGGGAGTAGAGCCTACTCCTATTGCAGACGATCTTGCACTACAGGTAGCAAGCCATATAGATACTTTGGAACAGAAGGTATCATCTATTAGAAGCCGAGCCTCTACCGACCATGGCACATTGCATTTAGCGGGGCCCGCGGAGTATTTAAGTTTGGTGGCTGGGCCTACACTGGCGAACTTACTTCAAGCTGATAAAGTCAACTTAGTAATTCATATGGGCAACAAAGCCAATACCTATAAGCTGCTTGAAACAGATGTAGCCGAGTTGGCCATTACAGCATCCGAGCCTTCACACGGCATGTATGAATATCAAAAGCTTGATAGCGAACGCTTAATTCTGGTGATGAATAGGGTTCAGGGTAAGTTATTGGCAGAACAAACGATTACTGCAGATATTTTGAATCAGCACAAAGTAGTGACTTACGATGAACAAAAGCCATTAATAAGGCAGTACTTTTCTGATGTTTTCGGCAGTACCTGCGAGTCGCCCGTTACTGCGGTATGCCCAGACATTCGCGCTATAAGTACCATGATTAAAGCCGGTGTTGGCTACTCGGTGTTACCCGATTATTTGTGTAAGGAAGGCATTGCTAATGGCGAGTTGGTTCAGCTTGGCAAGCCTGGTCCACAAAACGATTTGTACTTGGTATGGAAAAAAGGGGCACTACGACACCCGCGTGTTGCATTTGCGAAAGATGTCATTATGGCGTTTGCTAACCTGAATTATTCCACCGAATACCCAGATTAGAGTAGCAATCTTTTACGTTATCCAAATAAGAACAATATAAGAACTATATCTATGGCAAAACCAAACGCAAAAGGGCCCACAAAAACCGTTCAAATATACTGTGTAAAATGTAAGGCCCAGCTTTATAAGTACAGAAAAGGTGGAAAGGGCGCTTTAGTAAAATGTTTTAAAGAGCGCATAGTAGATGACTTCACGAATGAAGAGGGGCAATGCCCAACTTGTAACAGTATCTTTGCCCGGCCTGCCATGATTAGAGGTGCGCCAGCCCTTAAAATAGTGGGCGGTAAAGTCATTATGAAGTAGTTACGTTAACGCGTTGTACTAGCTTGCAAATAACATCGTATAAACTCACTAAAAAGTGCTGTTAAAATTTGCACTTATCTTTTTTTTGCCTAAATTTAAGAATAAGGGACCAACCCACCACAGGAGTGACATCTACCAATACCGCTTGTTGCAAACAGTGAGAAGAAAACATGTCTATTCAGCGAAAGTTCCTGTTAGCCATATCTACAGTGATCGCCCTTTTAGCCCTCATCATAGCCATCGTTACTGTTTTTACTACCTCTTCAAGTATTTCTAGCCAAATTCAAGATCAGAAGAAAGAAACTGGTGACCGACTAATCAATATATTGCAAGTTACCGACACGCTTATGCTTGAACGTGTAAAAAGCAGTATGGCATTACTAAAGCAACGTGGAGCACAGTTGGGTACACCCAAACAGTCAGGCATGGTAAGTGTGAAAAATACACAGGCTAGGCAACTGCTTTTAGGCAACGAAACACAGGCTAATAACTTCGAGTTAGTGGACGGCTTAACTAGCGTAATGGGCGGAACTGCAACGCTTTTTAGCCGCACGGGTGAAGATTATATCCGTGTAAGTACAAACGTAATCAAAAACGGCGAACGTGCAATTGGTACTAAACTGGCGCCTAACGGAAAGGCCATCAAACAAATTCAACAAAACAAAGCGTATTACGGTGCGGTAGATATTTTAGGTAGTCCTTACCTTACTGGTTACGAACCTATGTTTGATGCGTCTAACAATGTTATTGGTATTTGGTATGTAGGCTACTCAGCCGACTTAAAAGTGCTAGAGGACGCCATTAAGGAAAGTCATGTTTTAGAGGATGGCTTTGTTGCTTTACGAGATGGCAAGGGCAACATAAGAATGCATTCGACGCATGTAAACGATGAAGACGTTAACAGAGCACTTAGTAATAGTGATGACTGGATTGTAACTGTTATTCCTTTTAGTGAGTGGGGCTACGATGTCATTTTAGCGGCGTCTACTGACGAAAAAGCCGCATTAATTGGCGGTGCTGTCTTTACCGTTATTCTTAAAATTGTAATCGCAAGCGCGGGTGTATTAATCACTATTTGGCTGTTGGTGAAAAATATTGTGGGTCAACCGTTAGATGAGTTTATTGAAGTCGTTAATAACCTTTCCTCAGGAGAAGGCGACTTAACATTCCGTTTCCAGGCTTCTCGCAGTGATGAGTTTGGTGTAATGGCAAGAGCGTTCAACCAATTACTCGGGCAGCTGCAAGAAACCTTACAAAATGTAGATGAAGCTACCGAGGGTATGCTTGCGAAGTCCGAGGCACTCAATTTAACGGCTTCTGAATCAAGTAAGTCCGTTGATTTACTCTCCAAAGAAACGAAGAACATCAACCATTCGATTTCGCTTCTGCAGCAAAATGCAGACACGGTGTCGGCTAACATACAAAGCTCAAGTGAAGCTGCACAAGCTGCAGATAGTGATACCAGAAACTCTGTAAGTGTGTTGGCGCAAACTATCAGTGACATAGAAGCGCAGGCAAGTGACGTTGACGCATCGGTACAGGTTATTACTGAGCTTGCACAAGCAAGTGAAGAAATCAGCGGTGTAATGGAAGTAATTCGAACCATTGCTGAACAAACCAATTTACTCGCATTAAATGCGGCTATCGAAGCCGCAAGAGCGGGTGAGCAAGGAAGAGGCTTTGCTGTGGTGGCAGACGAAGTACGCTCGTTGGCAAGTCGTACTCAATCGTCTACCGAAGAAATAAGGATAATGATTGAACGACTGCAGCAAGGCAGTCGTGTGGCCTCTGAAAAAATGCAGCACAACAAAGATACTGCATTTAAAACGGTAGAGGTTACTAAGCATGCAGGTGAATCATTAAAGCAAGCGTTAGACGCTGTTGCCCGTATAACACTGCTTAATAAAGAAGCGACATCGATGGCTGAAGGACAAAAAGATGTGGCAAACAGCGTGAATAATGGGCTTGGTAGCATTCAAAAAGTGGGTGATGCAAACCGTGATTACGCTCATGATGTAGCTCAAAATTGTGAGGAGCTGGTGGCGCAAATTAAACGTATGCAAATGCAGCTTCGACGCTACCATTTTTAATAAGCACACTTTTTTTAGAACGTAATTAGGCGCATTCATCGCTGAATGCGCCATTTTGAAATGAATCGTAACAATTTGGTGGAGTTAAACAGGGGTATCGCGTTGCCCTTGGGGTTGTTCAACATTATCCTACCCCGTGGATAATAATAGGGCGCAAGCTCTACAAAATGGACAAACCACGATGAAACAATTTAACGCGCTTTGCAGGTATGCGGCGATAGCTATAGTTGGCTTTTTCGCAGTGTGCTCATCGGCATTTGCCGCTGATGTGGAGTATCGCTTGCCTTCTTCGGTAACGCCGAAGTTCCAAAAAATACACCTTAACCTAGACCCAAACCAGCCCGACTATTCTGGTTACACTGACATAGATATAACCGTAAACACCATAACGAAAAAAGTGGGTTTTTATCAGCTAGGGTTAACCGTAACGCGCGCCGAATTACATCAAAACGACCACGTTGTACCACTAAACGTTGAAATAGGTGAGTACGATATTAATTGGGCGATGTCTTCGTCTGATATTGCTCCCGGTGAATATACTCTTCATATCGAGTTCGATGGAAAAGTAAACACATCTTCTGACGGCATGTATTTGTCGAGATTTGAAGAAACTAATTATATTTTTACCCAGTTTGAAGATATGCATGCACGCAAAGCATTCCCAAGTTTTGATGAGCCCATTTTTAAAATTGCATATCAAATGTCGATAAGTGCACCAGAGCAGCAAACCATAGTAGGTAACACGCCGGTACAAGGTACCGAGATAAAAAACGGTGTTAAAACGGTTTTATTTGAAAAAACAAAACCTATGCCAACCTACTTGATTGCTTATACAGTTGGGCCCTTTGATAGTGCAGAGATGACGGGGCTGCCAGTACCTGGTCGTATTTATGTACCTAAGGGTTATGCAGATAAAACGAAGTTCGTCATCAAACATACGCCTGAAATTTTAGCGTCTCTTGAAGACTTTTTTGGTATTAAATACCCGTATAAAAAAATGGATTTTGTAGCCGTGCCTAATTTCACGCATGGCGCAATGGAAAATGTGGGCTTGATAACCTACCGCGATAGCCTTTTGCTTCTAGATGATAATCCAAGCGTTACAGAACGCTCACGCCCTTTAAATGTTATTGCCCATGAACTTGCACATCAGTGGTTTGGTAACTTGGTAACGATGGCGTGGTGGGACGACCTATGGCTTAACGAAGCATTTGCGTCGTGGGCAGCAAGCCACACCATGAAGCAACTTTATCCAGAACTAAATTATGCCGACCGTATAGTGCAAGAAGGTGCATTTGGTGCTGATGCAAGTCCAACTGTTAAGCCAGTTAAAAAAGTAGTTAAAAGTCAGCCTGATGTGATGGATGGCTTGGGCCTGAATTACTCTAAGGGCGAGTCTATTCTACAAATGATTGAATCGCTGATTGGAACAGAAAAGTTTCGTGAAGGCGTGCGCAACTATATGAACAAGCACGCATGGGGCAATACGGTTGCAGATGATTTATGGAATGCCCTCGACGGTGTATCAGATTTTAATCTAAGTGCCATGATGAAGGCGTACTTAGAGCAGCCAGGTTATCCGGTTATTGCTATTTCAAAAGAGGGAAAGGTGACGCAGTCGCGCTTTCACTTGCAAGGCGCAAGTGTAGAGGATAAGACTTGGGCAATACCTTTAAAGCTAACATTTGAAAAAAACGGCGAAATAAAGCGTGAAGTGGTTTTCGTCGATCAAAAGACCACAGTACTTCCGCAGTTAGCAGAGGCGAATTGGGTTTATCCAAACGACAATGCGACAGGATATTTCCGTTGGGCAGTGGCACCCAGCCAGCTAGATGCGTTGCTAAACAACTTGGATGTGCTAAACAAGCGTGAAAAGAAAAACGTGCTATACAACTATCAAGCACTGCTAAATGCTGGCACCGTTGGTGTAGACAGCGTGATGAAAATACTGAACGCACTCGCAAAAGATAATGATCCTGCCGTTATTCGCGCTGCGGTGAGTGTACTAGCTGAATTCGATTACCTGGTAAATGATGACAATAAAGCACAGTTTGCAGCATTGCTTAATAAAGACTACTTACCACTGCTGACATCGCTTTCATTAAAGCAGAGTGAAGACGATTCTGCCGATGTTATTCGCCTTCGTAACCAGTTGTACAGTTTATTGGGCATGCATGCCAACAGCAAAGCGCTTGTCGAGCAAAGTGAAACCCTGGCTAAACAGTATATTGAAGACACCAGTAGCTTACCGTCAGGTATTGCGGGTACTGCTATTGCTATCGCCACAAAAAATAGTACGGAAAAGAACAGTGAAAAGTGGCTTTCTATGTTAGTGAAAGCGTTTAAAGAAGCACAGCTGCCTAATGTAAAAAATACGCTAGTTTATTCAATGCACTTCAGCGACAAGCAGTCAGTGTTCAAGATGCTCGATTTAGCACTGACAGATGATATTACGCCTGCGAATACCATGTATATGGTGGTTAGGGTTGCGCGTAATCTAGATAATCATGCGCTGCTTTATGAATGGCTCGAGAATAACTACGAAGCGCTTTTTGCAAAAATGCCCGAGTATCATGTAACCAGAATGCCTGAGTTTGTATCGACAACGTGTTCGGTTGAAAACCTAAATATGGCGAATGCATTTTATAAAAAGGTGCAGCCATCGCATCAATCAATCGCTCGTGGCGTTGAAATTATGCAAGATGAATCGGCACAGTGCCTTCGACTAAAAGCGGCGTTTCAAGCAAACTTTAACGACTTTTTATCGGCGTACAGTGCTTTCGCTAAACCTGCGAAATAGCCTTCTTTGACATTCAAAAATACCCAAAAAGCGCGCTATTAAGCGCGCTTTTTTTGTGCAGTAGTTAATGTCTGGCACTACGGTAGTGCAAAGAATTAAGGGAAATTATAGCGTGTTACAAATCAACTTTCCCTGTACCAAGGTTCAGTGGAGTTAATCAATAAGTAAACTTATTTTAAGTGCGTAAGTTGCTGATTTTAATGCTTTGTGACGTTTATATTATTATTTTCGTTAAGTGCTTGCTGTGTATACCCATGTATAAGATTTTATACCTTCCTACAAAAGATGCGGAAGGCACAACATGGCAAATTGGGACAACACACAGAAGCCGAAACTGACTAAGTCAGCAACGGTGATAAAAACACTACTTACAGGAGCAATATCGTTAAGTGCAATCTCTTTCGATGCACTTGCGTCAACAACGGTATGGCAAGAAGATTTTGAAGCAGCTGAGCTTCAAGGTGTTGGGGTAACAGGCCCTGTTGCAGGAAGCGACCAAGCAAGAGTTTACACATTTGACAATTGGGACATTGAATTAAGCAACGAAGCTGGTTTAACGGCAACGTCTGACTGGTTTCGTGTTAACAACGGTGCATTACAAGCCCGTGACGTTGACGGCGAAGTAGTATGGACGACAAAGTCGATTGATATTAGCGGTCAAGGTGAGGTAACCGTTGAGGCTGCACTATCTCAAAACGGTACATTTGAATCTTCAGACTATATCGACGTTTCTTACTCGATAGATGGCGGCGCGTTTCAGTTAATCACGTTAAATGCAGGTGATACCAACACGGTTATTGACGATTTTGGCACTCAAACCGTTTCCGCAAACGTGGGCACTGGCGCTTCATTAGTTGTACGCGTAGCTATGAAGAATAACGCGGGAACCGAGTATTTGAACCTAGATAGCGTTACTGTAACAGGCACTGGTTCAACAGATGACAATGGTACCGACCCAGGCAATGGTGATCAGCCTTCCAATGAACTTCTTGTATTAAGTGGCACATGTTTTAATTGCCCAGACTTACAGGCTATTAATTTAGCCAGTGACTATGTAGAAACTGACTACTACGCAACGCTTGATACAGCGATTGCAAATAATGAAAGTGCACAGTCGCTGAAATCTACCGCGCATAACATTATTGAAAATGGTCATCGCATGCTGTCGTATTCAGAAGTATGGACAGCACTTACTTATACTGACGAAGACCCGTTAAATACTGATAACGTAATTTTGTTTTACAAAGGTACTTCACAAGATAAAGACACCAACGGCAGCGGTTCACAAAGCACAAACCAGGACAACTGGAACCGTGAGCACGTATGGGCGAAAAGCCACGGCTTCTCGAGCTCAAGCCTAACTGCATACACCGATATTCTTCACCTGCGTCCTACCGACATTTCGGTAAATAGCGCTCGTGGTAATTTAGACTTTGATTTTAGTGATTCAGTGCTGTCTGAAGCGCCGGAGAACCGCGTTGACGCTGACTCTTTCGAACCGCGCGATGCAGTAAAAGGCGACGTTGCACGTTCTATGCTTTACATGGATGTGCGTTACGACGGACTGACAAGTGGTGATACAGAAGAAGACCTAGTACTTGTTAATCGCCTTACCAGCACGTCTGAAGCAGCATTTGGCAAAGTATGCGTACTACTACAATGGCATGAAAGCGATCCGGTCGACGAGTTTGAGCGCCGCCGAAATGAGCGCGTTTTTGAGTTCCAAGGCAATCGCAATCCGTTTATCGATAAGCCTGAACTTGCTTCAATGATTTTCAATGAAAGCTGTGATGGTTCATCAGACACAGGTACCGACACGGGTACAGGTACCGGCGGTACAGGTGATAATTCGGGTGAAAACCCTGATCCAGGTACTGGAAATGGCGGTGACAGCGGTGAGCAGCCAGTGCCTTCTTCTAATTCAGTTTATATTTCTGAATACATCGAAGGCGGCAGCTACAACAAGGCCATTGAACTATTCAACAGCTCGTCTGAGGCGGTAAGCTTAAGCGGTTATGAGCTAGTTATGCTTTCAAATGGCGCAACAGCAGACAGCGATCGCAAAGTGTTAGCGCTTGAAGGTGAAATTGCAGCAGGTGGCGTAGCAACATTTGCAAACAGCGGCGCAGTTACCGCACTGACCGATGGCTCAGTTATCAATAACTTCGTTATTAACTTCAACGGTGATGATTATATTGAGCTTGTATACAACGGTGAAGTAGTAGATTCATTAGGTACGTATGGCGTTCGTACTAACTGGGGTAAAGATAAAACCTTAGTAAGAAAAGCATCGGTAACAGCAGGCAATGCAACGCGTAGCGGTAGTTTTGATACCAGTGTAGAGTGGGATAGCTATGCGAAAGATACCTTTGACTACTTTGGCGCACACAATGGTGTGGTGTCTGGTCCAACTGATCCAGTAGACCCAGTAGACCCGGTAGAGCCAACAGAGCCAGTGGCTGAATTAGTGCTAATTAGCGCAATTCAGGGCGAAAGCGAAGCATCTGCAATGGTTGGTACCGACGTTATTGTTGAAGCGGTAGTGACAAGCGTTGTACCAGGAATGAGTGGTTTCTTTGTGCAAGAAGAAGCGGCTGATTCAGACAATAATGCATTAACTTCAGAGGGTGTTTTTGTTTACGCGGGGTCGTTTGATGTGTTGCCTCAAGTAGGTGATGCAGTGCGTTTACAAGCAACGGTAGGCGAACGCTTCGGTGTAACTCAACTAGCGCTGTCGGCAAACGCGGAATTATTAGGCACTGGCGAGAATGTGCTTTATACGCAACTGGCGTTACCGTTCGCACAAGATCTAAACTTAGAAGCCTTTGAAGGTATGCAAATAAGCTTCGAACAAACGCTAAAAGTGTCTGACATCTACAACCTTGGCCGCTACGGTCAGTTTAATGTGTCTTCACAGCGTCTTATGATTCCTACTAATCAGTTTGTTGCAGGTACACAAGAAGCGTTGGCATTAGCTGAGCAGAATGCACGCGATTCACTACTTGTTGATGACGGTTATTCTTCTCAAAACCGCGATGACCTGCAGTTCCCTGTAGGCGGTCTTTCACATACTAACCCACTTCGTTTGGGCGACAGTGTTGAAAACCTTGAAGGTGTTCTGCATTACGCGTTTGGCGCTTACAACCTAATTCCGGTTAGCGATTTACAAACAGTGCGTACAAACCCAAGAACACGTGCACCGCTGTTACAAGCAGTAGGCGATGTGAAGGTAGCAAGCTTTAACGTACTTAACTACTTCAACGGCCCAGACTTCCCAACTTCACGTGGGGCAGATAGCGAGCTTGAGTTTGTACGTCAGCAAGCTAAAACTGTTGCTGCAATTGCCGCTATAGATGCCGACGTACTTGGTTTGGTTGAAATTGAAAATGACGGTTACGGTAGTGATTCTGCCATTGCCTCGCTAGTAAACGCAGTAAACGCAACGCTCGGTAGCGATGAATACACTTATGTTGCACTTGAAGGTCAATTAGGTGGTGATGCCATTGCCGTTGGTATGATGTACAAAGCCGCTGTAGTAACACCTGTAGGCAGTGCTATTACTTCAGCTGAAGTACCGTTTGACTATGGTAACCGTCAGCCTCTACTTCAAAACTTTAGTGTTAACAACAACGGTGAAAACTTTACCTTTGCCATTAATCACTTTAAGTCAAAAGGCTGTGGGAGTTCAGCATCTGGGAACAACGCAGACTTAGGCGATGGCCAGAGCTGCTGGAATCAGCTCCGTACTGAAGCATCTGAAGCATTACTTGCGCTAATTCAACAAAATAGCGACGTGCTTTCTGACCGTGTACTTATCATGGGTGACTTAAATGCATACGCAAAAGAGTCTCCAATTCTAGCCCTTGAGTCTGCTGGTTATAGCAACTTAGTAGAGCTGTTTGACGGCGATAAAGGTTACTCGTATAGCTTTGGCGGTGAAATTGGTTACTTAGATCATGCGCTAACAAGCGCCTCATTAACAGAGTATGTAGTGGATACAACAATTTGGCATATCAACGCTGATGAGCCTCGCGTGTTCGATTATAACGTTGAATATAAGTCGCAAACACAGCAAGCAAGTTATTACGGTGCGGATGCTTACCGTTCTTCTGACCACGACCCTGTGGTAGTAGTAATGAACTTCCCTGAAGAAGTGATGGTGGGTGATTTAGATAACGATGGTGACGTTGACTTTAACGATGTTATGGCGTTCTACCAAGCGTTTATCTCGGGTCAAGCCAATAACGATAGCTACGACTTCAATGGCGATGGCGCAATCAACTTCTTTGATATTCAAGCATTAATGGCTATGTGCTCGCGCGCTGGCTGTGCAGTTTAATTTATTTGGAATTACAAAAAATGAAAAAGTTATTTTTAATGTTAGTTGCAGCGGTTTCTTTTAACGCAAATGCAGCACTTATTAGCCTAACCACCGACAAAGACGTTTATAGCGTTGGCGACACAGTAACCGTGACGGTAAGCCTGACAGACCTTTTTGATGGGCCTTCTCAAACGTTTTTTTCTAGTTATGTAACAATGTTTAGCTTCGATTCTTCATTGCTGCAGTTTGTTGATGGGAGTATTCAAAGCTTAATGCCATTTGGGGGGACTGCACCTTCACCTACTTCTACGGTTTTCCCTGGTCATCCAACAGAGTTTTTCTTTGGCTCTGTCATTGGCAATAGTATTGATGCGCAGTCAACTGGTATGCCTGGTTCGTCATTGGCACAGTCTGGGTTGAACACGGTTGGTCTTTACACAGTACAGTTCATTGCAACAACACTTGGTGATGACATTGCTCCATTTACTTTTTTGCAAAGTGAATTCACTGACGCGACAAACCTTTTTGCTCAACCAACATCAGCAGATACGCGAACAGCATCATTTAGCGTTGCCGAAGTGCCTGCACCTAGCACGTTACTACTTTCGCTATTGGCCTTAGCAGGTGTTGCAGTAGCACGTTCACGCAAACAAGGTTAAATGTAAGCTAAACCTTTTATAGTTTAAAAGCCCGGCAAATGCTGGGCTTTTTTGTGGCAGTCTTCCCTATGTTTCTATGCGTATGCGTAGTGTTCACACCCGCTTTTATTTCAGCGATTACTGCTTTACACGCGATTCAAAATAAACCACACTGTCAGCATAATAAAAAACAAAGCGCTACCATATGCTCAACACTATTTCCTATTCTCAACGTCAACGCCTTGCGTATATCGATTTCTGCCTGCTATTTAAGGGGGCCATTCATCGCCAAGATCTTATAAGCCGCTTTGAAGTAGGGTTGTCTGCAGGTTCACGCGATTTCACATTATATAAAGAACTGGCACCCGATAATTTGGTGTATGACCCGCGTGAAAAAAGGTACTTTCAAACAGAATCATTTAGTCCGGTATTCGAACACGATGCCAAGCGCACGCTAGTTAAGTTGGCTAATGATATATCAGATGGTTTTGATGCCATTGGCGATATTCATTTTCCTGTGGAAAGTGCTTCTTCATTAAACGTGCCTGATATTTTTGTGGTGGCAAAAGTGGTACAGGCCATTGTGAATAAAAACGTTATTAGCGTTATCTATACCTCTTTGTCCAGCGGCAGCGGAGCAAGAGAACTTGTACCTCACAGCATTGTAGACAATGGTCAGCGCTGGCATGTACGTGCTTTTGACAGAAAGTCACAGAGCTTTCGCGACTTTGTACTAACGCGTATTAGTAAGGTAACCATTAAAGAAGTGCCTACGCCTGAAGAGTGTATAGAGCAGGACGAAGCATGGCAGCGTTTAATACCGCTTGAAATTGTGCCACACCCAAAGAACATAAAGCACCCAACCGCTATAGAGCTTGATTACGCAATGGAAGAGGGCGTGCTTGAGCTTAATGTACGTGCTGCCATGGCAGGCTATTTATTAAGACGTTGGAATGTAGACTGTACCAAGCATGCAAGCCTTCGCACCGGAGAGTACCAATTGTGGCTACGAAATCAAAGCAGTTTGGCGAATACCGATAACCTTGCTATTGCACCAGGTTACATTGGTGAGCAAAGTACGTATCAATAAGTGTAAAGCAGCAGTGTTATCATGTTGAGAAGCTCTTGCACTCTCGAGGTGTAGAGGCTGTCAGCACCATTGAACATGCAGAAACAGCAGGGCCTTTAGTAAGTTTTAATTAGGGCCTATGTATTTAACAATACAGGCTAACAGCGTTTCTTTATCTAATGGCTTAGCCAAAAAGTCGTTCATGCCTGCTCCTAAGCATTCTTCTTTGTCTTCAACAAACGCATTTGCGGTAAGCGCCGCAATAGGAGTCTCTAGCTTCAATGTATTTCTAATATGTAGCGATGCTTCTATGCCGCCCATAATTGGCATATTGCAGTCCATCAGTATGAAGTCAAAAGTATGGCGTTTACAGGCCTCTAAAGCGTCTTTGCCGTTTTTTACATGTAACACTTTATAGCCTTCAGCTTGAAGCATGGTTTTAACAATCTCTGCATTAATTTCGTTATCTTCGGCCAATAAAATGCGTTGGCTTTTAACGGGAGCCTCATGAAGATGGCTTGTTTTAGAAGGTTGCTTAAGCAGTTTGCTGAGGTCTTGTTCTAACTCTCTTCGATTTATCGGTTTAGCGTGGGTGCGCCAAATCATATCCGACATATCATCTTCATTTTGCATTCGTTCAAGTTCAGCAGAAATCAGAATAACTTTTGGAATTTCCTTATTTTTCTTAGCTAATTCTTTCAGTAAATCTATACCGCTCATTTCCGGCATGGATAAATCGAGGATAATAACATCGTAAGCGAATGGGTCGTCTGCGAGAAATTCTGCAGCACTCTCGAAGCTCTTGCTGTAGATGCCTGCAGAAACAACAATGTGGTCAAAGTATTCCCTGCTGGTTTGCAAATCATCCACTATTGCACAGCGCAAACTCGTACTTGGGGTAATTGGGATATCAGGTAATTTAGATGGATGTGCGATCATATGAAAACTAAAGGTACTTCCTTCACCCTCTTTAGACATAACCGCTATGTCACCACCCATTAAGCGGGCAAGTTGTTGCGCAATACTAAGGCCTAAGCCAGTGCCACCGTAAACACGGGTAGTCGACTGATCGGCTTGCTCAAATTTATCAAAAATATGCGGTAGCTTCTCTGGTGTAATACCAATACCAGTATCAATTACATCAAAGGTTAACTTCATGCCGTCTTGCAGCTGCTCAACTCGTACATCAAGCGTTACCGAGCCTCTTTCGGTAAACTTAATAGCATTGCTTAACAAATTATGAAGAACTTGAGAGATGCGAGTTATATCACCTTCAATAATATGGGGAAGTTCAGCTTGCTTGTTGTAGTGAAAGTTCAGGCCCTTACGTTGACAGTAAACACGTTGAAGTGATACGACATCGTCTAGTACTTGAAGCAGGTCGACAGGCGCCTTTTCAATTTTTATCTTGCCCGCCTCTATTTTTGATATATCAAGAATGTCATTAATCAAAACTAAAAGCTGTCGTCCTGCTGTCTTCGCCTTCTTTAAATACATGCTTCCTTTTGAAGGGTTGTCTATGGACAGTTCAATCATGCCAAACAAACCGTTCATCGGTGTGCGAAGCTCATGACTCATGCTAGAAAGAAATTCTGATTTCGCTTGGCTTGCTTTCTTGGCTTCACGTGCAGCATTTTCTGCTTCTACTTTGAGTGAGGTGAGGCGCGATATAGAGCTTCGAATTTCTTTTTCCATCGGGGAAAAAATAAATATCGCTTCAATAACAAGCAGTGTGATTGTTCCCAGCCAAAGGTAAATTTCAATTGTGGCGACGAAGTCTACGCGCTGTGAGGCCTCTTGTTCAAACAGGTCTACAACATCGTTAAGCTGGGTAAGCAATACCGATACATTATCTATTGAAAACGTTTCATTAGCTTCACAGTTTCTCGCTTGGTACAACATTTCAGACTGCGAAATAAATGACTTAACTTTCTTGTCTAGCTGTAGGTCACCAAAATAAATAGCCTGTATAGGTGATGATAAATCTTCAAGGTTAATTAACCTTTGGTGGTTAGTTTTAAACTTATTAACAGCGTTAATAAATGACTGTCTTTTGTCCTCAGTTCCACACACAGCTTTGGTATTCGCAAATAACGCAATACGCTGAGATAGCATGCGTTGCTGGCCCGCAATATTGATGATTTCAGCATCAAGTTTTTGTGCGCCAATAAGGTTATAGAGAACCGTAAACGACAACGTCACAAGACTTGCCGTTAATAACAAAGCAACAATGTACCTAGTGCGGATGGTCATTAATATGAAAAATGATTAAATGCTAAACAAAAGATAATAGAAAGATAGGGTAAGCGCAATAAAGTGCTATTCAATATCACGCGATAAACGCCTCTTTCTCAGCCAGTTTTTGCTACTTCCAATGTGTTTTTTTTCAAGACAACTCACCGAATACTGATTATTGAAAATAAAGTGCCGCTTTTATTCCTATCTTGCTCTAACCCCTTTTATTTTATGAGCGGCGGCAATAGTGCATATTTGTTAGCAAAGTTGATAAACACATGCTCACAACAAAAATTTCGCCGTGTCAAAAAACATTAATAAATCAGAAATTTAAGTGTCACTGAAGCTTCATACTTTTCATTCACTCTCTTTGCTCGTGGACTTCTGCAGTCATTCTCGCAGGTAGGCGTCTTAAAACAATAAAGCTTGGAACAGGCAAGGATTCATTATGAAAAGCAACACACTTAAACACGTAAAATATTCAGCCATTGCGTTAGCTGTAACGCTTAGTATGACCGCATGCTCACTAGAGGGTGATGACGGTGCAGACGGTGTTCAAGGCCCTGTGGGCGAACAAGGCCCAGTAGGTGATCAAGGCCCAATTGGAGAGCAAGGTCCTCAAGGTGATAATGCCGGTACACTTACACGTATCGCTACCGTTCCACTTGGTGCAGAAGTAACGGGTATTTTCCTATCTGAAGAGGGCGACCTATTCTTCAACGTTCAGCATCCTTCAGGTACTAACACTGCAACCAACAGCGTTAACGAAATGCCTATCAACACTGGAACAGTAGGTGTGCTTGCGGGTGCAAACTTTAATAATTTGCCAGTAACGCTACCAAATTCTCCAGTGCCATCTTCAGATGAAGAAAAGCAGCTTGTAATGACGGCTATTGGCCAGTATCAAGTACTGGGTCAGACGGGTGATACGTTTGATGCAGACCTGCCGGAAGGCTTAGGGCACATCTATACGCTAGACGGTGCAGAGCTTGTACTTGAAAACGATATGCCTGATTTCAACGGGTTTATTTCTACCGCCGACAATGAAGGCTATCTGTTCTCTAACTGGGAAGAGTTACCAGGTGGTATGAGCAGAATGAAGGTTGAAAAAGATCAATTCGGCATGTGGGAAGTAACAGAAGCGATGATGCTAGATTTCTCACCTGTGTGGGGCACGGCTGCAAACTGTTTTGGCTCTATGTCTCCTTGGAATACACCACTTACTTCTGAAGAGTGGGTTGTAAATTCATCTGTTGATACCACTACTTCACCAAGTTGGAACGATCCTGAGGCAGTTTCAACAAACGCGCGTTTAGGTCGTATGTGGCAAATGACTGCACCTGATGCGCCAAACCCATACAACTACGGATACATTGCTGAAGTAACCGAGCCTTTAGCTGACGAGCCAGTCATCGTTAAGCATTTCACTATGGGACGCTACGAGCATGAAAACTCGACAGTAATGCCAGATGGCAAAACCGTGTATTTGTCGCAAGATGATACTGGCGGTGTGTTGTTTAAGTTTGTTGCAGATACTGCAGAAGACCTTTCAGCTGGAACACTTTATGGTGCCAAGCTAACGCAAGACGCTGGTCAAAACGACCCAGCAACAACAGGCTTCACAGTTGAGTGGGTTGAGCTTGCAAGCGGTGACAATATGACCATTCGCGCATGGATTGACGAATATAACGGCATTGGCACAGACGATTACGTAGATGGTCAAAGCTCTTATATCACTATGGCTGATGTTCAAGCATGGGCAGACGGCGATGCTAACTACCCAAGTGTTGAAGACGGCGGTTCAAGCGTAACTGCAGGCGAGCCAATGGATGACCGCGTAGTATTTCTAGAGAGCCGAGCAGCAGCGCGACTTAAAGGTGCCACAGCAGAGTGGCGAAAGCTTGAGGGTATTTCTATTAACCAAAAACGTGCGCAAGAGGCCGTGGAAGGCGTAGATACTATCGAAGGCGAAGTTGTGAAAAACGCGTATCTTTACATTGGGATAGCAGATATCGACAACACAATGACAGACGGTGAAGGCGACATGCAGCTTTCTGCTCGCGTTAAAGATTGTGGTGGTGTTTATCGCGCTAGGCTTGAAGCAGGGTACAACATTTCTCGAATAGAGCCTGTAGTTATGGGCGGCACCTATCGCTCAAGTCTTACTGGCGCTGAGCGTTGTGATGTGAATCAACTATCGCAACCAGACAACGTTATTGTTATGAATGACGGCCGTATTCTTATTGGCGAAGATGGCTTCCAAGAAAACAATACGCTGTGGATGTACGAACCAGCAAATAAGTAATTCTGCGTTTTAACTCACTATTCCGGGTGCATACGTACCCGGATTTTTTGCGTTGTGAATATGATGAAATACCTACAATATATGTCACATGCCAGCGTTCTGCTTGCATTACTAATCAGTGCTGGCTGCACTGACCAAACAGCAACTTCTGCCGGAAGTGTTAAAAGCAATTCTGACGAAGTGATCAATCACACTTATCCATATCAGGAGGGTGATGATATTCCTGCTCTTGCCTATATTGAGCACAACGAGACGTATAATCCTGAGTCGGTTATCCCACCTCAGTGTTACACCAAAACAGAAGGCGTAAACAACCCGTGTTACGCATGCCATCAAAGCTATGATGCTAGCGAAAAGCGTCCAAACCAAATGGGAGATGGCACACTTCAAGGAAACTACGAGTTTTCTGATGTGGGGTTAACCAACAGCTGGAAAAACTTGTTCATTGATAGAACGGCACTTATTGCTGGTATAGACGATGCCACCATTAAAAAGTATGTCGAGCAAGATAACTATAGTGAATCGTTTGGCGCTGTATCAGGGGGTACTGAGTCCCAAGGTACTCGGCCACAAGATCACAATGTGAACGTGGCACAGCCTAAAAATACTTGGCTGCCTGACTACATGCAGATAAAGAATTTAAGTGCTGCCGAAGGCGCTTTCGACGAAGCGGGCATGGCAAAAGATGGCAGCAAATGGGTGGCGTACAATTATAAACCCTTTCCAAGCACATTTTGGCCAACGAACGGCTCTACCGGCGACGCAATGATTCGTTTGCCAGCAAACTTTCAACAAAGTAATGGAAGCTACGACCGCACTATTTACATGCTGAATTTAAGTTTGGTAGAGATGGCGCTTAAAGATATTGAAAGTCTAACCGTTGCGCCTGTTAACGAAAAGCGTTTGCGTATTGATATTAATAAAGACGGTGAACTCAACGAGCATGAGACTGAATTAGTTCGTACGTCGCATTATTTAGGTGATGCTAGCAACAACAAGCTTGCGCATATGCTGTATCCTGAAGGCACGGAGTTTTTACATACCGTGCGCTACGTGGGCGTTGACGATGAAGGAAATATTTACAATGCGCCGCGAATGAAAGAAGTGCGTTATATGAAAAAGCATATGTTTCGAACGCGCGAGAGCCTAGCATCTGCCTATTATGCTGAAGCAAAAGACAAGCATTTTGAAAAGCTACCGCAAACACGCTATTTAGGCGAGCAGGGCATTGATAACGGGTTTGGATGGACTATTAATGGTTTCATTGAAGATGAAACAGGCGCGCTTCGTCCACAGCATGATCAAGAACTGGCGTTCTGTAATGGCTGCCACAAATCTGTGGGTGCTACCTTCGACCAAACGTTTTCGTTTGCGCGCAAAGTACCGGGCAAAGAAGGGTGGGGTTATATTGACTTACACAGCATGGAAGATGTGCCAAATATTAATGAAGAGCAGGGCGAATTTTTAACGTATATGGAGCGTGTAGGTGGCGGCGATGAGTTCCGTCAAAACGGCGAAATGCTGGCTAAGTGGTTTAATGATAATGGCATGGTAAACAAAGAAGCACTTCGCAACGCGAAGTCTGTTTACGATATTATTACGCCAAGCCCTGAACGCGCGTTTGCTTTAAATAAAGCGTATTTAACCATTGTAAAAGAGCAAAGCTATTTGTTCGGACGCGATGCCACACTAACAAAGGCGACAAACGTGCTGAGCAATATTGATGCACAGCAGCCGCCTTTGAAACCTGAGCATCGCTTTAAATGGGATATGCGTTTAAATTGGGACAAAGCAGCGACTGAGGCAGTCGCAAAGACTAACGAGCAGTAACCCTTTGTTCATCTACTTTTGAAATCAATATCAGCGTATACCAAAAATCATTGGTATGCGCTTTTTGGGTTTGTATTTCTTTTTGATGCCGAGGAAATTAGAAAAAACGACGAAGTTTAATCGACCCATCTTGCTTTTTAATTGTCTGCCTTACGTATACAAAGCACTGTAAAAGAACCACTATGGTTACTACGCTTTCCATGATTACGCCCTATGTTATGATTTTTAACTGTGTTGGCGGTGCCTCCGCACCTAGGTCTGTCTATAGTTAGCAATAGGGGTGCCTTTTTTACTTTTGTATTTAAAAACAAGTATTTAAGTTTGTTTTTTGGTTTTTTTGTTTGTGAGTTTAGTAGTGGTTCGTGAAAAACTGTCTGGAGGATTAGAAACTTTTACATAACGGTTTGTAGCTCGGTGAAAATGTTCCTTTGTGCAAAGAAAGGTGGTCGCTTGACTACCTAGAACTTTGATACACTTCGCAGCATGCAACACTTCCAATAGAAGCAACGCCACAACTGCTTATTAAACGAGATAAAAACAAACATGGTAGAAATTCGTCATTACAATAAATCAACGATACAGCAAGTAGATGTGCTAAGCGGCATATCACCGACATTACTAAAGCGCGTTTTCGTTGGGTGGTTAGTGTTTGCCTTAATCGTTGAAATTATCGTTTTTACAGCGCCTCAACTTAGTGAAACGTTTGTTAATGTAACTACTGCGTCGCTTATTTTGTTTACAGTACTATTGTGGTTTCAAAGTAGAATGGCGGAAGGGTGGCCGTCAATTATTCACGACAACGGAATGATAGGCGTTGTGGTAGAGCCAACATCACGCGAGTTTTTGTGCGCCAGCGTCGATATTATTGAGTCCATTGAACCCACTATTGTGAAACCCAATAAAAAAGCGGTTCAGGTAAACCTTATTCAATCCCAATTAACAGACAGTGATAAAGAACAGCTTGAAAAGGCGGTTTGGCCCAGAGAGTCACAACTTGTAGGGTTAAGTCATTTTGCTGAACCCTCTGACGTATGCACTGAATTAGCTAGATTTCAGCGCTAATTGAGTAAACAGCGGGTAGTGATCTGATCCAATGTCGCCTAGTCTGGTGATTTGCACTAGTTCAAAATGGTCTGAATGAAATACATGGTCTAAGGGCCATTTCACTAGAGGGTAGTGGGCGTGAAAGGTGTTGAAAAAACCGCGTCCGATGCGCGGATCTTTAAGTCCACTTATCTTTTTAAAATGACGTGTGGTAGGCGACCAAGCAACATCATTTAAATCGCCAGCAACAATGACTGGCCCGCACTCTTCATTTACCGCTTTGCCAACAATGTGTAGCTCTATATCTCTTGGTTTTGCGTAAATGTTTTCGGTAGGGCTAGGTGGTTTGGGGTGCACAAACCATAGTGTTATTTGTTTTCCTTCAATTGTGGTTTTTATTTGAATAGATGGCACGTCGTTTTCTACTAGAAAATGCAGCGTTGCACTGGTCAACTTATGCTTACTATACACATGCATGCCGTATAAATTATCAAGCGGACATGCCTTGCAGTAGGGGTATTTATTTTCAAGCGGCTTTAGTCGGTTTTCCCACTTTTCGTTCGACTCTAAAGTAACCAAGAAGTCGGGAGAGGTGTCTTGTACGTGTGAGATCAATTTATCGAAGTCGTCATTTGGCATATATACGTTGCTAGATAGAATGCTTAGTGTTGAGTGGGCATTTTCTCTTGGTATTTGCTTTACCTCTTTTTTATAGAGAGGTGTGTAGGGCGCTATCCACATGCACTGATATATAAAGGACATGACTAAAGTACATGCAAGCAGCAAAGATACAGAAGACAACTCAGCAACTAGGGTATATGCAAGGTAGCCGCAAAGGGTTGCTAGCATCAATGCCGTTATTTGCAGCCTGGGGAATTCCCACATACGCACCAACCAATGGGATGAGGGAAGGTGTGGGGCGAGCGTTAGTAAAGTAAGTACAATTGATGTTACGTTTAGCACAATTTCCATATTGCCAACTCCTTTCTTTTCACTTGCTTGTAAGCCAAAAGCACTTCGTTAAACAAGAATAGCATTACGCACAGCTTTTGATTAAACCCTGCTTCTTAAAGTGAAAAAACACTTGTTCCACTTCTATTGAGTGCTTTTCTACGCTTTGCAACCGTTAAAGTTCAGCGATGTGAAGTGCGGCAAAGTCACTATTTAACGACGCAACGTGTTTTTTCTCAGTATTATTTCACTTCTCTTTAAGTCCAACATTTCCGTCGTTGAAGGTTTTCTCCTTTGCATACATTCCCAAGTACTGGTTCAAGGAAATGGTGTTGAGTAAAAAATTCTCAAAACAACGCAAAAGTTTCAAATGATTAAATATCAATTAAGGTGGGGTTTACTGTTAGTGCCTTTTAAATCAATGCTTTATGGGGGTGGCAAGCTTCTGGCATGAGTAATATCGAAGTTTCGACAAAGGAGAAATGTTATGAAACGTACACTACTTTCAATGATTGTTGCTACATCTTTAACTACTGCAGCTTATGCAGGTGATATGAACACAGACAACAAGTGGGAAAAAGGTGCCAAAGACGCATGGATTGATGGCAAAGCAGAAGCTACGCTGTTGTTCAATGGTAACCTAGATTCGTTCGATATTAATACTGACGTAGATAACGGTAACGTTATTCTAACGGGTAAAGTTGAAAACTCGGTAGACAAAAAGCTGGCTGAAGAGCTGGTGGCAAATATCGATGGCGTGAAGTCGGTAGATAACAAGCTGACCATCGTCGAGAAGCGTAAAGACATGTCTGAAGATTCAATGTCAGATGACATGAAAACAGCCTACGATAAAAGTACTAGTGAGCTGACTGACGCAAAAATCGCGACAGTAATTAAAACACGCCTACTAATGGATACTGACATTTCAGGTTTTGACATCGACGTAGATGTTGAAGCGGGCAATGTAACACTGACCGGTGATGTTGATTCTGACGCTGAGCGCGACCTTGTAATTGCTATTGCAAAAGGTGCATCTGACGTGAAAGACGTAGAAGATAACCTACGTGTAGTAACAGAAACAGCGATGAATTAAGCAAAAGCATTATTCACCTTCTAGGGGGCTTCGGCCCCTTTTTCCCTCATTTAATTATCAGCTTCGTTCAAGGATAGAGAAATGACTTTTCTACGCTGGATATACTCAGGTTTAGTCGTGTCGATTTTGCTTGTAATCGTAGGTATCTTCGGTAACGGCATGTTCTCAGTAGGTCAGGTAAGCGCAGAAGATAAAGCGCACTCCTACAGCCAAGACATAAAAGGCTTTGAGCAAAGATACTCATTGGCAAAATTCGACCTAAAAAGAAAGTCTCACCTGTTACGTAAAATGCGAGTGGAACACTTTATTGCACAGGCAAAACAAGCTGATATTCGAGGCTGGGAAAGCAAACGCGAACGCTTTTTAGAACGTGCAAACAATGTATTAAGACATCACTTGTCGCAATATGTATATGAAGACAACGGCGCATTGCATGCGACACGCGCTGCTAATTCAGAAAGCTTAGCTACCCAAACAGCTAGTACAGAAGCAGGAAGTGCAGTTAATCCTGTTATCACGGCTGATTAGATACAAAAAAGCGAAGTAATGGGTAACCCAAAACTTCGCTTCATATTATTAGCGTGTTGACGCGTTATTCACTTACTCAACATCAACAATTTTAAGCGTATTGGTTGCGCCTACTTTTTCCATTTCATCGCCATACGTCAGTATTATACTGTCGCCGCTTTTAACTAGGCCCTTTTCTTTCAATGATGCAATGACATCGTATTTCAAGCGGCCAGGTTCACTTTGCGAAGAGTCGAAGTACACTGGTTTTACACCGCGGCAAAGCGCCATTGTATTTAGCGTAGACTCATGACGCGACATCGCGATAATTGGTAGCGACGTAGTTATACGAGACATCAATGTTGGTGTGCTGCCACTTTCTGTTAGACCAACGATTGCTTTAACACTTGGTAAGTGATTCGCTGCATAAACTGCTGAAAGCGCAATAGATTCGCTGGTAGATGAAAACTTCTCATCCATACGATGCTTAGATATTTTCACACTTGGGTGAGTTTCGGCACCTTCACAAACACGCGCCATAGCAGCAACGGTTTCAATAGGGTAGTTACCCGCAGCTGTTTCTGCTGAAAGCATTACGGCGTCAGTACCATCAAGTACCGCGTTCGCAACATCCATTACTTCAGCACGGGTAGGCATTGGGCTGTCGATCATCGACTCCATCATTTGTGTTGCAGTAATAACCACTTTGTTTAGCTGACGTGAACGGGCAATAAGTTTCTTTTGAACACCCACAAGCTCAGCATCACCAATTTCCACGCCTAAGTCACCACGCGCCACCATCACTGCGTCAGACGCTTTAATGATATCAGTCATGGCTTCATCAGATGCTACCGTTTCTGCACGCTCAACCTTGGCACAGATTTTTGCATAGCAACCTGCCGCTTGCGCTAGTTCTCGAGCATATTCTAAATCTGCACCACTGCGCGGGAACGATACCGCAAGGTAGTCAACGCCAATTTTTGCCGCTGTCTTAATGTCTTCTTTATCTTTGTCTGTTAGCGCGTCTGCTGACAAGCCTCCACCTTGACGGTTAATGCCTTTGTTGTTTGAAAGTTTACCGCCAACGGTAACTTCGGTAATGACTTTACGGCCTTCAACGCCAGTTACTTTTAACTGAATACGGCCATCATCAAGCAACAAAATATCACCAGCAGACACATCGTCTGGTAGCGCTTTATAGTCGATACCTACGCGGTCGATGGTACCTTCGTCACGGCCTAGTTCAGCGTCTAGAACGAATGTAGCACCAATCTCTAACTTAACAGAACCTTCTGCAAAGCGGGCAACACGGATCTTAGGGCCTTGAAGGTCGCCAAGAATAGCTACGTACTTACCTAAGTTCTTCGCTGCTTGACGCACACGTTTTGCACGTTCGATGTGGTCTTCAGCTTGTCCGTGAGAAAAATTCATGCGCACCGTGTTTGCACCAGCGGCAATAAGCGCTTGAATTTTTTCTAGTGAATCGGTGGCTGGACCTAAGGTGGCAAGAATTTTCGTTCTTCTAATCATGGGATTCCGTCGCTGTTTTGTAGTTAGCAATAACAAAAGGAGATAGGTTGCAGTGATTGATGCTGCTTCCTGTAATCGCTTTACGTAATTTTATTACAGAATAGTAGTTGAATTTGACAAAAATGTGAATGAAAGAAAGAAATTCTCCCAACTGGCTTGACCAGTTGGGTAAGGAATTCTGTACGTTCTGTATAATATAGCACCTTATTGAGCAGGTTTTCTTCTTCAAGGTGCGCGCAGCAAAATAAAAGTGAGGAGGACGAATGACATTACAGATGAACGAATATTACAAAAAAGGGCAGATATCGAAGTATATGCCCTTTTCGTTTATTAAAGCTTTTCTATTAAAACGTGATGATTATTCGTTACGTTTTTCGTAACGCGAGCCACGTAGGGTGTCTTTTACGCGCTTCAAGTTTTCTCTAAACTTATTACCGCGGCGAAGTGTGAAGCCCGTTGCCAAAACGTCGATAAGCGTTAGCTGTGCAATACGCGATGCCATTGGCATGTACATGTCGGTGTCTTCAGGCACTTCTAGCGACAGCACATAGCTGCATTCTTGCGCTAATGGACTATCAGCAGAAGTAATACCTACTACTGTCGCATCATTCATGCGCGCAATTTGTGCTATCTCTACAAGGCTTTTCGTGCGGCCTGTATGGCTAATTAATACCACCACGTCACCGTCAGAACAGTTCATACAGCTCATTCGCTGCATCAAAATGTCTTCAAAGTACACAACAGGTACGTTAAAACGGAAAAACTTATTCAGCGCATCGTGGGCAACCGATGCTGAAGCACCAAGACCAAAGAATGATATCTTTTGCGCTTGGGTAAGTAGGTCGACTACGCGATTTACTACATTCACATCAACCGACTGCCTTGCTACTTCCAAAGATGCCATGGTCGATTCGAATATCTTATTGGTGTATTCGTCGGGGCTGTCATTTTCATCAACGTGACGGTTAACGTATGGCGTACCGTTAGCAAGGCTTTGTGCCAAGTGCAGTTTAAAGTCGGGGAAACCTTTAGTATCTAAACGTCTGCAAAAGCGGTTAACCGTGGGCTCGCTTACATCCGACATTTTAGCGAGGGTTGCTATACTCGAATGAATGGCAGTTTGTGGGTTTGCAAGAATAACCTCAGCCACTTTCTTTTCAGACTTACTGAATGCAGCTTTACTTTGTGTAATTTTTTCTAAAATGTTCATACGGATATAGCAAATATTCGGCATATGTTGTTGTAAGGTACATTGGTTATAGTACCCAATGTGACGGCAGTGACAAGAAAAATGTAATTTTTTGACATTTTTTATTGCTGTGGCCAATGTAAATCAGGGTAAACTGAAGGAAAATAGAAAGAATCGAATCCTGTAGTTGGTTCAAGTTGTAATTTTACTACATTTGGTGTTAACTATACGGTAAAAATAGTCGAGGGTGTTGTAAATAACTGTACAATACACCGCGCATACATACATTTAAAAGGTCGACGAATATGGTATTGGATAATTCCTACGAGCCCTGTGATTTTGTGCTTTTCGGTACACTGGGCGATCTTTCACGACGCAAGTTATTGCCTTCATTATATCAGCTTGAAAAAGCCAACCTAATGCACCCAGACACCACCATTGTGGGTGTTGCTCGCCAAGAAATGTCTCTAGAAGACTATATCGAAGAAGTGCATACCAACCTTGTTAAGTTTGGTGAAAAAGAGCTGTGTAATGAAACGTGGGAGCGCATGAAAGCGCGTCTGCATTACGCATGTGTTGATATGAAAGACGTAGAGAGCTACTGCGTACTAGATGATCACGTTGACCCTGACCGTACCATGGTGTGCTACCTTGCAACGCCGCCAGCTATTTATGGTGACATTTGTCGCGGTCTACATAGCTGTAAAATCATCGACTCAAGCGTACGTGTAGTATTGGAAAAGCCAATTGGTCACGACTTAGCATCGTCAAAAGTTATCAACGAACAAGTTGCAGAATACTTCGACGAGAAACAAATTTATCGTATCGACCACTATCTAGGTAAAGAGACCGTTCTTAACCTGGTGTCGCTTCGTTTTGCAAACTCTATCTTCGCAACAAACTGGGACCATAACTGTATCGACCACGTGCAAATCTCAGTGGCTGAGTCGGTAGGTATTGAAGGTCGCTGGGGTTACTTTGATGACGCAGGTCAAATGCGTGACATGGTACAAAACCACTTACTTCAAATTCTAAGCCTTGTTGCCATGGAGCCGCCTACAACGTTAGACGCAGACAGCATCCGTGATGAAAAGCTAAAAGTTCTAAAAGCGCTTCGCCCAATTAACTCGTTTAACGTTAATGATGTAACCGTTCGTGGCCAGTACACGTCGGGCTTTGTTAAAGGTGAAGAAGTGCCAGGCTACCTAGAAGAAGAGGGCGCCAACACACAAAGTAAAACCGAAACCTTTATCGCTATAAAAGCGGAAATTGATAACTGGCGTTGGGCGGGTGTGCCGTTTTACCTTCGCACCGGTAAGCGTATGCCTACCAAGGTGAGTGAAGTTGTTATTTACTTTAAGCGTCAGCCGCACAACCTGTTTGGTGACAGCTTTAAGAACTTGCCACCTAATAAGTTAGTTATCCGTCTTCAGCCAGATGAAGGCGTTGAAATTACCGTAATGAACAAGGTTCCAGGCCTAACAAGCTCAGGCTCTATGGATCTTCAAAAATCAAAGCTTAACTTAAGCTTCTCTGAGGCGTTTGCTGACGAGCGTATTCCTGATGCCTACGAAAAGCTGCTTCTTGAAGTTATGTTGGGCAACCAGGCGCTATTTGTACGTCGCGATGAAATTGAACAAGCATGGACATGGGTTGATTCAATTCTTGAAGCATGGAAACAGTCGAGCGAGCCACCAGAACCTTATCAGGCGGGTACGTGGGGTCCAGTAGACTCTATTGGATTGCTTGCGCGTGAAAACCGCAGCTGGTACGAAAGCAAAATAGCGAAGAAGAAATAAGATGGCGTTAACAACACTTTCATTCGAAACTCCTGACGCGCTAACCAATGCATTTGCTGAAGACTTAGTTAGCATTCTTAAAACAGGCATTAAAACACGCGGGCGCGCGTCGCTTGTGGTTAGTGGCGGTCGTACGCCGTTGGCATTATTTAAACAACTTAGCGAAACAGAGCTAGAGTGGGATAAAGTTGATATCACTCTTGCCGACGAGCGCTGGGTTGATGAAGGCCACGAAGCTAGTAACACTAGCTTGGTAAAAAACAATTTAATTCAAAATAAAGCCGCAGCAGCTCGTTTTATTGAACTAAAAAGCGAGCCACAAGACGCAAAAGACGGTGTAGCAACAGCAGAAAGTAATCTTGCTGAAATGTCGCAACCGTTTGATGCGTTAATTCTAGGCATGGGTGAAGATGGTCATACCGCGTCGTTGTTCCCATGTTCTGAACAAGTGCTAGACGGCTTAGATATGAACAGCGGCAATACCTGCATTGCGGTTCAACCTACAACAGCACCTCACCAACGTATTTCATTAACGCTACCTGCGTTGCTTAATAGCAGAAATATCTTTTTGCACCTAACGGGCGAAAAGAAGAAGCATGTATTGCTTGATGCTATTGAAAATGCCACCGAAGCGCAAAAGCCCATCACAGCCGTAGTTAACAGAGCTCCGGTTACCTTGATGTGGGCGCCATAGGAGACAA
>Ga0213840_1000917_pt1 | contig 29656 bp, 33 predicted proteins | sample SWPATP22_FD_160132 | JGI IMG/M metagenome (GOLD analysis project Ga0213840, IMG submission 160132) | Coastal seawater microbial communities from Marineland, Florida, United States - SWPA TP2 #2 | ecosystem: Environmental > Aquatic > Marine > Coastal | place: USA: Florida | collected 2016-08-14 | reverse complement strand
GACACTATCGCAATTATCGATTATTTTTGCCGAACGATTGAGACTAGATTTGTAAATCAGAATTGGAGTTTGGGACTAGTCCCAAACTCCAATTCTGAACCTTGACACACTTTATGTAATACTACCGGACTGGGGGCAATTATAGTATTGCAAGAGTCGAAATAACGTGATGGGTAAGCAAAAAGAAGGTTACTTCATTTATTATTTTTTGAAAAAACTGCTCGCTGTATTATAACCAATTCCAACTCCGAACCAGGGTCTGTAATTATAGTCCCATTTCTTAGCTGAAGTACCAAATCCAGCATCTATTCCACCAAAGAAACCGAAGTTGAAGTTATATATGGAAAGCATAACACCTATTCCTGGGGATAAGGTAGCTATAGCTTTTTTTTCTCCTTCTTCTAAGTGCATCTTCGCCCCTGTCGTTGAGCTAGAATCTAGCACTACTCTAGAAAGACTTAAGAAACCACCTAGGGTTCGGGACAAGTTAGACAACTTCTTTAATTCCTTTGATTCATAACGAACTCTGTATCTTCCCCAATTTTTACCCCCAAATATACCGACATTAAAATCAGTACTGAATTCACTATCAATATCAATATCGTTTTTTTTGTGGGCAAATCTATACTTGAAAGGTATTGTTATAGGGCCAAAAACATAACTTTCTCTTTTCAAGCTTAAGAATTGACGATTTTCTAATTTTAGATAAAAATCAGTATTTTGGTCATACTTATTGATTAGATAAAAGTCAAGCTCGCTATCTTTTTTATAAACCTTAAGTACATTTTTACTTTTTTCGTACCAATCAGTTTTGGTGAATAAGGTATCTTGGTCCTGTCCCTTTGACATTTTTTTTAAATATCTGTAGGATTCATTCTTATCTAACGTGTCCCTTGTTGTTGAGGCAAGTGAATAGTTTCCAGAGCAGTCAACCTTTCTTTCAATGCGCTCTACTATGGCTTTAGAAGGAATTACTTTCTTTTTACTAAGCCAAGGATTAAGATGTAATTTGGATTTGTCTTTTTTATCTTCCTTGATACTAACCCAACCACTGAAATCTTTAATCTTGATAATATTCTTTTTGTCAAAGGCATAAAACGTATCTCTTCTTATAGTATCTAACTTTGAAATGGTATAGGTCCTTCCATCCTTGGTTTTACTATATTCAGATTTTAGAATACTATTTTTTAGAATTTTTTGTGGACAATTTTTAGCGTTATCTACCTTTCTGACTGTCGTCCCCTCAGGAATATAGACCTTAATTCTTGCCTCATAGGCTTGAGAAAAGCTCAATTTAGCAGAAATAATCAATAGCAATACAAGTAGTGTTCTTTTCATATCAGTCAGCTTTAATAAAATATAACGATGTACGAAGTTGATGTATTGAACTTTTGGCAACAATAGCCAGATAGACTACCTTGGAGGCACTTTCTTTATTCAATTTTTACGTTTATGTCTGTTCGAGTATTTGAACTCCCTAATTCTCCATCATATAACGACAATACATCTAAACCTACAAAGTAATCATCTGCTTTTTCAATCGTTCCTATTGGAATTTTAAAATCAATTTTTTCTTTTTTATAATTGAACTTTTTCTCAAAAACCACATTTATTGGATGTATTTCAGATTCATATAAGCTCTCCCAGTCATAGTTTTTATATTTAACATATAGGAAAACTCTCACCCCATGAATAATTGTTGGATAAAAAGGTCTTGGTCTCAATTGTGTTAAAAAGAGATTTTTAATAGAAATAACAAGATTAGAATCTTCTATCGAATAGGAACAATTAAAACTATTTCTGATAGCAAAAGGAAATTCTAAATTCGAATAATCGGAATTCTTAAAATTATCTAAAATTTCAGGATGTTTCTTTATGTCTTCACCAAATATTATTTTTTTCAACTCCTCATTTTTATCTGCACTAAGCAATCCTGATGAAATTAAAATTTTTAAGTTTTCAGCCTTCTGTTCCGGAGTCTCTACATCAAATGCTTTAGTAACTAACCCTGTGTAAAACTTTTCTTCTTCTATCTTTTTTGAATTGTATCCATTTATTACTGCTCCAATCAAAGTTGCCAATAAACCAATTAAAGCTATCAAAATTCCTTTTTGTACTATAGAACCCTGAGAAGATTTTTTTAATCTTTCTAATTCAACTTCATTTTTTAATTTCTCAATTTCCAATTGTTTATTTTTCTCGAATAGATTGTTTTCTATTAGTAATTTATCGAAGTTAATTCTCAATTCTGCTATCTCTATTTTTTTTTTATCTTCCATTTATTTAATTCTTTTTGACTACTCTTAATTTCAATATATACGCATAGCATCTAAAATGTTTCATTTTTACATAAGAAGATACAATGAAGGTAGGACTGCGACAACAAAAGCGCCTAAGTAAATCAATCCCTTGGCGTTTTTCTATTCACTATGCCTTCCCCCTCCCCCCAAAACCTCCCCCACCTTCCCCCACAACACCTCATACGGCACCACTTCAATATCAATTGTACTTAAATGACGCGGCGTAGACTGCAGCTCCGCATAAGTCTTAGCCGTTTGCTTTTGGATAGTGGGCCAGTCGAAGGAGTGACGGACGGTGAGGAAAAGCAAGCGCATAAAGAGCTGAGAGCGGCGGGTGGTTTCGTCATGGACGAGGTAGCGGTAGGCGTATTTGTTGAGGGCTTCGGCGCGATCGATAATCTTGGCCCGATCGTTCTTGCTGAGGAGAATGAGGATTTGGAGGATGAGGCGATTGATGTTCATGCCTTTTTTATCGGCAGAGAAGCCGGGGGTGTCATTGAGGAAGGTGCTCATGCGGATGGGGCGCTCCTGGAGGAAGGCTAGGTAGGTCTCGTAGACGCGGATCTCGTCTCGGATATTTTTAGCCAAAGGGCTTTTCTTGATAATGCGCAGAGCCTCTGCAGAAATATCGAACTGATTCAGGTGAAAGCCAACCGAGGCCTCGTATTGATGAATAGCAATCCAATTATAACTTGTGGCAGGAAGCAAAAACTTCACGGTTCTAATGGCTTCGAGAGCCTTGGTATAGTCGTGAGCATGTATGTAAGCTGGAATCAAATTCAGATGGACGCTTCGAACCGGGCGGTTCGGGAGTTTAAAATCCAGCAAATCGAAGTAATACAAAGCCTTTTCACAGACCTGAATGAGTCCGGCAATATCATTGCTCATTTTGCAGCCAATCAATTGGATATTCATTCGATAGTATACGAATTCCCAACTCACTTCCTCAATCGGATCTAGCTCTTCGATGTAGCGGGCTGCCTCTTCCTTCAAGGCGATAGGTATCGTTTTGCTGCTCCTAAGCTGTAGAGCTAGACGATAATAATAGGATTCAGCCCTTTTCTCCCATTTTAACTTAAACTGTATCCGTTCAAAGATTCTTTCAAACCGTTCAAAATTTTTCAGGTTGGGGACGATAGCTGCGTAATGATCAGCCAATAGCCGACTAAGTTTGTAAGTAAGGTCATGAAATTGATGCCATTGTGCAGTAGTGATCGCCTCGTTAGCCAGTGTAGCAGCAGATTCGGATTTACCCTTGTTCCAAAGTAATTCGCTAGCATAAGCTTGCTTTACGGTCCGGAGATAGATTTCTCGATATTCCTTATCCCCTTTCGGTGAACCAGCAAACACGGTATTGACAAGCCGATCACGAAGACTTCTCTTTAGTCTATTGAAGTTTCTACGACCAAATTTGCTACCTGGATAAAAGAACTCAGTTAGTTCTTCCTTACTCGTTTTTTCTGATCGAATCAGATCCAGCAGTTGATGCTCTCTATCATCCTCCGTATTTAGTACATTGATGCGCTTACGTGATATAATGCTAGCTAAATCTCTAATTAATTGCATACCCTCTTTATTAGTATCTCAAAAATACAAATAAACTGGTTATCAATTCAATACAATCATCCATAGAATTTTCTCCCCAGATATTACTACCCCACAAATCACCCTTTTGTCTCGTGTCACCTGAAGTCCGGCCTCTATTTTTGGAGTGTAAGTTTTTGTAACCTAAACTTTACATTATGGTATCCTTTATCGAATTAATTCTCAGTATTGTTATTGAGGATGGTCTAGTAGATTAGTAAAAAAGGGATACCACTACACAAGGCAGCAATACCCCCAATGGTTAAGTTTAAAACTGGGGTAAATATAAGAACTTCTCCACTAAGGGAATAGTAGTAATGCTATTCCCTTTTGCATATTTTACAAAAAAGCATATATTTGTTGTACCACAACATGATATTACAATAAGATTCTCACACAGCGTTCAATAAAACCAAGCTCGGTACTGGTTAAGTTTAAGCTATTTTATTTTGTTACCCACTTAAAGCTTTCGCTGTATGTGTATCGTGATAGTCTTGAACCTAGCCCCTCCTCTCCCAGCTTTTCCATTTCATCATTTTTCTCTTCCTATTATTGGATCGTAACCCTTTTGCACATGACTATGGAGAAAGCGCTACAGGACTTACTACGGGAAGTCAGCCCACAAGAATACCTCGACTTATTGCGGCTTCTGAATAATGCCTACCTGGAGACGGTGGATGGTGGAGTGGATATGGATGTGATTTATCGGATACAGCAGATGCAAGATTTTTTAACCCAAGTCAAAGCTGTTATCAGTAGTCAGAAACCTAGTGCTCAGGCTGATCTTTCTTAGGAGGCTTTAGGTTTTGGATGGTTGTACCGAATTGTTGCTGTCCATCGGAAATAAACTGATTAGTGATAGTAGCCTGACTATGTTCCGTAAAATTTAGGGCTAAAGTCTTAAGAAAATCATTTTCTCTAGTTAAATACTTGACCTCTGTTTCTTTGAGTTTTAAACTCAACTGTAGGTGATTGACTTGTGCTTCTAACTGAATTTTCTTGATTTCATTCAGCTTCATCTGTTCAAGAACTTCCTCTATTGGCTCCTTTGCGATAATGACCCTTCTAGCAAGAGAAAAGAATTCGTTCAAATACCCCTTCACCTTCTCAATTTTTTCTGAGTCATCTGCCTTGAACCTGAATTGCAATCCGTCGTTAATTTTCCTAACTTCTAAATCTACCTTCTCCCCCTTAACAGCCTCGATATACTCATTAAAGAAAAGAAAATACTGTTGAAAGCTTACTAGTAATTCTTCTGGAATATTATCAGCATTGAACACTATTGTGTTTTGCTCCATAACTTGAGTTGAATATTCAGACATCAGCTTAAAGAGTTCATTTCCCTTTAGTTTATATTGCTCTATACCAATCTGATGACTGACCCAGTTTTGGTCCGTCATATTATCTAAGTACTGCTTTGTAACATAGTAACAATTACCAGCAGAAGTAAAATAAACCCACGCCAGGAATTGTTGGATTCCCCCCTGGTATTCAATAATCGAAGTGAAAGCAACAGACAGTTTATTAAAAATCTTTCTAGAAAGCTCAATTTCTTGGTTGAGGGATTGATCCGTAAGAAGAAAATACTCATTCAAATCCACCTGATCATCAAATAGCATGTTGTTGTCTATCATAGTAGTTATCAGGGTTATTACTTGCTCGTTATAGAGTTTCTTCTCATCCTTATTCTTGGCATTGTATACACTCAAGAAGTCACCGATAGATCTAGTTGTTAAAGGACTGAAATCAGTTAACCACCTACAAAAAAAGTTTATTCCGCCAGGCCTGGACTGAATTTTCAGGACAATAGATTTGGTATCTTTTTTCTTCATAATTGATATTAAAGTAGCCCCGTCCCCCCCTCAATCAACTCCTTCACAATCTGCTTCCCCGACTCCGTCACCATAGAGTCTCTAAACTGCTTCCATAAACTCTTCGCCTTCTTTTTATCCTCCTCTTTGGCATCCCTCGACCGAACCGTTTCTAGACTAGCTAGCAATGCTTTTCTTTCCTCCTCATCTTCTGTATTCTCATAGATCAACTCAATCAGCCGCCTATCCGTATCAGATAGATGATTAGAACCATTGATGATGATGTCGGCATATTGTTGGTTGCCGCCGTAGATGTTTTGGTTTTCTATTTTCATGGCTTTTGGTTTTTTATTTTATCAGCGAATTGTTGATCTCCGCCGGAGATGTTTTGAATATTGATAACATTATCCTTCTTAGCAAAAGCAGCTACGATTTGTTCTAAGTAGCTAACTTTACCCGACAACATTTCATTTCGTACTTGCGATAACTCTAATCTATGTCTTAAACTTGTTACTTCATGCTTAATGCCCAACGCAAGCAAATTGAAATCATTGTCGCTCAGATTAGTCTCTACCGGAATCTTTAAGTTATCCAAGTTTTGCTTTGTAAAGCCGAAATATTCCTGTAGATAGTTGCCAATCTGTTCCATTGAAATATCTCCTAAGGTTTTAACTGTGATTGAAAGCGCTTCTCCCTTTTTCGAGGAGTTGAACTCGATTTCTATCCCTTTAGCGTACTTAACATATTCGGAGAAGTAGCTTAGAAATTGCTGGTAAGCAATTGCTAATTCACTAGGAATCTCAATCAGCGTTTCCTTTCTACACGCCTGAAATTCAGTCACAAGTTCTGATAGTGAATCTAATGTTTTAGTCGAGCTTTTTGAAAATGCCTTACGGATTTCATCGTTTTGAAAATAGGGTGCAATTGAAGAAAGCCGCCCATCTACTTCCTCAAGAAGATCTGGAGAGAAAACTAGACCTTTATGTTCATGCATTTGGCCCTCGATAATATAAAGTGTTGCTGGGATTATTCTTTTTGCTTTGACAAACTCAGAAGAAAGAGTTTCTGTCGTCGGTAATTTTTCAAAATATAGCCGACGTGCCGTATTATCTTCACTTCTTAGTTCGATTAGATTTTCTGAATCTATAAGCCCACCTCTGAAATGCTTACCATTTTCATCACAAAGTGTTACTAATTTACTGGAGAAGTCTATTCCTAATTTGTATTTTCGATGGGTTTGTTCTTCTCGATTATACAAAATTGCTACTAGTTCTGTAGAATGGGCCAACAACTTAAGTTGTTGGCGCAGACAGTGAGGGTAAGATGATTCACCAAAGCCACGGCTTATGAGCTCAGCATTGATTACCAGTCCAGTAAGGACGTTAGGTTTTCGAGGGTCGAGAAAAAAGGTCCTAGTAATTGAGCTAGCCCCTCCGAAATTGCCCTTACCTGTATCCCCCACTTCGCCATCAAGAATCAATCTGCCTAAGTGAACCCCGTGGCCCAACGAGAACTCGGCTTCAAATAGATCTTGTACAGTAGAATTTGGCAGTGCCTCTAACATCCTGGATAATTCCTCATTAAATTCCGAATAAGATCCAAAACCAAGGCATATAGCAAAAAGGTCTCTAGTCCTTATAGTCCCTTTACTACTTTTATGTCTAAATATTTTTCGGAAGGTTTCAGCTGAGAAAGGAATAGAATTCTTTCCATCCAAATAGTTGAGCAATTTTATTCCAACTGTACTCTGTCTCAGTTTATCATTTGCAAGTATCCGACTGAAGTACTCGTTCATTGAGAGTAAAAATGCATCAATCTGATCATTAGACCATTCGGCAGGAGGCAGGCTTTTAGCAGAAGGAAATCTGGCTAGAACTTTTGAAACAAACTTCCAAAAAACTTCTTTGTCTTCCATCGTGTAAGAACATGTTTTAGTTTTGGCCTTTGCGGTGAAAATCGTTCATTTATTACGGAGGCTCAGATTGTACAACGGATGGCAACAAGGCTATGTTGTTGTGCTAAAAAAATCAGCAAGAAAATAGGGACATATGATGTCCAACTACTAGAATTCAAACATGTTCTAAGATTTTAAAGTTCCACTTCAACTTATTCTATTACATACCTTGAAGTTAGTCGCCGCCGTTCCAATCGATCCATCTACCTCCTTACCTCCCCCAAGTATGCATAACCAACACATCATTCAACTTTGTATCTGCCTCAATTTCACAGAACTCTAGGTTGACAACATCCTTTCCCTTAAACAAATATGATAGATCATCATCTCCATACGGAAAACTAAACTGTTCTTGTTTCTGGGTATTTCCTGACAATCCCCTAGCCTTCCAAAAGAAGCTATCCTTCTTAAAAATTCTGCTAATCTCAAACGTGACGGCATTCGGTTTTCGCCCCCAAATCGTAATAGAAAAATCTTCTTTTTCTCCTTTCTTCAGTTCTATTCGATTAATAGTGAAAGTCATGTTATCCACTTCAACGCTATCCTTGAGCGCGAATCGGTGGAACGTTTCTCGATATTCTTGGAGCATATATGGTTTTACTTGTTTCCTTCCAATTCGTCCAAACGACGTTTTATTTGATCTACTTCGCTTACTAGTTTCCGCATATCATACAAATCCGTATCAATCATCGGTTGATGCTTTTTCCCTTCCCCTTGCTCCAGCAAAGGCGTTCCCTCCCCTTTCATCAACCAACTGGGGTTAACAGGGAATTTATTGAGAATAGCATGAAGGATATCAAAGCCAGGTTTACTCTTTCCTTGCGCTAATCTAGTTACTTGCTGAGGTGAGAATTCTATTTCTAATGCTAACTGTCGCAAACTATTTAAGCCTAATATTTTAGGTAACTGCTCTATTCTAGAAGAAATATCCATGTACAATTTGAATATTTATCTTCAATAAATAGCGTATATATTTGCTACTTGAAGATATATGATATACATTTGTGTCAAATAATTGACATGACACAATTTACTAATTCCATATCAGACATACCAGCCAACTACCCTTTTCGGTATACCATTGACTTTCATCTCAAGATCATGGCGGCTAAAAATAACATGGGGATAACGGATGTGGTGAAAGAAGTGATTCTGCTGCTGGAAGCCGCCGGTGTGGGACTCAGCGAACGTCAGTTTCACCGCTATCGCATCGAGACCAAAGATAGCAGAAAAGAGGAATTGAGCTACGAGCGGCGGGAAGTGATTGGAGAGTATATAGATGCAGATCCGGATCATTTGATTACCCACAATATACTACAACAAACGACCTAGTGCTTATGAATCCTACAACTAGCAAACGGTTTCCCAATGACTTTGAAGTAAAGCTGAATCGTCCCAAAGAAGGGATCGCCTTAATCAAGGGTTCGGATTGGGTTAAGTCCGTGATTGTGGAGCAACTAAAGCCAGAAGTTAAAGCCCTAAGCTATAAGGCGACTAAGAGTCCCCTACTCCTTGATCCGGAGGATCAAACGCTAGAAGTCACAGTCAAGCGATACGTAGAGGATGCGATCAATACCCTGCTACCGACTATGAAAAAGTTAATGATCTGTAAAAATCAAATTCATAATAATCAGCTATGAAATCAAAAACTGTTTACCAACTCATGAACGTCAGCAATACAGGCATCGACACCCCCGTACTGACGGCCCCAGGCGCACCCGTAGAACCCTTTGAACTAAAACGAGAGGCCATCAGCTTTGCAGAGGAACATCCGGAGCTTATTCGCCATGGCCGCTTTACGGTCAAAGCCGTCATGATCCTACAGGAGGAAGAAGCCACAGCAGATAACAAGGAGGTTACGACCTCTGTAGAAGAATAGGTTATAAAGTATGGGGGCGCACTACAATGATTATCAATTTTCCAAATCTGTTCATAGGATACCATAATTCGCGCCCCTTTTTATAACCACCAAATGAAGGCAAGGTCTTGTAATGTTCCCCTTAAGAATTTACTGGGATTATTAATTTGCTTTTTGTAGGGTAGGCTGGCAGACCTCCTACCCTACTATTTAACACCCACACCATGAGTACGATAAACGCCAAAGAAAGAGCCAAAGCCATAGAAGCCGGATTTGATCCCCTCACGGTAAGTCTGGTAAAGCAAGCCAAAGAGATGGCCACTTTCTACAATCTGGAGATCGATCAGGTGCTATACCTCCTAGAGATCCGCGCCATGGAGAAGATTAGCACAAATTTGATGATGGCGGGACTGGGTAGTAGCCTTCCATCACTACTTCATCTAGCTACCAATAAAACCAAGTGCCACAACTGCAAAGCTGGCCAAACACCTACCAACGAAAAGCCATGGCCCTTACCGGGCGAAGAAGAGTAACACAATTTGTACTTCCACTTTTAAGTAGACATATCGATGAGGCGGGGAGCAGTACTGGCTCCCTGCATTTTATACCCAAAGACTTTGCTTTCCTGTAAGCATAAAAAAAGCCCCTACCCTTTCGAGCAGAGGCATTAATTCAATATAAGATGGTGCAAAATACTAAAAAAACGAATACGGGTAAAGTCGAGAATCAAATTAAAAAACAAGCCACACAAGCCATCAAATGGCTAGCGGCGGATAATGACGACACCCATAATTATTCCGAGATGTATGGACTAGTGTGGATATTGTTGATGTTGATTGGACTCTATGCCTCCTGGCGTGCAGCAGCAGCAGATTTCTCGGTACTCTATGGTAATCACTTCAATATTCATCATCTCCCAAAAAAAGCTTGGTGGTACGCTTTTTCCATCGCCACCTTTATCCAACTCCTAATCCTCGTGCCGGCCGGTGTAGTGGCCAAGATCCTGGTCAATGGTCTACAGGGAAAGCTGAAAAGCAACACAGCTACTGATACCAGCCAAAAACACCTTGTACAATTAGCCTACCTCACTCCTATCCTACTCATCGGCTTTCTTTGGTCGGGCAAGCTTTCCCTCAATATGGATCAAGCCGTCCGCTCCGAATCCAGAGGCGAATACGAAACACTTTGGCTCAACTATGAAACGGTACAGCAGCGCAAAGATAGTATCGATACGCAACTGCGGAATGATCGCGATCAGGAGTTTCAAAAAGACAGCTTACTCGCAGCTAAAGAACTATATACCAAACGGCAAGCCCTTAGCAGCCAATGGGATCGCAAAATAGATAGCTTGAAAAATCGACGCAGCTATCTCCTGGACCTATACAATGGCCCTAGAAGCGCCCCCTGGATGAAAGGCGAAGCCAAGAACATCAAACGCAATAAGATCCCCCATGCCATGCAGGGCAAGGAGGAGGCTCTAAGCCGATTGGAAGCCACCCACTCCTCTACCCTGCTCGCACAACGTACAGAAACCACTACCCTATACAAGGCCAATCAACTCGGCCAGGATACCACCCACAATAAGATCACTGGTGAGATACAGAAGCAACTCGACCTACTCAATGCCGATATCAAAATGAACAGCCAAAAGCGGATGATGTTGAGCATTATCTTCAACTGTATCAGCTTGATCATCGTCTTTGGCCTACACGAAGTATACAAACGAATCAATCAGGAAAAGAAAGCCCAATCCCCTCCCCCCAATACCTACCAGGGCAAACAGTTACAGCCAGTTAGTCACACAGAACCACCAAACCTGCGAACCCTTGTGACACAAGAACCTGACAAGGCGGCGTGGTATTTTGAACAGTTAGAAAATCAACGAGAACTGTTAGCGCCCACAAAAACGGAAACAGTTTTAGTCAAGCAGGATATCAACCGATTACAGTTGGATATCCGCACCTACTACAAGCGCTGTTTCCCCAAATCACCAGCATGGCCACTGGGTAGCGCCAAACCCACTACCTGCCTGAAAAATCAGGCCAGGGTAGAGGCTATGATCGAGCGCCTATCGTCCTATGGCGTCACTACGCAATTGAGCTTTGAGCGGCCTATTGAGGTCCAATTTTTTGAAGAGGTAAACTAAAAAACGATGTTTTACGAATTGATCAGTTCAGAGCTGGATCGATTCGTAGCAAAGCGTGAACGCTTGGTGTATATCATCAACGAGCAACGCGCCTACCTCCAAGAGCGTGCCGATCAAGGCAAAGCTAGTGCGGCATACGTGCACCGTATGAACAGTATGTTCAGGGCGGTAGGAGAGGCTATAACTGCTACGGATCAACTCCACGAGGCTATTGGTTTTGCGAATGATCTCTTAGGTGATCCTCAACAAAAGTTGGATCGACTGAAGATTCAAAACCAGCAATTAGCCGAAGAAAACCGGAAAATGCGTGCATGGCTGCAAAGCATGGGGAAAGACCTCAGCCTATTGCATTATGTGCAGGAGTCCGATTTACGATACGTATAAATTATAATCCAATGTTCGATCCCGTCAGTGTTCCAAAAGAAAAGAAACCCAAATCGCCCAAGCAGGAGGGGCAACTGGTGCAATTACATGCTTCCATGGAGGAGCAGGAGGCAGAAAAAGCCATGCAGCGCTTGAAAGTCCGCATCAAGGAGCAAAAGAAAAACAAAGCACTCACTCGTTTCCCCGTCGAAGCCTTTCCTGAGCGGATCCAGAATATCATCAATTGCTTTTGGGAATGCTATCAACTACCGATCGATTATCACGCCAGTAGCATACTGGTGGCTGCAAGTACCACCATTGGCAATGCCTTCGCCATTAAGTACCGAAATGGCCAAGTATATCCGCTGAATATCTATATGGCGGTGGTTGGTCCTCCTGGAATAGGGAAAACGCCCGCCATTAATTTCGGCATGTACCCCTTGAAGAAGATTGAAAAACGTTACCGAAAGTCGCACCAGGAAGCCTATGATCAATGGCTACAACAGGCCTTCATGGCTAAGAACCAGGGCAATCCCGCACCAGCTGAGCCGGAGCCGCAAGAGATCATCGTAGTTGACGCTACTACCGAAAGTGTCAATAAAACCCTCGTCAGCAATCCCAAAGGGGTAGTGCTCTGGCAAGACGAGCTTATGGGATGGATTAAAAACATGAATTCCTACCGCAAAGGGGCCGACCTGGAATATTATACCTCTGCCTGGAGTGGCTCCTCCGTCAAAGTCAGCCGTGCCAAAGGCATCATGTGGATCGAATATCCCTTCGTCAATGCCGTTGGCGGCATTCAGCCCGATATCCTCAAAAACATGGTAGCCGGGGAGCGTAGAGAAAACGGTTTCACCGATCGAATTCTATTCGCCTATCCGGACTTCTTTGAGATCCCTCATGAGAACGACATGGAACCAGATGAAAGCGTCTACGACCTATACGAAGGCCTCATCGAGTTCCTCAATAAGCTACCCAACAAATTCGAGGTCGAATACAGCAACAATGGCGCTACCACGACTAATGTTTGTAGACACGTCGTACCATTCTCCGCAGCCGGTAAACAACGCTACGTGGAATACCTCAACCAACTCACCGACGAGCAAAACCAATGCGATGAAAACCAACTGAAAGGTATCCTCAGCAAGATGAAGCAATACACCGCCCGCTTCGCCCTGATCATGGAGCTCCTGCAGCTCGCCTGCAATCACACGGCCAAGCAGGGCGAGCCACTAAAATTCTTTGAAGTGGCTAACAAAACCATGGACAAGCTACAAGTCAGTAAACAATCCGTAGAACGGGCCATTCTCCTCACCGAATACTACAAAAGCACTGCTGCCAAGGTCGTCAACCAGCTACAAAGCATCGTCAGTCAACAAGCCGAATACATACAAGCATGGTATGAAGAATTGCCGGAAGAATTCCCCAGCGAATTGGCCCTAGAGATGGCCGCGAAGATAGAAAAGGAGATGTCCGTAAAATTCGGCAAACGCACCGTACAGCGATTCCTCAGCAACCAGAAAGGCGATTTTTTCCAACGGATCCGAAAAGGGTGGTACCGGAAGCTAGTGCTGTCATAAACCATCCACCTGAATAAAGCTATGAAAACCTTTGGGGCCGGCTCAGTCGGGCTGGTCCTCTATTTTCTCATGACAAAAATCACAGCTATGAAAACTGCCGAACAAGTGCAGCTACAAATCAATAGGCTTCTACAAGCTGCAGGCCACAACATCAGTAAAAAGGAACGCCTCAAAGTCGCTAGGGAGCTAAATACCCTGCACACCGTCCTCAGCTACCTCCAAAGCCATCCTCGCCCAGATTTCCTCCACAAACAATTCGCCTACGTGGAAAAGAAGATCGTGAACTACAAGCTAGAACGGCTCAAGCTGGAGGGCCTACTACCCGATATCAAGAAGCCCGCCATCAAAGCCTTAAACCAAGAATTCGAGATCAGCAAGCTGCGGAAGCAGCGTATGGCTTTGGCCTACCTACTTGGCCAAGAAGCCACCATCAGCTAACAAGACACTTTTCAATAAACCACAAAATCAGAGCATTATGTTTTCCAAAATCAAATTTCAAATCTACAGTTGGATCGGTCGCCACATTTACTCGCTCCGCCTCACCCTGGAGGAGCTACAATACTATGTGGATCGGAAGGCCGGGGAGCATCTCAAAGAGGAGTGACCAGAAACAAGAAAAGCTCCCGAAGGAGCCAGTCTCGCAACATTAGATACGCTCCATTATTTAACCTCCAGAAGCAAGGAGTAAGATGCTCTCGCATCCCGCGTAGTCTCAAAGAGACGTCAGTATATAGTTTTAACCTGCCTTCGTTTTTCAAGCCCCTGGCAGGATCGAGGCAAAATGTATTCTAATTGAAGTTCTAAAATAACAATTCTTAACATTAAACCCACTACGCAGCTATGAAAACGTTTTTTCAACAACTATTGGCGATGGGCCTCTGTGTCTTCGTCTTCTACTTTATGTTCTACGGCTCACCCATCAAGGCTAGCCCCACTTCAGACGATCTCTGCGAACAGATGCCCGATTGCATCTTCTTCCGCTATACCAATAAACACGACGCTTTCGTGCAGTATGCAGATGAAGAGAGCATCCTCGACGCCGGTGCCTTCGATACTTTAAACGTCAGCACCTTTGAGATCCCGGCTTGTCGGTGTGAGGAGGTGCGGGCGGCGATCCAAGCGGACCGCTTTCGGTTGAAGGTGGATTTGTAAGGGATTTGCTTTTTGTTTTGGGAAGCTCTGCCGGAGGGTGGGGCTTTTTTTGTTCCTCTAAATTTGGTATCTATGTAATCAATAACTCATCTCCTATGAAAACAGACCCAAACCAGCACATTAAAGAATATTTAGATCATTATATCGGTTTAAGTCATCCTCCAAAATTTGCGGTTCTCCTAAGAGGCAAGTGGGGAATCGGCAAAACATGGTTTATCAACCAGTATCGTGAATCAAAAAAAGTAGAAGAGAAGGATATCAATTTCTTGTTTGTGTCTCTTTACGGCATTTCGACTTTTCAGGAAATCGAAGACTCATTTTTCCAACAGGTGCATCCAATACTTAGCTCCAAAGGCATGAAACTAGCTGGAAAGATTTTAAAAGGATTGGTTAAAACAACCATAAAAGTAGATTGGGATCAGGACGGAAATCCTGATGGATCAATAACCTCTTCAGTACCAAATGTAGATCTTCCTGACTACCTCAAAAACCTTGGAGATAGAGTTATTGTATTCGATGATTTGGAGAGATGTTCTATGCCGCTTGCAAATATGTTAGGATACATAAATCAACTAGTAGAGAATCTTGGCTCAAAAGTTATTGTCCTTGGAAACGAAGAAGAAATTCTCAAAGATGAAGAGAGCAGTAAGACCGCAGTACACTCCAAAGAGTACTTAAGAATCAAAGAGAAGTTGATTGGATGGAGCTTCACCATCCAGCCAAGCTATGATAAAGCATTTAGGGCATTTCAACTCGAGCTAGAAAAACCGATTGTATCAAACTTTCTAGATGAAAATAAGACCACTGTAAGCCAGGTTTACAATACTGCAGGCTATAATAACTTAAGGCACTTGAGATTAGCATTTCTGGACTTATCTCGTTTCTATGAAGCAATCCCTAAAATTGCCTTCAAAAAGAAAAAGCTCCTTGATCATTTAATAAAAATATTCTTTACCATCGCATTGGAGTTAAGAGGAGGAAGCATTACGGAGAAGGATATTTCCACCATCTTAACACTTCATCTCCATTTTGGGGAGACGGGTGATAAGGAAGATAAGATTCAGCAATTCAAAGAAAAACATGCGGTTTTCTCCCAGTACTTCAAACCTTGCGACAATAGCATTTGGGTTTCATTCTTCCGCACTGGACAAGTTGACAAAAATTTATTCGAAAAGTCGGTTTTAGAAAGTATTTACTTCGAAGAGGAGAATACTCCCGGTTGGATGAAACTTCACAACTATCTAGATCTTGAGGATGCGGACTTCAAAAATTTAACGGAATCTGTATATAGCAAATTAGCAAATCAGCAGTTTGAGGACAAATATGAAGTAGTCCAGGTCACTGGAATGCTAACCTTCTTCTCGCATTTAGGTCTTCTAGAACATGAAAAGGAGAAGATCATTACATCTGGAAACAATAATTTAGAACGAATTAGAGTTTCCAGGGGTCTTCTGCTAGATCACGGCGAAGATTATTTCCCTGGCCAAGAAAGTCATGGCCTGAAATACCATGGACTTCAGGTGCCTGAATTCCAAAAATTCCTTATTCAAGTGGAAGCTATTGCTGAAAAAACCAGATTAGAATTCGCACCGAAATTAGCTGACGAAGTTCTAAATGCCTTAAAGAACTCAATTCATGATTTTGAGATGCACCTCTCGATGGTAAATTCTCGAAATGGCCTGTATCACGACACTGCCATTTTAGTGTTAATTCCAGTGGGCGACTTTACCCAAGCATTTCTAAGATTAGACAACCGAGGTAAACGTAGATTCGCAAAAATTCTATCCAATCGCTATCGAACCGAACAGTACAGAAAAAAACTGCTTCAAGAACTTGATTGGTTAATGGAGTTCCAAAGACTGCTAACGCAAGAACAAAAGTCACTAAAAGGTAAAGTAAGTGGAAGAATAATCGAACAAGAAGTTCTAAAGGTACTTGATGAGGTAATTTCTCAACTTAAGATTTTAAAAGCTCCAACTGCTTAGTAGGTTGTAAATTCCATTGGTCTTGGCCCTAGAAACTTGCTCCACAAGAAAACGAAACTATTTCAACCCAATTTTCTCCTGGAAGCAAAGTCAATTCAAGAATTATTTAGATATTAGAAGCAGTCCAAATATCTAAATAAATGCCTGAGAAGTTAAGATCTATATCAATCATTATTCTTTTGATTTCGGTAATTGTCTTGGTTGGCATTATCCTATATCTACGATACCGTAGACGACACACTCGTGAAAGATTTGCTTTCCTTGCACTGCTTACTATTAGCACATTAGCAGCATCAGTTATCCTCCCCATTTTACACAACCAATCCATTTGGGGAATAATAGCCTTTACATTCAACGAAATATTCAACGCAAATATTCCAATTAAGGAACCAACTTTTGCCGAACAGGCACTTGCTGTTCTTGTGTTGGGATTGGTTTCTAATATGATCTTAAAGATTCATCAGAACTGGAGAGCAGAATTGCAAAACAAAAGACAGCAGGAGGATGAAAGGCAACATGCTTTGTCAATCCACGGAGTAAACTCGATGAAACAGATGCAAGATGTATCAAACATTTTTGTATCGAGAACTCTCGTGTCAGAAATCAATCAGGACCAGTATGAGCTAAGCAAAAGGCCATCGGAAACTCCTTGGCACATAGATGTCGCTGAAATATTGATGATGATTTCTCAGCAATATCAAATTGAACAGCAAAAAGATTGGTATCAGGAACAAAAGTGCTACATATCAGCCTACGGGAAAAACAAAGAAGAAATTTGTATTTATTGTTGTAGTGAAGAGCCTTCAGTTATTGATATTCAGAAACTGCTGAAGTTTATCGACCAAGAGGTTATCAAAATTAAAAGAATCATTATTGCTGTAGAAAAAGGAGATGACCCCAAAATAGATATTGTAGTATCGGGCTGGGAGATTGAAAAGAGGTACAGGAAAGAATTGATATCGGATCTGGTAGACTTTAGTAAATACATTAATTCATTAAAGAAAAGATTTTACGAACAAAAAATCTATCACATTAGTGAGTTGAAGCTCAAAGATATTATTGTACCAAGGTGGGCCGTATGGGTAACTACCGATCAGGAGCCAATCGATATAGAATCAGAAATTCTGAAATGGTCTCGAAATGAGGATGTAAATCGACATTTTACCCTTTTAGGACATGTTGGGAGTGGTAAAAGCACCCTGGCACTAAAGATTAGTATGACATTGATCGAGCAGAATGACTTTAGGGTGCCCATTCTGATTGATCTAAGTGAATTAGCATCAAGAGATCTTTCTAATTTCAATCCCCTGGAGGATTGGGCTAAAACATTTGAAATCAATTATAATGCACTCCTAAAGTTACATAGGGAAGGTAGACTCTTGGTAATATTCGATGGTTTTGATAAAATGAATCCGATTCGATTTGACCAGAATGTTCTGGGTCAATTCGAGACCCTTTGGAGCTATGCCAAACCAAGAAAGTCAAAAATCCTCATGACAGGCAGCCCTCACTACTTTGAGAGTTTTAGTCAATTAGAAGAAGCTCTTAAACTTCAGAATCAAAGCATTGGAATTCAAGGTGTAGCCTTGGCCCTAACAAATCTCTCTGAAAGTAACATTACCACAATATCGAAAAAGTTTTCCCCCTCTATTAATTCGAAAATTATGTCATTAGTACATAGCTGTATGAAAGAAGCTGAATCGGAAGGGAGCTGGGGAAGAAGCGTACTTGAAATATTTTCAAACCCTCTAAACCTCGTTCATATTTGCACATTTTGGCATCAATTTAAAGACTTATTCCCAAAAGAACACCAGGTTAATTTTGCATTAATAGTTAAGAGACTTTTGGAGTTCCGTTATGAATATTACAGGAACACAAGACAGTCATCCTTACTAACTAAATATGAAATGGAATATCTCTTGACTGGTATTGCAGTAGACATTTTGAAGCAGAAAAGCCGCACAAATAAAATCAGTTCTGAGGCTTGTAGATCCATAATTGATTCTCTATTGCTTTCATCTAAGAAAAACGAAATACTTTCAAGACTTCAAATGGTGCAGGAGAATAGAGATTCAAATGTCATTCTAGTACATCTAACTTCAAGTGGTCTTCTCACAAAGGCTCTATTCAAGAACACACATAGTTTAAAATTCGCTTCGGATGCTTACTTGCAATGCCTATATAGTAAATTTTATGTAAGTCCACTCACGCAACAAGACGAAAAAGGTAGAATCAAATACGACATTATTAGTCAAACATTAAAAGGAACTAGTCTTGAAGAATTCTCTAAGTTAACACTTATCTTAAGTTCAAACCTTCTAGCCTCTGAACTAAGGAATTTCTATTTACTGGATTCAGCCTTTGAAGTATCCATTTTTAACCACATTTACAAGCCACCTAAAGTATTAGCCCCAAGGTTGGTCACAAACTTTCTGAATCTATTAGTTGTAAGGGACAACAGGCAAAATGAACTTGAGGAAACTTCTATTCTAGGAATTTTCTTCAGCTATGTAATGTTCGTGCTATTCGCCTACTTCATCGGGTTTCCAGAAGAATCTTCTGGAAACGAACTGACCTTGAGTTTTCATGATCTGGGTTTTATTCTGCAATATCTTATAGCTTTGACTATCATGTTAGTTATTTCAGTTTCTCTAGCCATTTTTTCAAGACAATTCTTGAAAGGTAACGATGGGAAACCTGCATCGTTTATAAGATCTTCTACAATTAAAATCAAAATATGGTACCTTACCTGTCGACAACTTGGCTTACCTGATAAGACGTTAGATGGTAGCCTGAATAAAAAACTTCTAGACAAAATTAGATTTCAATTGAAAGACATTGCAATTCATTAATATGCCTTTCAAATGTAGTTTTTTATGGCACCAGGAAACCCCAGGAATACTAGAGCCATGTCACAATTATAATGCTATACTTTAACTAACATTAAGACCATCTGCTAAGAAAAGTAGAATTTGTCACTTGAGCTAGTGACTTACTATAAGTAATTATAATTATTTAATTGATTATTAATTATTTATAATAACACTACCTTCTACCTAACAATATGCAGTCGTGACAGCAAGTGACAAACTACCCCTACTTAGTGCCAAATCAGGGGTGGATAGTGCCAAATTGGGCCTCCGTAGTGACAGAAGAATATTCTGATTCTGAAAAAATGCGACGCAAAGTGACAACAAATGCCCAAAATGACAGAAAAATTAGTTTTCTCGTTATCAACTACTTACACACGTGTACACTTAGTTAGTGACAGAACGTGCCAAATTAGAAGCTTAATTATATATTGCGATAATCAATTGGTAATCAGCATTTTATTAATTCGTGCAATCTTTGTTGGAAGAGATAGTGACAAAATCCTGCCTAACGGTATATATAAAGGAGTAAAAATAGCGTCACAGAAGTAGGTCACAGATAAGAACACATATAGCGGCTTCTATTACTACAGACATCTCTCTAACGAAATGCTTATATTTGTATACATAATTCCTATGTACAAATAATGTGAAAAGCTATGAAAACAACCGCTGAAAGTGCGGTGAAAGTTGATGTAATTCCACGAACGATCACCAAGAAAGCGCTACGCTGCTATTTCAATCTCACAACTCGCCGTTTCAAGCGGCTCGTTCCTGACAAGTTGCGGGACAAGATGGGCTTAACTGCTGAAACAGATAAGCACCTTGAGGAATACGATGTTTATCAGACGCGTGTTCTAGTAGAAGAGCTGCAACTGTCAAAAGAAGAGTTAGCAGAGATCGGCAAATTGATGTGACGTACTTGCAATATCTCCCTCTAATTCTCATCAATCTTCTTTCATTTTTCTACATTCTGTTAGAACTCTAACAATGTAGTCCCTACCTTTTATTGTCCCCCTATCTTTCGATCAAAAGTTATGGCCTCGTTTCTTCCTGCGGTAGAAAAAGTGCTCTCCATAGAGGGTGGCTACCAGAACGATACCGAAGACTGGGGGAACTACAATGCCTACAATAGCGAAGGAAACTATGTACCCTACGCCCAGCGAAAAGGGCGAACGCTCCGTGCCGGGACTCAAAGGGGAATCAGTACAGGCTTATTGTCTTCCCTTTTGAAGCGAGAAGTCACCGCCGCCGAGATTCAGGCGATCAGTAGAGAACAGGCCATTGACATTTACCGAAAAGTGTATTGGGATAGTATCCATGGTGATGAGATCCCTCACCAGCGTTTAGCCGAATTGATTTTCGATGGTCATGTCAATCATGGTACCACTGGGAAAAAGCTTACGCAAAAGGTCTTGAACGGCTTGGGTGCTAATCCGCCTTTAATGGTAGATGGAGCTTTTGGGCCAAAGACCCTAGCAGCGATTCGACAAGCACCTGTGGCCGCCTTATTCAATAACTTGATTCAGGCCCGAGCGGAATTGTATCGCAAGCTAGTCAAGGATCGCCCCGACAACGCCAAGTATTTCCAGGGGTGGATGAATCGCCTCAAAAAGTTTCCCATCATGCAAATTCCTACTACGGGGAAGCAATGGGGCGCAGCAGCCGGAGTAGGCGTATTACTTTACTATTTATTGACCAAATCATGAGCGGGATATTAAAAGCAGTAGGTATTGCAGTAGTGGCCAGGGCCATTCTATCCAAAGCAGCAGCAAGCCTTACGGATAAGATCGCTTACGGCTTCAAGAATATCTCCCTAGCTGATATTAGTCTATTCAAGGCTTCCGTCAAACTCAAGCTCGTAGTCACTAATAAAATGAGTGTGCCAATTGTCATTGAAAGTTTCCAAGGCTGGGTCATCATGGGGCAGCTAAAGCAAGTCGTTGGCATGTCTCAAGCTTTAAAGCTAGAACCGGGCAAAACCGTAGTAGCGAGCTTCACCATCAGCATCGACAATGGACAATTGATGGAGCAAATCGCTAAGCAGATAGAAAGTAAAGCAATGCCTAAGCTACGGGTGCAAGGCACATTGAAAGGAGGGATAGAAGGTAAAACCGTACAGTTCCCAATTGATCAAGTTATCAGTGTTGTATGAGAAGATTAACAGCGGCTTTTGCCGATCAAACGATTACTCCCTCAAATCGAAAATACCATTTCAAAAAGCGCAACTACAATACCGATGATATTGTCAAGTTGGTGCTCTGGGGCGATAAGCGAGTGAAGCACGATACAGAGGAGTTTGCCAAAGCGATTCCACCCAGTAAAGAAGGGATGCGGATGCTCTTTGATTTCATCGTAGAACACATCAAATACAAGCAAGATCCAAAGGGATCGCAATGGGTAAGAAGTCCGGCCCGTACCTGGGATGATCGTTTGCAAGGGAGTGATTGCAAAAGCTGGACACTACTAACCACCAGTGTCCTCCAGAATCTGGGGCTGTCTTATATCATTCGCTTCACGGCTTACAAGCTGCCTTTATTTGGCACACTACCAAAGCCGACGCACGTATACCCCATTGCCATTCTACCTACTGGAGAGCAGGTGATCATAGACCCGGTTTGGCATGTACAAGAAGGAGGCCTTTTCAATACGGAGAAGCCTTACAAACATAAAGTCGATTACAAAATGAAAAAAGGATTAGCCTTTCTTAGCGGCACCGAAGAACAGGAGAACATCATCGAGGCGATTGAAATGATCGATAGAAGCATTCCAGATAGCTACCTGGAGGATGATGTAACGCAAAAGACCGAAGGGGAGCTGCAACGCTTTCTGATGGCGCAACGCTTCAGTATCGCTGCTCAACAAGTCGAGAACTATTCCTTTCGGCAAAACCTCCTTTTTGCAGCGGGCGTAGTAAGAGCTGGATCAACGGCTAAGGTAGCCAGTATCAGCGGCGGCTTACAACGCCCAGTGCTTCGCTTCCTGGAGCAAACCGCCAGAATGAATCGACAGGCTATTGTTCCCCCTAAGCTTTTACTATACAGCGATCAGGAATTAGCGGGCTTCTTCAAAAACATCGGTAAAGGCATCAAGAATGCCTTCAAGCAAGTGGGCAAAGGGGTGAAGGATGCAGTCAATTCCGTCGGCAAATTCTTCAAGCAGGCTTGGGCCAAGCTCATGAATTGGATATTCAAATCCGGCTTAGTCAATAGTGGTCCCTATTTCCTCTTCTCCTTTATCAAGAAAGAGCAACTGCATAAACTCGGCGGTGAAGTCAATCGCCGTGTCCAAGCTCAAGGAAAAACGCTTGGCTGGCTCCGCAAGCTAGGCCTCAAGTCTAGCAATATAGAAGCCGCCATCAAGAATGGGATCATCAAAAGCATGGGCGCAGCTCCGGAGAAGATCCTCAACGATAAAGCCAGAGCTCAGATAGCAGGTGAAGGCATTCACGGCGCATTAGTAGCCGCCATCTTCAAGGCAATCGGCTGGCTCATCCAGACCATCAAAAAGATCGTGGCCCTCTTCAAAAAAGGCAATGATAAGCCTGTGGTATCCGAAGAAAATGCCAGTGACCTGGATATGCTGGGCAACATTGGCGAAAACATAGCGCAAGATAGTCCCGGCTACTCCGGCGATGGCTATGAAAAAACTACAGCAAATCAAAGCGCCCAAGGCGGTGGAGGCATGTTGTTCCTCTTAGGCTTACTGGGCCTCGGCCTAGCGGCTTAATACTCATAACTAAAACTATTGTAAAAAATGGCAAAGAGAAAAGCAACAAGAAAGCGCTCTACCAAAAAAGGAGCTAGCTGCCCTAAGAAGGGCGCACGAGTCAAAATTGGTGGCAAGTTCTACACTGTAAAAGGTTATTCCAAAACCAAGACAGGCGCTAAAAAAGACGCAGCTGCCCATCGTGCAAAAGGCAAGAAGAAGTTTGCTCGTGTTCGCAAAACAACTTGTGGTCACCAAGTGCTTGTAAGGGGATAGTCCTCTATTGAAACTCAATTCAATCAATTTTCAAATTCGCAATCATGTGTGGTTGTCAAATAAATGGAAGAAGAATGGCACGTAGAAAGCAATTCTTAGGAATCAATGTCAATCGCTTGGCGGGTATGACGGCGGGTGCCGCTGCTGCCAAGATGATCAACCCTCAGCTGAAAAGGCTAGTAGGGAAATATATCACGGATGATCCTGCTACCTCAAAAGATGAAGGCAAAATGGCCCGCATTGCTGTGGCCGGTGTCAAAGTCGCCGGTGGCTTTTATGTCCACAACAAAATGAGAGGCCAGTTTTTGAAAGACGCTGGTCTGGGTATCGTAGCGGTAGGTGGACTGGAGCTCCTGGAGCAAGTGGCTCCTAATCTGCAATTGGCCGGAGTTGGCTATCTGGATACCATGGAAGTCGGCAATGTAGTCGAGGTGAATCTGGATGCCCTTCGTGGCGGTTCTAAGGTCACGCAAGACTTAGAGAACTACCAGGAAGTCGCCGGTAATGTCACCGATGATTACCTGGAGGACGAAATGGAGTTAGCTGGCGTCTATGCAGACTACTATTAGTCCTCAAACGCTCACCCAATACTGAGATTTTAATTTTTATCATTCCACGAATATTTAGCTATGAAAATGAAGAAAAGGCACATGCGTACAGTTGTGGCCCCTGTGCAAGGCGAACGGCGGGCTGTGCTAAACAGCATTCGAGCACGGGCAAAGCAATTCGGCTTTCAGCCTAGCAGCGTACGCGAGAAAACGTTGGTCCTTTGGGCCAAGCTGGAGAATAACAAATCCGGCCTATTATGGGAATTGAATCAGGAAACCCAAAAGTTTGATCCGGAGATTCGGCTGGAGAAATCCGATGCCATTTATATCGATCAATGGGCTTTGACACTTGCTAAGGTCAATATCGTAGCCGGTGTACACCAGTTCGCCAATGTGCGTCACTTGTGTTATCCCGATGCCAATATCCACACTGCAGCGGGTGAGGCCAACGACCTTTTGGGTATTTACAATTCTGAGTTAGAGGTGAAAACCGATCAGGATGTTCGTCAAGAAAAATTCCACACGGGGAAATTCCTCAAGATACCTCGCCAACAATTCCAACCTTCTGCCACGGATCCCTTAGTAGCCGAAACGGTTAATCCCTGGGTAACTAGCAATACCCGTCTTTCTTTCTGGGGCAAAAAGCGTAACTCCATTCGCGCCGACTATGGTGCAGGAAGCTATGCTGCTATTGCTGGGGATCCTGCCGCTGTCTCCAATCCTTACCAGAACTATGCCGTACTGTGGTTGGATGGTTTTGAGATCGTGCGAGGATCTGAGAGTCTTAGTCTGTCAGATGCGAATATGATCCTATACGGAGGATAAGAAAATCTGCTCATAACTGCGTAGTGAGGAATCGCTGCTAGTCGGCGGTTCCTGCTCAATAAACTAGGATCATGAAGAAAGCATTGACACCCAAAAAGACAATCATATCCGAGGCGGGCGAGATCATTCGCAAAGGCTGGGAATTCTATTATTCCTTCGCTATCGGCATGCAAACCAACAACGATAAGTACAACCTGGAATACTCTTCTCCCATTCAGCGAGAAACAGTAACAGGCGTACAAGTCCGCATGAAGGAGGGCAATGCCAAATCCATCAATGGCAATGACTTGGTAAACAACGACACCTTTCTTTGCGCCTTTCTCACACTGAAGCAACGCAATGCTGAGGTATTCGAGAACATCCCGATCTACAATATCTGGAAGGCTACTGAGCAAGGGCTTTGGTTCCCGGTCAATATTCCAATGATTGACATGGCTCAAAGTTACCTGTTGATCTCTGATCCCTCCACCATCGTCGCCGGAGAGGACTTTGAATTGACATTCCGCTACCTCAATACCATCATTCAAAAACGTGCCTAATGAGTACCACTACAGGCTATATTACTGACTTGGATACCTTACATGATGTCTTCCTGGCGGAGAAACGTGTCTACTGGCGACTGTACGCAGGTGGTACCGTTCCCACTCGCGACACGAGCACTTCGAAACTTCGAGGGGCCAATTATGAAGATTGCGGTTTGGAGGAAAGTTGTAGTCTGTTAATCGATAGATTGGAGCAGTTCGGGTCTGGCATATTTACCGTCAACCTACTGAAAACCCCTGAATCTAACAACAAACAGGGGATGGCAATTCCTGTCCGACTTCAAACAGTCAAAGGAAGTGTAAGTGGGCCTAGTAATGTAGGTAATTCGTTTATGCAGTGGATGCAATTGATGCAGTTTGTGGAGGAGCGGAACGGAACAAGTATAGGTGCCACAATCGACGCCGTACGGGATGATATGAGAAAGGAGTTAGAGATCGAGCGCTTAAAGCGGGAAATTCAAGAACTCAAAAACGGAGGCCTAAAAGATCAATTAGCCAGAAAAGTAGTGGATCACATCCCGACTATTGTGGACAAGATCTTCCCCAGAGCTACCGTACCAGCCCTGGGCAGCACCGTCGAATTTCTAGACTCAGATAAGGAAGTAGAAAGCGATAAGATCGAAGAACAAGGCAACTTCAGCAAAGGAGAGCTCAGCATCGATCAACTCGTCGGAGCAGCGATGGATATCCAGGAGACCCTACCCGAGTTTCATGTCAATGAACTACTCTGGAAAGTCGCCGCCTTCGCCAAGAAAGATCCACAGCAAATGCGTCAACTAATCCAAATGCTATGAAGACCTTAAACTGGGATAGCCGACGCATCACAGAGGACAATGCCAATTTCCACCAGCCTTGTCGAGCCATGAAGATCCATAATCAAGGCACCTATGTTGTCGAGGTTAATGGCGATCGCCTGCTACCCGATGATCAGATCATCATAGAAGCCGATGCAGACGAAGTGATCTTATTCAGAGCCAAGATCCGCTTCCTCAGTCTATACCCCTTTACTAAGCCAATAACGACTTATCCACAGCTGATATCAGGAAAGCATTTACTCATTAGCTACCTCACCGTAGCCGAATACAATTACGATCATTATGGCAAGCATCAAGCTGATCCGATCGAATATAGCCACTATTGACAATGCTGCCGATATCAGTCTAGGAGACGTTACCGTAAGCACGACCGCTCCTACAGCCAGCAACATCATACCTGGCTTTGACGAGCGCACCGATAGCCCTCCCGCCATCGCCGCGGGTAAGCTTCGCGTGGCCATCTACAATATGGGCTTTGTAGAAGATGGTGACAACGAAGTGACCATTGATGTCAATGGAGAGCCTTTGCAGCCCTATGCCCCTCCAATGGTTTTCGAAGCTCAGTTGGACCCAGTAAATAACATTTTCAAATACACTCCCGCCATTACAGTCGATAATAGCGGCGGTGCTAGAATCCGAATTATAACCCAAGAATAATGCGCTTAATCATCATACTTTTTTCAATTCTTCCCTTGCTCAGCTCATGCCAGAAGTATGACATCGAGCCAGAGTATATCTGCTGGAAGATCAATAATGCGGATAGCAACCTTATCCGATTGACGCAGATCTCCTTCACTGGAGCGACTCGCTTAATCGGCTACGTCAATGCACAAGGAACTACCGTCACGCCCTCCGGAGGAGAGCTGCTATATGGCATTTGTGAATGCTGCAATCCTACCACAACGGAACCAGATAGTAGTCAGATTATCAGCTTTGTCACCTCCCAACCTACCTTCAATCCATTTAATCCTAGTCAGTGCAATTCCTCTGCTACGATCTACCTGGAAAGCACCGTGGATGAAGCACACATTACGATCGAATTAAATGGCAGTCCGGTATCATTTAGCTACTTCCCAGCAGAATCACCCCGGCGCGCCTCAGCTTCCTTTAGCTCAACTACCGGCTCTGGAGAGAACCTGGTTCGCCTCACCGTCACCAACTCCTTTGGCACTGAATCTGAAACTCGAACTTTTAATTGTGGAGGAGGATGAAAAAACTACTTTCTATATTAATACTATGCTTGTTGATGATATCCCTGCGCGCTCAGCGTTATGATATCATCTCACAAGATGTTTGCTGGAATACTGGATCTGTAGACTCTAGTCTAACACGTTATTTCCTGGTATCCACTAGAGCCAGCAATGTAAAACTACTCACCTACCTCAATGCAACTGGACAGTCTGTAGATGTTTCTGGAGGCGGAAGCTTTGCTCAGGGGCATTGTGGTTGTTGTGGGGGCAGCTTCACTAGTCTACCAGCCGCAAGTTCTCCCGCTCGATCTGGTTTGATCAATGATAATGACACCTTAAAACTAGGTGGGGTGGTAGAGGAAAATACCTCCATTGGTGGTATGAATGAATATGGCTTAGATGTAACCAACTGGAAGTATCTGAATTTTTCGGCTTCTGATAGTTTTAAGATTATCACACCGGGATTGATTTCAGCTGCGGTGGAGGTAGGAGGATTGTTGCAATTGAATTCTTCTACTGGTCGGGTTGAGTTTACTCCGTATGGATTTCCTACCACTGATGGAGGGAATGGGCAGTACCCTGAATATGATGCTTCAGGAGATAGTTTGAAATGGACTAGTCCCTATATCACGGCAATTGAGACGGATACGACCTTTAGACTTAGTGTGAACGGGAGTAGTGTATCTAGTGTGTCTAAATACCGATATCAGGTTTCAGATTCATCAGTATTGCGGACAGTTATTTTCCCCCGAAATACATTGGTGCAAGTACAGGAAACAGGAGGATTTTATCAGGTCAAACCCACAAATGATATTGGGGCCGCTGCTTTGAACACCTACTTTCTCAAACAGAATGTGAATGGGGATTATTTGGAGCTTCAAAAGGAGCAAGGTCGGTACAACATTAAACATTTGGGGGCCAATAGTTCCAGCTTTAACCTTCAGCCTATCCTGACTACAGCCAGTAGTATCAGTAGTAGCTCCAATGAAATTGATCTGTACTATCCCAATGGAGAGTACCTGGTGCAAGGAAGTGGGGTTGTCATTGTTGATCAATATGTCAACCACTATTTTGATGGGGGATACATCAATCTGGATGCTACATCCACCAGTTACGAAATGGTATTTGATGGAGAAGTGGTTTATTCTGCTCCCTGGATCGATGTCAACGATTCGGATTCAAACTATGCTCGGGTATCCTTTCGGCATTCCAGTTTTGATCAAAAGGTGTTTGATGCCGCTGGCATGTATCGTTGGTATTTGGGCAGTCAAACCGAGGCCAATCGGAAGCGGAATGATATCATGTACACTTCCATTTTTTCCAATATTGAGAACTATGTGAAAAATGGAGGGCAAGTCAAAATGCCTTCTGTCAACATTGAATTGACGCCGTACAAGGCTCCTAATTCCGGGGTAGATTACTATCATTCCATCAATGAAGGTATTCGATTCTTTAGTGAAGGAAAAGGTAGAATAACCATCTATGAAGTGGAGGCCAATAAATCCGATCAGGATGATGCCTACTGGATTCAAAGAGGACCGGGTGTTGATTTTGAACAGGAAAATGTAGATGTGTTTTTAGTGGGGCAAGGATATGATACCTATACCCCAACTTATAGCACCTCAGCTGCCTCCAATCAAATTACTTTGGGTGCTGCTATTTTGGATGCCGCTAAGGATTGGGTAGACAAATACATTCATCTATCAGGAGGAACGCTGGGAGATACCGCCTTTTTGATTACTTCCCGCATATCCAATACCGTTTTACAAGTAGATCAAAACATTGATATTGCTGATACTGGCAATGCCTGGTTAACGGACTCCTATGAAGATGGCAATCTATCCTACATCAAGTCCATTGGGGATGTCAATGGAGGTCGACCTACTTATTCGGTAGACTGGGGCAAAGGCCACAACTTCATTACCAAAACTTCTGGCTTCTGGAGTGCTTCCCAATTAGGGGTGGACTACATCATTGAATTAACGGGGCCGGATGATATGGACTCTACTGATGTGGAGAAATATTTACAAGCCAGAGTGCTTCAGATCAATGCAGATACCGCCTGGATAGATAATACCATTCCAGTGGCCTGGACTCATTCTACAGGCACAGATCCTTTAGCTGAAGTAGTCAGCACAAGTACCACCAA
>Ga0213840_1000916_pt1 | contig 29681 bp, 30 predicted proteins | sample SWPATP22_FD_160132 | JGI IMG/M metagenome (GOLD analysis project Ga0213840, IMG submission 160132) | Coastal seawater microbial communities from Marineland, Florida, United States - SWPA TP2 #2 | ecosystem: Environmental > Aquatic > Marine > Coastal | place: USA: Florida | collected 2016-08-14 | reverse complement strand
TTAAAACGAAAGTCTTCGAATTATCGAAGTTGGATTTTGGATCTGAGAAAAAAGAAGCAGCCTAGCCGTTAAGCTAGACTGTAGAAGCCCAGTGATCAGAGCGAAGCGATGTCGCTGGGTAGTTCACCATGTGGCCTTTTTGATTGAATAATACACAAGCTAGTGTTATCAAAATTTCCGAGAAACACATTGAACGACGCGAAGCGGCATCGATGACTAGTCCACATATGATCATTGTTTTGGCCTTTTCAAATTGGAGTAATTCTCATACTTCCATATCAAAACCCTTAGATAAGACCCTCCAATAATAATATAAAAATTTGTACTTGAGTTATATACAGTTACCAGCCTGATTTTCATTTTTGATTTGCATTTTGCAAATCACTTTAGAATTTCAATACCAAGATAAAGTTAACATATTGTATTTTAAGGCTTTATTTTTTGGCATGCTTCTGGCTTTAGTTAAAGTGAGCAAAAGCTCTTCAATTTTAAAGGTGATCAAAATGAAAAAATCATTAAACAATCTAAACGGTAAAAAACAAAAAGGTTTTGTATTAACTTCAGAGCTAATCATCCTATCAACATCAATGGTTGCTGCTTTAGTTATTGGGCTCTCTACTTTAAGAGACTCTGTAACAAGTGAGCTAGAGGATGTAGCTGAAGCAATCGGAGCTCTTGACCAAAGTTACGCATTCGATGGACTTATCAATGCTGAAGGAACTGCAGAAGTATCTGGTTCAGCATTTATCGATTCAGTTGATGTATACGCAGGTGATGAATCGTCATTTACCTTTGTTGCCTCTGACTTTAGTGAAAGTGCAGCACTTATTAGTGCGACTCCAAGTGGTGACGCTGCAACTCGAACTGCTGCGGGTGGCTCTCTTGGTAATTAAACCTATATAGTCACTGCCACAAAGGGTGGCAGTGAGTTTCTTTGGAGGTGCATCATGAAAACAAAGCATAAAGGAGCTACAACAGCTGCCATGACTTTACTATTAACTTCAGGCATGCTCGCTTCAGCCATAGGTGTTAGACAAGTAAATTCAGAAGATCAAATCTCAGCTTGGACAACGAATAAGAATTTATCTGCTGGTCAAGTTATTACGGTCCATGATGTTACACAAATTCAATTAGATAAAAGCAAATTTCCAAATTTATCTTTATCTATACAAAACCCTCGATCACTAATTGGCAAAAAATTAGCTGTAAATAAAAACCAGCAGCAGTTAATTTTTGATGCTGACTTAGTGAGAGCAACTAGAAAAAACTTATCAGAAGCAATCCCTGCTGGTCGAGTTCTTTACACTCTTAAACTACCAAGTTTAGATATTCCTTTATCTCGAATTCATAAAGGAGATAGGCTTGATATCGTAGCTAAAACTCAAGGAGTGGTTAGAACTGTAGCAGCAGATGTCCAATTAATTGGTGTATCTAAATCACCAACTAGTCCGGCTTCAAAAAACCCTCTTGATACAGCTTCAAGTTCGTCAAGCAGTGCTAGCAACACTTCTCTTGTATTAGCTGTCTTACCAAAAGATGTATATTCGCTTGCTGGAATCAGCTTCGAAGATAATGTTTCAGTGATTGTGCATAGCGCTTATGACATAGAGCAAGGCCGTATTCAAAAGTTTGAAAGGTTACAAAGGAATAGAAAAATTGAAGTTGTCAAAGGAACTAAAAATGAAGCTGTTTTAGTTTCTAAGTGAGCTACTATGTTTAACTTCAAAATTAATAATGATAATGCCCCTGAAAGCCCAAGTCTATTAGACGTTAAAGGGTTGCTTCATGACAAAGTAATCGAAGAGTTAGAAGAGAACTTTACAAACTTTAATGAGCTTGACTTAGCAATAGCAGTTAGAGCAATTTCACAAGAGATTGAGTTTTTCGATGGGTTAGATTTATCTGACCTTCAAATATCACAAATCATCAGTGCTGTAGCGGATGATTTATCAGGATACGGGCCTATTGCCCCATACATGATTGATGAAAATATTAGTGACATATTAATAAACGATTTCAATGATATATGGGTTGACAAACAAGGGCGTTTAGTTAAAACCCCAAGCAGCTTTGATAACTCTAAGCATCTCCTTAGATTTATCGAAAGAGCATTAAACCATTGTGGTAAACAAACTAACACTTTGTCTCCAGTAGTAGATGGAAAGCTTCCTGATGGTAGTCGTTTAAACGTTATTATTCCCCCTGCTTGTACAACGACTGCCATCGTTTCTATTCGTAAATTTAGTCATAAAACCATAACAAAAAGCTATTTAATACAAAGCGGCCTTATTGATTCCAATTGGCTTGAATTTCTAGAGTGTGCTGTTGAAGCTGGTGCAAATATAGTTGTAAGCGGGAATGCTGGTGCAGGTAAAACGTCATTTCTCAATGTACTGTCGAGCGCTATAAGTGAGAACGAGAGAGTTGTAACTATTGAAGAAAGTTCGGAATTAAAGCTACATCATAATCATGTTGTTCAGCTAGAGGCACATAGTGCAAATAGTGATGATAAGGGTAGCATAAGTTTAAGTGAATTGGTGAAGGCTGCTCTAAGAATGAGGGCTGATAGAGTCATAATCGGTGAGGTACGCTCTAGTGAAGTGATTGATATGCTACAGGCAATGAGCTGTGGTCATCAAGGATCTATGACAACAGTACATGCTAATAGTGCTTATGATGCAATTAGTCGAATCTCAACATTGACACAGCTACATAACCAGCAATTTAGCTCAGATCACATCGACGCTCTAATCGGTTCATGTCTTCAGTTAATTATACATCTAATTAGAGACTCTGATGGTAAAAGGAAACTTAAAAGTATTGGTGAAGTTTACTATGAGGAAGGCACACTAAAATTCAGAACGCTTTACTCTGATACTGATAGATTTATTTTTGATAAAAGTGAATCTGCAATAATTAAATTTATGCGAATGCGTGGTATTGAGGAGTCTAGGCTCGAGGCATTATTCCAAAATATAGAGGGTAGCGATGATGATTGATTATTTTCTATCTATAGGAGCCTTCATTTTAGGTATCGCTGGTATTTTAATACTTTACTTGGTAAGAAAACCGGCAACACCAAGTAAACGTAATATTGAGGAAGATATTCTTTTTCAACAAGATACCCTTACTCAGTCTATAAAAGTTATTGGAATACCAAGTAGTAGGTTGTGGATAATATTTTTTACTGCTTTAATCAGCCTATTAGTATGGTTTGGATTGGATGCAATTTTCCCCGATGCAAGAACAAGTAAGTTAATTATTTCCTTAATTATTTTTGTGGGCATCAATATTTTGATTATTGACTTAGGGCAGTTTTTTCTTAACAGGTTCGAAACTCAATTCATTGAATACATAGAAACTATTCATACTTGCCTACAAACAGGTCTTTCACTGCAACAATCTTTAGAGTTCGCTCAAAACTACGCAGGAAAAAGTATAAAGAAGCAAACATATTCATTAATGCAAAAATTACAGCTAAGTGCTGATATTAATGGTGCATTGGCGCCACTGTTAAATAGGTACAGTTGTGAATCTGTTCGTCTTTTCTCTCAATGTGTGATTACACATTATGAGACGCACTGCGATCTCACAGACATGTTCAAGAGTGTCACACAGATCTTGTCTAGAAGAGCGAGAGATAAACAACAAATAAGAAGTAAGCTATCAGGAACAAAGTATGCTGCAGTGTTCAGTGGCATTCTCCCTTATATATTAGTCCCTTTATTTAACTACAAAGATCCTACGTGGTTTGATCCATTATTATCTCATCCTAACGGTGTGGTTTTTTTAACGGTAGCATTTTTATGTCAGCTTTTTGGCTTAATTTGGCTTAGAGTAAGTTTGAAGGTGAAAATATGATTGATTTAGCCCTTTTTCTATCGCTTTTCATTAGTATTGCTGCATTCATATACATTAACAAGCAATCACCTGAGGCTGAAGTTCCGAGCGGTAAACTTGCAAAGCCAAAGGTTTGGTATTTTGGCCTCATCTTGAGTTCAAAATATTTGCGCCAAGCAGGTATTCAGGTAACTAAATTGCTTATACCTATATTTTTGCTGAAGACTTCGTGCGCGATATTAGCATATGTTTTGATAATAATTGCAGAGCTGCAACCACCACTAATTCTTAAAATTACTACTATTATTAGTGGGTTTTTTGTACCTGAACTCATCTTTGTAGTTATCAGGTATCAAAGAAAACAGGCAATTGAAGGTAGTTTCGAGTTTTTTTTACAGGTATTTCTCGTATATTTAAAAGCAGGGTTTTCACTAGAGCAGGCTTTATCACATTCTATTTCTCACGGCCTGAGCAAGAAGAACCCTTTATTTAAAGAACTCAAGCTTTTTGTTTATGAAGTTTCTGCAGGTAAAGAAAAGCATGCCGCTTTTGAATTTTTGTATTATCGGACCGGAGTTAAAGAAGTTAAGAAACTTTCTAACTTACTTTTGGTTGGTTCTACCTTGGGAACACCCTTGGTAAATTCAATAGAAAGTCTATTAGAAAGCTACGAATTAAAGAAGTCAGTACTACTTGCAAAAAGGATTAATAGGAAGTCACTTCACACTACTTTTCCTATTTTACTTATTTGCTTTCCAATGTTTTTGGTACTTGTGTTCTTTCCATCAGCGCTACAAGTAATGAATGTTTTAAGCTTGCTTGTTGATTCAATATAAGGAGGCGGTATGAGAAAGCAAAAAGGTTACATATTAACGATAGAGCTGATTCTTATCATTACTATTTTAGCAATTGGATCGATGGGTGGAATTGTTTTAGTAAGAGACGCTGTTATAAAACACAATGCAAAAAAGGTAGATAACGAAGTTGTCGTTATTGATAGCGGAAATAATAAGTTAGGTAAGGCAATTTCGTTTGACGAACATGAAGCACCATTAATCTTTTTTCATGATCGTAGTTCTGAAAAAACTTATCGAGCATTAATTGGAATTAGAGATGATAGATTTACTTCCAGGGAGGCTATTTATTATGACGCACCTAATTGCGAAGGAAATCCATGTATAAAGTCAATTAGTGATGAAGATTCCGATAGTTCGGGTATTAGTCAAATAGTTAGTACAGGAAATGTTAGTTATATTAATGCATTACAAAATGGCCCTAATTACGCTATAGGTCAAAGGGACGGCACATTTATAGGTAACTTATTCAAATCAACACCTCTTAGTTGCCCTGCAAAAGATGATGAAATTGTGTCCAGATATATGTCCCAAAAGGTTACCTCTGGCACACCTTGTGAAAGTTTTGAAATTAATAATGTACCAGCAGATAACAGCTGCTTGGTTGGTGTATCTAATACAAGTATTGATCTGTTTGGAGCCACGACAACGACAGAACTTCAAGCTCTATGTGACACATGCCCTGAGGGCTTTACATCTCAAGGCGATATTCTGCAGCTTTATTTACCAGAAATTGAATCTCTACTAGCTACAGCTCTAGATACGTTGAGTTTAATTGGGGTTAGTGCAAATTTAGACTTAGAAATTGGAACTATATGTTGTCCTACAGGAACTGTATTAGAAGAGGACGAGAATATAGTTGAAACACTTGTTTTCACGATTCTTAAAACAGCATTTAACTTGCTTGGCATAGATTTACTAAATAACGATTTGATAATTAATGCATTAGCTTTGATTGGTATTGAACCAGGGATAACAAACTGTAAGACACCACTTAATTTACAGCTAGCAGAGCCAGTTGTGAATCCTGTAACAAATAAGCCAGTTTTGGAGGCTGTGACGCCCCCATTTACGATTGTATTACCACAGACATCATCTGCTGGTGCACAATTCTGGTTTCCTACGGAGCCGAAAGGGGAGAGATCTAATGATTAATACAATTAATAATGTGGATATTTTCGATGATGGTTTGAATGGCCCCAATGGTGAGGTTGTTAATACGTTAAGCTTATTACAGCAGTTTTATGACTTTCCGGTAGTGAAATTCATTGATTATAAGGGCGAAAATAACCATGAGATTTTTCTATCTGTTAGTAAGGAAAAGGCTAAACATTCAATTGAGTTTTTGATGTCTATTTCTGACCAGGAGAAAGAGGTAATTTATGAAAATACTATTGATGAATTAAGATTCGAAAACGAGCGGGACACTTATCTTCTTTTTTACATCCAAATTCCTATTTTCGCACAAACGGGAGAGAGTATTGGATTATTAGTTTTAGGGGATACTGAATCTAGAGTTTTTAATGAGAACCATAGAGGACAATTAAATACGTTCATAAACCTGATTCAAACACAAATGCAATCATTTGAGTCTGTGGGAACTTTTAAAAAGAAAGAACGCGTCAGAAGTTCAAATAAAATATCAATTCTCAGTACCAAAACGGTTTCATTTTTCATTGCATTAGTAACTTCAATTGTTGTTGGCCTTTTCTTATTTAAATATCAGGCTAATGAGTTAATAAGCCAAAACAAATATCAAACACAAAAGCTTAAAATGACATTATTCGACGCAATCGAGCGGTTCGACTCTCAAGCTTCTAGCTTGATAAAGAAGGACCAATTGTTGGTTGGGTATATTTTAAGTGGGAAATCGGTTGATGTGAATGATTTAGAGAAAATTGTAACTACCGGTGAACAAGGCTCCTTAACATACAAAGGTTACGCTCTAATAAGCGAAGATAATTTAGTCGTGTGGAGTAGAACTAATTTTGACCTTGGAGCCTATAACCTTCGTGACTGGGCGGAGAATAAGTCAAGCGACTTTGAGATTATCACAATAGCTGACACCGCGTTTTTAGTTCATAAACTAGATGAAATCAAGGGAAACTTCTTTACGATTAGTGCTTTTGATTTGAACCAATTTTTTCAATCAGTTATATCAAAACTTAATACTCAAGATTACTCTATATACTTATCCACTAATGAGCTTTTTTTAAGTTTATATGGGGAGGCATCTCAACGTAACTTAAGTGGAGCAATAAGTGCTTCTACAAAGATCTTTCCGAGTGAGTGGAGGATATTCGTTAAACCTAATACACCTATTCTAGACGCTAGAGTAACAAATTCTTTCATTACACTTTATATCGTAATTAGTTTAATACTATTCTCAGTAGTTTACTATTTCTTACGTTTACCTCGAAGGTTACAAGAGGAGATACAACAGAAGAATCAAACCTTGTTGAAAAGAGAGGCATTTTATTCAAGTGCACTTGATTCATTACCTGACGCTTTTGCTATTTTTGATACTGATGATGAGCCGGTCATAACAAACAAAGCATACTCAACTATTTTTGATGGTATTAAGAATGCAGATAAATTAGCTTTCTATGAACTAATTCAGATAGGTGAAGAAAGTGGTTTGATCACTCATCACGAAGTTCATCATAAGCTAGAGGGAGATCACGACAGAATTATCGATTTGGGCTTTAGTTCAGGCCGATGGTTGACGGTACTACAAAGGGATATGGAAGATGGTAGTTATGTAAGCTATTTCCATGATGATTCAGAAGCACATAATAAAGAGCGTTTGCTTAAGGGTATTTTGGAGAAATCAAAGAGTAATGTGAGAGCTCAAAGAGAGTTTATAGCTAAGGTTGCTGCCAAACTTTCAAAACCTGTGTGTTATTTGAGAACCTTTGATGAGTTAGTGAATACCCAAGAAAAAAGGAATTTACTTGAATCTGTAACTTTACAACTAGATTGTACTTTGGGTTTGTTAGACGAATTTTTATCGGCTAAGGCTCAGAATAGAAAATTGAATACCAGTAAGTTTGAAGTGACTGAAACTATAAATAGTGTTGTGCAATCTATCCAAAATGAGACAGCGGGTAAGTTAGTTTATAATGAAAATACTGAAAAGAATGCTGTCTGGATATTCAGTGATCAGAGAATGTTCAAGCAATTAATAACGCATTTTCTCTCTCAAGTTCTTGAGGTTGCTAGACACACTGTCTCAGTCAAAGCTGAAACTAAGCATAATGATCAATTTACAGAACTACACTTAGAGTTCAAATACAAAAGTACAGATGAGTCAAAGTTTATAAAAGCTTTAAAGCAACTAGAATTAATTAAAAAATCAGATGAATCCCTAGAAGTTAATTTTTTTATCTCGCTATTCAAGATTCTTGGAGGGCAGGATGTCTTATTTAGTAGTCATGAAAATGAGAAATGTATTACTTTGGTTTGCAAAGTTGAGGATGAAGAAGGTGAAGTTTCAAGTAACTTAGCAGTAAATAAAACCTCTATTCTTTTGGTAGATGATGATCCTCTAGTCGATGTTGTTGTTAAGGCTGTACTTAAAGATCAAGATTTTGAAATTGATTATGCTAATAGCGCTATTGAAGCCCTGCTTTCACTTTCTCAAAAAAAATATGAAGTAATATTAATGGATATCGTTATGCCAGAGCTGTCAGGAGTTGAAGCGCTGCATAAGATAAAAAAACATAGTTGGTGTAATAACACTGCGTTTATAGCTCACACTGCTAGTGATAAAGAAAATTGTTATGAACATTACAAATCTTTAGGTTTTGATGATGTTTTGCTAAAACCAGTGAAAAAAGATGAGTTATTAAGGTCGATAGACAAAGTTTTATCTGCAAAAGGTGACAGCCATGATTGATATTAATGCACAACAAGATACTCAATTACCTTTGGATAGCCTAATTGAGTATGCCTTGAAAAGTAATAGCTTTTATATGAGCTACCAGCCGATTGTTTCAACTAGTAACAGTAAGTTAATAGGCTTTGAGGCATTAATCCGTAACCGTATAAACGATTCGAGGCTAAGACCTGATCACTTAATCCCTCATCTCGAAAGAACAGGGCAAATAATAGAACTTGGCTCATGGATACTTAAGCAGTGCTTGGTCGATTATAAGACGCTAGAGAGTTATGGTTTGAAAGACTTCACGATGTCAATTAACGTTTCGCCAATTCAAATAATAGATCACGATATTACAATAGAAATTAGCAATTTGATTAATGAATTAGGAATATCCGCTAAAAATATTAAATTAGAGTTAACTGAAACAGCACTAATAAGCGATTGTAATAAAATAGCTAAGTCATTTGAGCGCTTAAGAGAAATGGGCATAAAGGTTTGGCTAGATGATTTTGGAACTGGGTTCGCTTCTTTAAGTTTACTAAGACAATTCAAGGTTAATGGTATAAAAATTGATAAAAGTTTTATAAGCAATATAGCTACTGATAATGATGATTTCATGCTTTGTAGTGCTGTTATTGCAATGGCGCAGAGGTTGAATTTAGAATTAATAGCTGAAGGTGTAGAAACCCCCCAACAGCTGCAAATATTAAATTGCCTAGGTTGTGAAAATATCCAAGGCTATTTAATCGATAAACCATTGACATTACGCGATGTCATAAATAAATGGCGAAGTTAAATTTGCTTAACGATGAAAGAATTCTATACTTTTATTAGTACATAATTATGAGGTGCTGTTGTGATTAATACTACAAAAATAGAGCAGCTAAAGTGTGATGTGGGTACTGACATTTTTCTTGAATTAGCGTCTCACTTTGCTAATGAATTAGAGCAACAGCTCAAATCATTAAAATTAGTCTCAACTGAAAATAAAGATGGCCAAGATAGTATTCACAACACTCTGCATACTTTAAAGAATACAGCTAGCCTATATGGGGCAGACTCATTGGCAAATATGGCATCCCAATATTACGAAAAAGATGATGTAAATTCAGTAGAAGTCATAGAATTATGTATTGAAATATCTAACTCCAGAAGGGATTTTCTTAAGGCAATATCGCTAGGTGAATGATGTCAAAACCAATACTGTACATAGTAGAAGACAGCATTGCTGCAGGAGCAATGTATAAAGCTTATCTTGAAAAAAAAGGATATGAGGTATCTCATTTTGTAGATGGCTTCAGTGCAATGTCGGCTATCAAAAATAAGGTGCCGGATGTAATTATTCAAGATGTGTGTTTACCCGATGTTTCTGGTATTGACGTTCTTAAATTTGCTAAAAAAATAGATAAAAAAACTGAAGTTGTCGTAATTACCTCTAATAGTTCCATTGATGTTGCGGTTACAGCTATGCGTGAAGGGGCCTATGATTTTATTGAGAAACCATTTGAGAATGAGATACTTTTATCTGCTGTCCAAAGTGCACTAGAACAATCCATATCAAGTGGTACTCAAACAGTCAGCACAAACCTACCAGGAGCAAAGGTTAAATCAGATATTGACTTTATCGGTGATTCAATTTCGGTTCAAACAGTAAAGCGAATTCTTAATTCAGCAGCTCGTTCTAAGGCATCAGTGTTTGTGACTGGTGAGAGTGGTACTGGGAAAGAAGTGTGTGCTGAATATCTTCATGATTGCAGCAATAGGCATGATAAATCATTTGTTGCGATAAATTGTGCAGCTATCCCTGCCGACTTATTTGAATCAGAATTTTTTGGTCATGTTAAAGGTGCTTTTAGTGGTGCCATCTCAGACCGAAAAGGCGCTGTTGAAATGGCGAATGGTGGTACTCTTTTTTTAGACGAGCTTTGCGAGATGGCTTTGCCTCTCCAAGCTAAGCTTCTACGGTTCTTACAAACAGGTTTATATTCAAGGGTAGGCTCTTCAGATGTTGTTAGTAGTGACGTAAGAGTTGTATGTGCGACGAATAGGAATCCTCAAAAGGAAGTAGCTGATGGTAGGTTCAGAGAAGATTTATATTATAGATTAAACGTTATACCTGTAAACTTACCTCCTCTTAGAGAAAGAGAGGAGGACATCATTATTCTTGCTCATTTTTTCCTCCAACAAAAGTGTAAATCAGCAAATAAGCTATTCAAGGGATTTAGTAAAAACACTGAAAAGGCATTTTTGTCATATGATTGGCCTGGTAATATCAGAGAGCTTCAGAATGTTATTGAAAATTGTGTCGTAATGAATGAAGGAGATACTGTAGAATTAGATATGCTCCCTCAATTTAAGAAAGAAGCATTAAAGAGTAATGTGAGTACTGCTAAAAAGTCTCTGTTGAGCGAAATTGAAGCTGAGCTTACAGATGAGATCATACCTTTGTGGCAAGTAGAAAAAGAAGCTATAGAGTCAGCAGTGCATATATGTAATGGAAATATACCACTTGCAGCTGTTAAATTAGGAATAAGTGCATCTACATTATATAGGAAAATTAAAAATTGGGAGGAGTTAGCTTAGTTTTGAAAACTTCTATACTCGATAAACCTTGCTTTTTGAACAATTATTAATTTACCAATTGTTGAGCGAAAGTCATGTGTAAATATCTTACCACAGAATCCGTTCTGAGTGACTTTCAGATTGAACCATTGTCAATTTTTATTCTCTCATATTATTAGATTCTGTATAACTATATTTCTTTTATGAGTTTATCCATTAATTCGTCAGCCCACTCAGCCCCTTGCCAGTAGGTTTGCATCAACAATTCGACATCTTTGGGGTTAAATTTATCAAGGTTAAAATCAAAGCGTTCTATAGCTTTTATGATAAGAAGTTTATTGCCGATAGAGTTTTCTTCACCTTTTAATGCGGCTTTTAACTCTTTATTTAAGTTAATCTTTTCAAGAAGTGTTTCTAAATCTGTACCTATTAGAGCATGGAGACCAGAAAATAACCCCAAATAAAAATAATCATCTTTATTTTTTATGGCTCTAATTTTCGCAAAGGCTTCTAGTGCTTTTGCTCTACTTAATAAAACCCTAAAAATTTCAAGAGGGCTTTCTGATTCACTAGCAAGTAGCAGTAATGACACCCATTGTTGCACAGCTTTAATACCCAGCATGACAATTGCTTCGCGTAAATTCTCAATTTTTCTTGAAAAAGAAAAGTAGGAACTATTAACTAGTAGTAGAATTTTGATAACTAATCTAGGATCACATGAGATTAGCGTGCTTATCTCATTTATTGTTATATCTTCCCTAAGAAGTTCCGTTATTAAATTTAAAGCTACCTGCTTACTAGGGCTCACTTCAACGCCTTTTACTAGTTCAGGTTTGTCGAAGAAATATCCTTGGAAGAGATCAAAGCCAAGCTTTAAACATTCTTCGAACTCTTTTTCGGTTTCTACTTTTTCTGCAAGTAATATCAAGGAATAGGGTTGTAAAATTGGTAATGACTTCTTTATGTTTTCAAATGAAATTGCTGAGATGTCTATTTTCACAATATCTACATAGGGTAAGAACTTCAATCTATCAGGTTCGAATATAAAATCATCTAAAGCAAATTTGAAACCTCTCTGTTTAAGATTTCTTATTCTTGCTATAATTTGAGGGCTGGCAACAACATCTTCTAGAATTTCTAAGATAATATTATCAGAAAAGCTAGGGAAAAAGCTCGGTGATTCTATAAAAGAAGAATCGATATTAATAAAAGCAGGTAAATTATTTGTTTTTTCATTATTCTGTATTGCCGTAAACAAATTACTAAGAAGCTCACTTGTAGCTCCCATTGCATCATTGCTTTTGCTTACGTCGTAACGATTCCCTCTATACAAAAACTCGAAGCCATAGATTTCATAATTGGCATTAAGTATGGATTGCCTCGCCATTAGTGTGTTCAATTCAACCTCTTAGCACAAAATTTAGTCTTGTTATCATGTTTTTGCAGATAAAAGTAGTAAAGATCTCATCATATAATACTTTTTTACAATGTAAAAATTAATTTAAATTAATATGTGGCTATAAATTAACAATAACCGTAGCGAACCAAATTAGGTTTTAATCTAAAACGTACAACCGTTTAATAAGGTAGCTCATATCATTTTTTCTTGATCCTGTTCGAAAATAGCTAGTTAATGGTGACACTTTACATGCTTGCTCACCAAAAACAATTGTTGGAGTATGTCCATAAAACATAACCGTGTTTGTGTCATCTTTGAATGAAATATTAAGCTTTGGAGTAATAGGCAAGGGTCTTTTTATTTTGATAATTTCACCTGGTTTGGCTTTAACTAACTCAATTTCTTTATCAACCCAAGGTGCCCATTCTGCTCTGGTTTTGCCTGATGGAGGGTTATCTTTGCTGCCGGCTAAATAAGTAAGAAATTCATCTTTGTTAATAGTTCTCATACTGTTTTTGTTACACCAAGTGAAACCAACTCGTTTAACAGGGCCATCAGCAGCTTTGATAAGCCTGTAAATTTGTAAGGTGATAGCGTTAGGACAAATTGACTGAATTAGGTCTCGCTTTTGACTTTGGTTGAGTTTGCTACTGTTGATGAGCTCTTTTATGATCACTTTTTGTAAATTACATGCATCTACTAGCTGTGAAGCTAATTGATAATGACTTGGCGCCAATTGGATAAAGCCAGGTAGTCTAAAAGGGTATTTAGGTGAGTGATTATAATCTGGTGTAAACCGGGAAAAAGCTCCTGTGGCCATACTTAATGCAGTAAAACCGATATGCTTTTCAGGAGTAACTAACTCCCAGCCACTAGTATCAGATATGTCACCAGCTGATGGTGGTAATTTATAGCATTCAGCATGAACCACCTCACATTCATGAAGAAATTGGTTAAGTACGTCAGTCGCACTAATTAATTGGTTAAATGCAAACGCAACATCACAATACAAAGACATAGGGAATCCACTTATGCGGTTATTTCTATACCATCATACTGTATATCGTATAATAAGCATACACCTCAGCACCTGTGTTTTTGTCTTCTTGGATAAGACAGACTCAGTCGAGCTCTTCAATGGCACTATGGGGTTGAGTGAGTATTGATGAAAGGTACTAGTATGATGGTATAGATATGATATTATGAATTTGAATCCTATATAGGTGATATTTCATCTTAAGGTCGGTTTCTATGGAATGAGCACAAAGCCCATATTTTATAGATTAATTGAGTTCTTAATTGCTACACTGTGGCAAGGGCAGTTTGATACTTTTAAAATTGGGTAGAGTATTATTAGAAAGCGTTAAGGAAAGAGTTTTATCTGAGCCAATAATTTTTACAAAGCCAGATTCTTTACCCAGTGTCTTTAGGCCCGTAAAAAATACTTCAGCAAACCAAAGAGCTTTATCTTTATCTAATGTAAAGCTTTTAGCTACATCACCTCCTGCGCCTCCTGCACCATTAAAACCAATTTCTATTACGTAATATTCTTTCATGTTTAACCTCTTATTTTAAATTAATTACTTTTTTACTATTGAACCACAAAGTTGGCCATCACGCTCAGAGTAAGAAAATTTAAAATTTTGAAACTCAGTAGATACCACTTTTATATTCTCAAGTTCAGCTGAGTATGTGTCATTCAATAGTTTTTCCTCTCCACTTATAGTGTTTAAGGCCGCATACGTAGTAAGAAGATCCACTTTTATTTGCTTTTTGATTGCAGCTCTATCATATGATAATGGATAACATGCAGTATCATCCCCAGAGATAATTGCTGCAGCTTCGCTAGATAAGCACCCTAAGATTATTGATATTAGTGCTGTACTATTTTTCATTGAAAGTCTTCCACATCGAGCATTTAAATCTAAGCTATCACACTCTTAAAATCGCGCTATTTTCCAGAATTAAACAATTTAACAGGGCCAAAAAGCACAGTTCCTTGCTTTGAGTTCAATAGAGGCAATATCAAAGTAATGATTAGTGGTGTGTAAAATTCGAGTGGTAAAGTCATGCCGTATCGAAAATATGAATTCAAGATGCAACTTACAATAGATAATGAAATGCAAAGTGAAATGTAAAATAACCCGCGTACTGGGCTTTGTTTCTTTTTAATGAATAACATTTTAACCTCCAATCAACATCACTCTATAATAAATTTCAATGGAACATATTCAGTTTGTTTTTAATTAAAATTTCGCTTTTTTTAGACCAAACATATTGGCTTAAGTGGTATTGTAAAAAAACATCTGGATTTCATATGATTAATATCTTTTCCCTCGGATATATTGAGACCTTGTATGCTTGCTGAGCGTACAAGTAGAAAAAGTCTACAGGTGAGAATTGAACTATTTAGTCAACGATCGTAAAGAACTATAAACATGCCTTTGCCGAGGAAAAGATTGCCAAAAATTATAATTTGAATGAAGCAAATGACGTTTGTAGTGCTATTTACGCCACACTCATGGTTCCTTCTCACCTAAAACAGACAGTTGTGTAATCGTATACTCTTTTCCTCAAAGATCCAGACGATAGATAACAATTGGTCACATAAAAGCAATAATAAAGAACTATTGCTGGTAAACTCTCAGTACATTATTATTAAATCCGATGTAGTAGTTAGAATTGGATGTTTGTATGGGAGCCTCACCTATAGCCTTAATGAGCTTTTTATTCTGCTTCTTATTTTGGGTGATTTCTTTAGCTGTTTTCTTAAAGCGTGAATTTATCCGCTCTCTTGCAATAGCGCAGCGCGTCAGAAAGTTGGTTCAAGAGTCAATTCAACTGGAAGTCTACATGAAAGGACTGCCAGTTAATGATGAGCGTTCTTCTGTCTTCCGTAGAATTCAAGAAATTAAAGCTGAACTTGCTGGAATAGAAGGTTATCCTCAAAAGAGTCGTATTACCCCAGCCTATGAATCCAAGATAGAGCCTGAAAATGTAGTTAATTTAGCCAGCTACAAACGCAGAGCTTAATATGGAATATATAAAAGCATTTGTAGTTTCTTATAACGAGTTATTTACTATAGGGGCTAGTGGCTTCTTTTTTAAATACTTAATGAGCTTTTCAGGCTTACTTTTTGTGGTTTTCTGCCTAACTATCATTAAAGCCTACTTTAAAAAAACATCATTCTCACATCTGTGCTTAGTAACATTTGTTACAATATCCTATTTATCAACTGATTACTTAATTGCTCTGGAGTACTTGAGAGAAGCGGGTGGTTTTATAGATGGTATAGTCAATATGTACTTGATGTTCTCACTCTTTGATAGCATTACAGCGCTTCTCATTGCCTTATTATTTCCTTTTATAAGAAAGGGTAAAGGATATTCAGATGCGTCAATAACCACGATGTGTATCTTTTTGATTAATTCTGTCTTGCACCTAGTTTTGTTGTCAATTTATATTACTCAAGATGATTTTAACCCCTATTTAGGCTTCTTCTATTCTATTACGGTAAATATAAACGATCTGATATTACTTACAGCATTTCTTGCACCAACATTTATTACTAAAGTAAAACATCTTTTCACAGAAAAATTACTCTTTCTTCGCCAGTCTGATTAAAAAAGGCCAGGATACTCTGGCTTTTTAAATTTTTCCTAGGCTGATTTTGAAGGTTTGGCTTTGATGGTTAAGGCATCTTCTAATGAAGTCTTAATCTTCTTAGTAATAGTTGGAACAAAAGTAGGATCAATAATTCCAAAATCAGCACTTTCTTCTAACGAACTTGCAACTACTTTATTCACAGTTTCAAGAAGCTCTTCAGGTCTCACATCTTCTAGACTTGTGTTTTCATCTATGTTTAGAAGAAGGTAGTCTAGGCTTACATTTCTTCTAATCGCTGTAGTTAAAATAAAATCCCATGGCATAGAAGGGCGGCTAAACCACATTTTCATAGTGCTCGCATTATGTCCTAAAGCTCTTCGTCCACTTTCATCTTCAATTTCATATAACTCATCAACTCCCCACACTTGCTTGCAGCGTTCTAAAACTTGCGAGACGTATTTTTTTTTTGAGTCTTCATCTAGATTTTTAAAATATGTATCAGCCATGTTTAGTAATTCTTGTAAGTTCACTATTTATATAGTTTGTATTCTAACAAAAAAAGATAAATTTAAAATGAACAAAAATCTATGTTGTTTCATGTCACTTTTTGTAACCACACAAACCCATAAATATCAGAAACTTGCCGAAAAACAACAATAAGTAACAAAAATTTAGATATCAAAACAAATTATTCAACACATCCTCAAATGCCTTTGAATCTTCATCTACTATATACATTGCAGTTGTAACTTCCTTTGAATGGCCAAGAAGTTTACTAATTCTGCTTATCTTTACGCCTTTTTCATCGAGCCAAGTCGCGTAAGATCGTCTTAGAGAATGGGGAGCAACAGTGTTATATTTTTTACAAAGTTCATAAATAGCACTGCCAGTTAAAGGGTTACTATTTTCAACATCAATATTTCCACTACGTGACACTTTGACAAATAACGGGCCAGGCTTTATACCTCGAACGTTCAGCCAGTCTTCCAAAGCACTTTTTGTAACAGGGTGGATCGCAACATATCTTTCCTTATTACCTTTACCAATAATCTTCAAATACTGAGTATTTACTGTAACTCTATCTTCGCTACTAAGCTCTAAGACTAATGATGAAATCTCTATTGTGGCCAACTCACTTCTTCTTAACCCAGTACCAATTAAAATATGAAAAAGCGCCAAATCTCTCAGCTTTTTACTTCTATTAGTTGGGTTTGAGCTTGCTATTCTCTTCAAAAGCCCTTGGAAACCAGAACGAGAAATTACCTGATGTTTTTTTATTCTAGAGCCGGTTTCTCCCTTTACTTTTAGAATACCATCTAGCTGTAATCTAGAAATCTGCCCTAACAAATAGGCATGCTCACATACACCTTTTACAACGGATACATATAATGAAATCGTTTTTGGAGAAAGTTCCTTGGTTTTTAGTTTATGGATAAGGCTATTCAAATCAGTTGAAGTAATTTCTGCCCAATTAATTTCATAAAAACATGTGTAGCCGGTATGTTTTACAATTGCTTGCAAACATCGAGTGACGGTCTCTTTGGATGTATCCGCCGCCAAAGAGTTAACATAATTAAATATCGGACATTTAGGGTTTACATAAATCTCATTTAATTTTTGTTTAATCTTGGTAGCCGGTAATTGAGGCTGTTTTAAATCGACAATCTTTTCCAATCTGCTGTTCATAAATTAAATTCATACGAAAACATAAACACTGTACATTTATACACCATCACTTAACTTGTGTAAATGCCCATTTATGCAACTAAAATATTATGTTAAATTAACTATAAAATAGAGTTTTGTGAAATTAGACTCTATTAATTAAAAAGATTTTTCTAGGTAGAAGGGGATGTTTTACTTCCGAAATTTAACAAGTAAAAGATAAAATTAAACACTGCATTTTACTTTTTAACTTCATCTAATTGTTCGACGGCAAAATAGCGCGGGCAATCCCTATATTGATTTCCACCTAAATGCTCTTTGCCTTTACAACGAAATCCACTTCCCTCAAAATTTATTACCGTGGCGGGGTTAGAGCACATAGGGTTGCTGCACTTTACACTTTGTACTGTTTGACTATCGCTATTTCTAATTACCGTGTCCAATTTCTCAATGTAATTCATCTCAGTAATATTAAATTCCATAGAACTTCCTTTTATGTAGTCAGTTGATATCAGCTTACTATGTAACCTTAATTTATACGTTGATCATACGCAACTTTATAAATGCCACTCCAATCATTTGGTAAGTTGCAAGAGTCGTCAATACGATTTGAAATTCCCTTATGTTGTCATCTGAAATACTTAGCTCAAGATTTAGATTGGCGTAAATTAATGCAAAAGGTATCGAAAATATTAAAATACCAGGCATTGAATTCTTAATATCTTGCCATGACGGAAGCATGCATTGAGCTATAGCTAAAACCACCAACCAGCGTAGAAAATACGAAACATAAGGGTATGGTTGAGTTGGTTCTGGGCCTATAAAATATATTGCAACTGCACCCAAGTACAAAGGCGCCATGCCAATGAGTAAATCAATAATTTTAGAACCAATTGAAGAGCCGTTCTTATATATAACATAGGCAGGCGGGGACATATTAAAATTTGGTATGAACTTACAGTGTACAATTTTCCTTAGGGTTAATCGGGCTATAAAATAATGAGCAGCTTCATGCAAAGGCATCCCAATCAAAAACAATATTTTTGAAAATTTGGTATTGCTTTGCTTTATGTATTCTCGCAATAAAATATTGAAAATAAGAAGAGCTATTAGTAAAAGCATATTAATTTTCGAATCGAAAGATTAGTCCGATACTAACCAGTATCGGACTTAAGCAACTAATTTACAAGGATTACTTAAAGCTGCCAACTTTACTTGATAATAAAATAAAGGCAATTATAAATTCACCAACCACTACAGCGAACAGCCATTTTATATTTTCTGTATCAAATTTCATGAAGTCCAAAAGAAATATAATTACTCCAATTAAAAACCAAATTAAGAACTGAGTTTTCATAATTCCCTCTCTAATTCATGAGCATCTTTGGCTTGAGCGATCATTTCAAGAGCGTCATTAATTTCGGTTAAAGTTTCTTTATCTATTAACGCTATTCGATCTAAATCTATTTTTTCCGGGTTGGATATCCAAGAGACATCATACTTAGCAAGCAATAATGATTGAGCAGACTTTAAGTTTTTCTCTGCTTCAGCAAAGCCTTTTGACAAATTTATGTCCATCTTAAATCCTTAGCTGAGCATGTTTCTTAAACACATCACCTGTTTTTGGGTTTATAAACAGGCCATTCATTTCAGCTAAAGATTCTAAAGTGACATCTGGATTATTTTTTAGAATAGCGTTTCTTATATCTTCATTATTTAAAAATACATCTGCGGGAATGGTAAGTTGGTTTAAATCCATTGGCGCTATGCTTGGTGTTCTCCCTAATTCAGAAATTATATCCATTGCCGACTTCAGCTCCGAGAAAATAGCAAAACCAATATCATTCATTTCTTGTTTACTGGTCCCAGCCCCATTTTTAATTAGCTCTGGATAAGGCATTAAAAATACATTTAAAGCCTTTTGAATTTTATTTCCAATATCTTTCAATGACATATGTAAAATACCAAGTCGAATAACTACATATAATTTACAGCTTGTTTCTAATTAAAAGGCGGGAAAAAAGAGTAATTTTGAAATTTAATCTATTTTTTAAAATGTTTCTGGTTGAAGTGTTTTTAAACCAAGTCCAATTTTAAAAATTGGACTTGGTGGAAGGTATTATGGTGCAACTGATTCGGTTTTAGTACACTCCTCCCCTTCTAGGCTCCAACCTGCAGGGCAAGTATTAGTGCTTGGAACTTCTTCAGTTTTACTACACAGATCCACTGATAGAATATAATTTTCGGGGCAAGAGTAAGTCACAGCGGTAGATGTAGAGCTAACGCAGCTAGTGCCATTTAATGTGCCACCATCTGGACATGAGTAAACCAAACTCGCACTCTCTCTCTTATTACATTTCGACCCTGACAAACTATATTGTGATGGACAAGAGTAAGTCACAGCAGTAGATGTAGAGCTAACGCAGCTAGTGCCATTTAATGTGCCACCAGCTGGACATGAGTAAACCAAACTCGCACTCTCTCTCTTATTACATTTCGACCCTGACAAACTGTATTGTGATAGGCAAGAGTAAGTGATACTGGTAGTTTGTACTTTTTCGCAGCTAACACCGCCATCTGTATATCCACTTGGGCAATATTTATCCGCAGCATAAGATGTATTTGACATACATCGCCATACCCCAGAACCTAAATCAACGGTTCCAGCTGGACATGAATATGATGCAGGCACTGTCTGTCCATTCTTTTTTTGGCAAGTTGGATAGACTGAAGGAATTAAGGTTTCACCAGAACCGCAGACATACTTCCCCCCTTCATATTTGGTTAAAGCACATTGGGAACCTGAGTTATTCGTTAGTGTACAATTCGTTGAATTTGGATCAAATGAACTTCCATTAGGGCAATAACTAGTTGGCCCAGCCTCTTCATAACTAGGCTTGCATGACATGTAGATAAAATCCGTTTGCTCTACTTTCCTACACTGGTTACCTGAAACATTATAACCAGATGGACAACTCTTAGATGCATCAATTTGAATATCTTTATAACAGCTGCTTCCAGAGCGCGTATATCCAGCGGGGCAAGATGAGCTTGCTGCTGAGCTAGATGAACCTAGACATAAACCATTTGAGTATGTTGTACCAGATGGGCAATTCTTAGTAGCATCAATTTGAGTGTCTTTATAACAGTTGCTTCCAGAGCGCGTATATCCAGCGGGACAAGATGAGCTAGCAGGCGAGCTCGATGAACCCATACATACACCATTTGAATACGTTGTACCTGCAGGGCAGTTCTTAGTGGCGTCTACTGTATATGTTTTAGAACAACCTCCCGAATTGAGACTGTACAAATAACCTGATGGACATACTTTAATTGCTGGTTGAGTCGTGGTTCTGTAACACATTCCGCCAGATAAAATGTAATCTTCAGGGCATGTTGCCCCTTTGACACTTAGAGTGATGGTATAATTTGCAGCTCCTGATGATCCAACTACCCCTGGGTAAATTGGAATATCTAGACCGCCAGCTGAGTTAACAGCCTTGTCAAATTGAACAGTTTGCCCTTTTGTTAGAGTAATTCCATTTACAACAACAGAGCTTGGTGCGTCACTATGTAACTTAAATGTGATCTGCTGTTCACCAAAAGCCTTATTTCCGTCCAAGGTGTACAATGTTGGTACCTTTATTATTGTAAACGGCTCATCCGTTTTACTACTTAGTAAGCTTTTAGAAGACAAGGTGTTTACAGGATCAACATTTACTGTGGTTTCAGCTTTAGTGCTGAAAGATATATATACCAAGGCTAGTAGTAATAGTTTACGAAATAGCATTTTAGAACCCAAAGTAAGTTGTTATTCTAAATAGAATTCCTTTTTGAATTTGGTACAAATTTGAAAATCTATTAAGTTGAGATTATTAATTTACTTGAAATGGATTTCAGAAATGCCTGAAAAAAATCTATTTTTGACAGATAATTTAGGGAAAGTGGAGTTAGTTTTTACAGCTGAAGGTTTGGTTTTCCGATTCTCGAACCAAAATAGTGGCTCTGCTAGGTGACAAAACTCCGACATGACATACTACCATTAGCAGTCTAAGTATTAACTACAACTCCATTGCGTGCTTGAAATAAAAACAGATTTGAAAAAAGACTGATGATTAATACTAATAACAGCTAAAATCTTTACTCAGTTTTTCCAGTTAAGAAATGAACCCAACCTTTCCATTCACTTTTGTAATGAAGATTTGGATTTGATGGTATATTAGCAGGCCTACCACCCTCTTTACTCAACTCCCTAAATTGCGTCATCGTCTCAACACCCAATGTCCGAGCAATTCGACAAGCTTCATGAAACTCAACGAATCGCCCACAACCAGGTGAGTTTTTAGGAGCTAAAACTTCTGACCATTTACAGCCATATACATTAGGTGGGCGCTTAGGCATAGACTCTGGAAATTCATCACCTTCACTGGCCTCAAGCCATTCTTTAATTGAGGATAACTTTTTCTCTCGAGCATATCTTGCTGCTTCTGTAATTGATACGTATTTATCTTGGGACATTTGTTTAAAGTGTCTTACACAGGATTTTTTTAATTCTACGATCAATTTTTAAAATTTTAAACATTATGAATTTCTAAATTACTAACAACTTTAGCTATACTAAGTATTTAGACTTGTAATGGTGCTATTCAACTGGCATAGCTCATTACTATTCAGAAAACAAGCAACACTTCTTTCAAGTATGAGAAGCTGAGTAGACATGCATTAACTGATAATTATTAGCATCTTTCCAACTAATTTTGCCATTTCTATTATATCCACTAACGCAGTTCATCATCACGAATTTTAATGCGGCAGTATGAAAGCCATACTCTAACAATTCTCATTTGAGATGAAAGTATGTTGACATCTACAATTATACACTCAACCAACCACCTAACTTAGACATTACAATTTAATTAGAAGTTAAAAAACTTGAAGCTATAAAAATAATGCCCGAAAAAAGCCAAACTCCACAGTATTTCACCCAGCAATTACTATTAAGATAAGTGACATTAGGATTGTTAGGGTCAATTAAAATTGTACAATCAATCCCATTTTTAAACTGGGCTATAAGCTGCTGATCAAAAGCAACAAAAACACTATAAAAATTACCTTTGAATTTATAGCTGACTAACATCCTCGTGTAGTGCAGAAGCTCTAAATTGCGCACGTTATTATCAATTACATTGTTAATGTTTACAATTTTACAAACTCGCCAATGTTGCTTCTCATAACGAATCCTGAGCCACCTTATAAATGTTAGTAAGCTCAACATAACGAAACAAAGCCCTAATAATAAAAGTAATAAGCTACTCATTTTTTAATGACTTATAAATATAATGTGCAGTTATAAGATCGCTTAACGCTGTGCCAACAGACTTAAATACTGTTATATCGGATTCACATTTTCTCTCATAGTTATTTTTTTTAGCTAGCTCCGCAAGCTCGCCGGATATATTAGCTCCATCAAAAACTCCCTCAGAAATAGGAATCAACAATTCACCAGCTTCAGCAAGAACATTCTCCTTGCTATCTACATATACCTTACTTTGTGCGATAGTAACACTGTCACATTCGCGCGAGTCGCAGCGATGATTACCAATCAAATCAACATGCGTACCAGGCTTTAACCAACCACCTTTAAATAATGGCGTTGGTGAACCTGTTGCGCAGCTGATCACATCGGCACTTTTAATAACTTTTTCACAACTTTGTCCGATAACAAACTCAATATCAGTAAATGCACGCTGTAAGCTATTGTATAAAACAGCAACTTTATCTTGATTACGCCCAATTAACGTTACACATTTAAAATCGCGCACACTCAAGTGTGCTCGAACCATATACTCAGCTAAATTGCCGCTGCCAAAAAACACTAAATGCTGGCTATCTTTTCGCGATAAATAGTAGCTTGCCAAAGCAGATACTACAGCTGTGCGCCAAAGTGTTACACGTGTACCATCAACTAGAGCAAGAGGTTCACCATGAGCGCGAGAGAACAGCATTATTTTTGAATAAAGTGACGCATAATCACTATCAGTATTACTTGGAAAGTAGGTAAATGCCTTTACTCCAATAACCTGTTCATTCCATGCTGGTAATACGGCAAATGCGTCATGGTTTGTGTCTGTTTTATCTAACTCATACACATGACGCTTGGGCATAGTAAACTGCTGAGCAAACCCTTTTTGTAAAGCAATGCGAAGCGAGTCAAAATCTAGGACAGCATCAATTTGCGTTTGATCTATTACTTTCATCCTACCCCTCCAATTCGAACGGCTTAGGGGCGTGGGTTAATACTTCATAACCATTTTGAGTTATTAAAATATCGTCTTCTATTCGCACACCACCAAAATTCGGAATGTAAATACCCGGTTCAATCGTGATCACATTACCTGCCTCTAATACATGACGGCAATTTTTATTAATAAAGGGCAACTCATGTAAAAACAAACCAACTCCATGGCCCAACCCTTGCCCTGCCCATTTACCAAAACCAGAGTCATCGAGTACTTGCTGTGAGATGTTTTGTAAGTCTAGACAGTCAACACCTGCTTTGAGTAGGTTGATCGCTGCTTGCTGAGCATTGCTTACGCTTTGATAGATTGCTGATTGTTTCTTTGAAGCTTTACCAAGTACATAACTGCGAGTCATATCAGAGCGGTAACCATTCACCACTGCGCCAAAATCAAGAGTAATAAAATCACCTTTAGATAGAGTACGTTCACTCGGGCTGCCATGAGGCAGTGCACAACGCTCTCCAAACATTAAAATAGTGGCAAACGACATTCCTTCAGAGCCTAGTTTTTGCATTCTGAATTCAAGTTCCAGCGCTAGGTCTCGCTCTGTTACACCTTCTTTAAAATAGGGTAATGTTTGTCTAAGCGCTTCGTCAGCAATGGCCGCAGCCGCTTTTATTTGCTCGACTTCCCAATCATTTTTAACCATGCGTAAACGTTCAACCATACCGGTAACTTGTGTAACTGTATGACTAGTTAACTCACTTGCCACTTGCTGCCAAAGTGCAACATCAATAAAAGCGGCATCAAAACCTAATTGACTATTAGTCGTTAAAAAACGATTTATGCACTGACCTAATGTTTCACTATCACGATCACGGCTGACAACCTCAAAGCCAATAGACTCTTCTTGAGCTCGGCCAAAATAGCGATAATCGGTTATTAGTATACTTTCCTCCGCAGTTATTAACGCGTAAGCAGCATTACCGCTAAAGCCACTTAAGTAACGAATATTTTCATGGCCTAATACGAGTAGTGCTGTTAACCCATTTTTTTTTAATGCCTGCTTTAGTAATTGTTGGCGAGAGGTAAATTGATTTTTCATCGAAATATAAATCCTTGCTTTAGGGGATCATTTGGATCAATTAAAAAAGTATGTTTGCCAGTGACAAAGGCTTCACCGCTCACTCTAGGTATTACTGCATGGGTATCAGCTAACATGCGTTGCGCTTTTAGCTCAACTGAAAATATAGAGCCTAAAATACTCTCTATTTTTATTTGCTGTCCTAATTTAAGCCTGCCTTTTGCAAACTCTAATGCAGCTCTGGCACTCACGCCGGTACCAGTAGGGCTGCGATCTAATTCGCCCTCAGCAAAAATGCAGACATGACGACTAAATACAGAATGACTTTTTTGTGAATTTGAATAGAAAATCACCCCATATAAAAAGCTTAATGCATCATCGGTCGGGTGTTTTGGTTGGTAGTGGCTATTAACATGCTGCTTAATGATTTTTCCTAAGCTAATAATTTGTTCATGATCGTTGGGCGCCAAACTTACATCCAAAGTATCAGCATCTACAAAAGCATAATAAGCGCCGCCATAAGCAATATCGCAATTGACGGTACCAAACAGAGGTATCTCTATTGGCATATCAAGTTTTTCTGCATAACTTGCAACATTATCAAAACAAACACTTATTAGTTGGTTATTTCGAAGAGTAATATACGCCTTGATAAGCCCTGCAGGTGTATCTATACGTAACTCATTAACGCCTTCAATAAAGTTGCAAATACTGCTATCTTTAGCTGCAGTGGCAAGCGCAATGATAGCGTGACCACACATTGTGCTATAGCCTTCATTATGTAAAAACAGTACGCCAAAATGGCTATCTTTACGTTCAGGTTTTGTGATCAACGCGCCGTACATATCAGCATGACCTCGGGGTTCAAACATCAGTGCTTTACGTAGGTGATCGAATCTTGTTAGGCAATCAGCTCGCTTTTCAATCATGGTTTGCCCTTGTAGTTCAGCAAACCCATCAATGATTATGCGTAAAGGTTCACCCCCGGTATGCATATCAAGAGTATCCACTTGCAGCCAACCATCTTTAGGCTGTTGCCAATGAGAAAATAAACTGTTCGTCATAGTTAACCTTATAATTTATACGAAAAATGCCAAGCAGTTTACTGCTCAGCATTAAGGCTGTATGGCTCAAATGAGCATGTGCTTAAACATCAAAACAACACACTAAATTACCCTAAGATAAATAGCTTAGTCCGCTGTTTTCAAACAGCTGTTTCACCAGGGAGTTAAAACTCTATACGTGCAACTAAAGACACATAACGCGCGCCTTGACGCCCCGTGACGAGTCCATAGTCTGGATTCAGTTCTAAGCCATTCTCACCGTACTGCGCACGCTCTTCATCAATTGACATAGCACTATCACCATCAAATAAGTTATAGACGGTGCCTTTTAAAGTCATATCGGTACCAAAAAAGTCCGTGTAATAAGTCAATGACATATCGACATTCGTTAACCAAGGTAGGTTTCCTTTGCTACCACGAGGAGCAGGATTACCATTTTCATCATAATGTGATGCTTGATCATAATACTGGCTAATACACGCATCCCAAGGATTGCCCTCTGCACAGCTATCTACGCCCGCGGGGTGAACTGAAAAGTAACTTTTTGGGCGACCTGAAGTCGTTCGGGCAACAAGACCTATGGTCAGAGCTTCAGTGATGTTATATGCACCACTGAATTTAAATGCATGGCGGTGGTCGTTAGGTAAATTACCATAACCATGATCCATCAAGTCACCGTAATCATAAGAGGTTGTCCAGCCTGGGTCGGCTTGATCATTATCCGTTTTAACTAATCCTTCAGTATTACCATAGCTATGCGACCAGGTATATGAGGTGTTAATACGTAAATCATCCGTCACATTGCCATCTAAGGTAAACTCAAGTGCTAAGTACTTTCGCTTCGCCTCTGGTAAAGCAAGTTCATCAGCACTTAAATTAACCTCATCAATCTGGCCATCACCGTCAAAATCATATGACATTTGAATAGCTTCACCTGGGTTATTAAGCACATAATAAGAGCCTTGACCCACGTTATCGGTAATACCCATTTCTGCCAGCTTTTTAGCTAATACCGGGCCGACATCAGTGTCTTCAACACTGCGTCCAAGATCACGATAAATAGCGCGTACACCCGCTGACATAGTATCGAACACTTCTTGCTGGTAGCCGATAGTAAATTCATCACTGTACATTGGTTTTAATGAAGATGAAGCAATTAACCCTGGTTCAGTAATACCACGCTGGCGCCAACGCCTATCTCGTAGCATGTCCCCTCTGCTTGGCGAACCATCAGTCATTAAACTTGGTGCACCGTTTGCGTCTAGTTCATCTAACTCAAAGTACTCAAACCATTCAATCGAAGCAGATCCTTGGGTAATATTCATGTTCGCAGAGACTGGTTGGAAATAACGCCCATATGTAGCAAAGATCTTAGCACTGCCATCACCCGACACATCATAAATAGCTTGCAAACGCGGTGCTATTTGATTGTCAATATCAACGAAGGCACGACCATCTGATACCGTGTTTTCAAACTGGCTATAGCGTAGCCCCATGTTAAGCACTAAACTATCGGTTGCTTGCCATGAATCATTAATATAAAAAGCGAGTGAAGTTGTATCTGAATCGACTTCGCGACTTCGAACTCGTCTTTCTATAAAGTCACTACCCAAAGAAGCACCAGATACATCATTTTCACCGGCAGTTTTAACTGTCCACCATCCCTCAGCATCACCAATACCGTTTTGACCTTCAAAGTAATCAACTTTTACATTAGTGTAATCAATACCAAACTGGATTGAATGCATGTCTAGATCCCAATTGAAATCAATCCTTGCTTGGTCGCGCGTAAACTCTTGTTCAGTCACAGACGAGTTTGTATGTTGACTCAAAGTGACAAAGCCATCACGTTCATCCCAAACACCTGGCTTTGGTGATGCAACCACATTTTCAACGTTTTCAGTCACTCGCCCAACAACTGCTGAAACAGAAAAAGTATCAGTTAGGTAGCCATTATAATTTAAGCTATATACTTTACCGCCATCTTCCCCTGGTGCATCCACGCCTTGTTGCTCACCAATCACATTCTCTTGCCAGCTATAGGCAAAGGTTTTATCGGTCCAAGTGCGCTTATTGTTCATCGCTGAAAAACCCACTGAGTGGTCTTCGTTTATAAACCAATCTACTTTTGTGAACCAACGGTCCTCATCACGTTCAAAATCTGAATAAGTCGTTTGTCCAGCGCCAGTAGACTCTTCACGGCGTGGTGCAAACAAGCCATAAAAGAACAATGTATCTTCGATAATTGCACCACTGGCCCATAGCTGCAGCTCTTTAAAGTCGTAACTGCTTTGCTGTGTATTTGTACTAATAGTGCCATTTTCTTGATAAATAGAGTCGTGCTGGCTACGTAAACTATCAGGATCCCAGCGTACTTCTGCACCGAAGTTAAAGTCATTATCACCAGACTTAGACACCGCATTAACAATACCGCCAAGTGCTCCACCAAATTCAGGACTAACACCACCCGTTTTCACTTGCGTTTGTGAAATAGCTTCCCATGGCAAGCGAATTGAGCCTAAACCGGTACGAATACTGGTTACGTTTAAGCCATTAAAGTAATAACCATTTTCAGCTGCTGATGAACCACCAAAGCTTGAAGCACCATTAAAACTTGCGCCGCCCGGTGCCGCTGTACCTGGAGCTAACAAAGCAATACTTTCAAAGCCTGTATTAACTGGCATTGCTTTTAATTCAGCATCACTGAATGTTAGACCTGAAGTAGACGAGGCCATATCAACACGGCGAATGGCGGATCCCGTAACGGCAATACGCTCAATATCGCTACCTGCTTTGTATAATTGCGCGTCTAGAATAATTGATTGGCCAATCGTCACGGCTACATTTTCTTCAACTAATGGCTCAAAACCTTCTTTACTAATGGTTACATCATAAGTGCCCACTGGCACATTGCGCAGTAAATAGTCACCATCATTATTACTGGTAATGGTATACACTAAGCCTTTACTTTTATGTTTTAAAGTTATTGTAGCCCCTGTTAAATCGTCGCCAGCTTGTGCCACTACATGACCTTTAACAATGCTGCTACCATCAACTGCTTTTACTGTAGGAGTCATTATTAATGCAGCCGTCACAGCCGTTGCTAACAGCGATTTTATGCCTATTCCCCGAGTTTGTTTTTTATTATATGTAAACATGTGAATGTTCCCTTTTTCCTGTTGATTTTTATTGTCTATTTAACTTAGACATCAAAAATATACACTTATTACATATTGTATACAATATTAAATATACATGAAATTCACATTTAAAAATAACCAACTGATCTTAATAATAAAAAGATTTATGGACTTTCGACCCAACAAAAAGGAGCTATTTATGGTGCTAATTGGAATAGTGAACTACCCAGCGACATCGCTTCGCTCTGATCACTGGGCTTCTACAGTCTAGCTTAACGGCTAGGCTGCTTCTTTTTTCTCAGATCCAAAATCCAACTTCGATAATTCGAAGACTTTCGTTTTAA
>Ga0213840_1000902_pt1 | contig 30047 bp, 24 predicted proteins | sample SWPATP22_FD_160132 | JGI IMG/M metagenome (GOLD analysis project Ga0213840, IMG submission 160132) | Coastal seawater microbial communities from Marineland, Florida, United States - SWPA TP2 #2 | ecosystem: Environmental > Aquatic > Marine > Coastal | place: USA: Florida | collected 2016-08-14 | reverse complement strand
ACAAACGAATCTGATTTTTATGATTTTATATTCGGGAGAACCACATGTTAAAAAGAATTGCAGCATCGTGTGCACTAGTATTGGTAAACACACCAGTAGACGCTTTTGAGTTCAGCTTCAAAGGTATGATTAAAACCGAAGCGGTGACATCAAATCAGGCAGTAGCAAGTTACGGTAGTGTATATAGCCAAGTTGCACCTACTCACGCGTTACGGACTGACATTTTCGGTGGTGCACCAGCCACTGAACAACAAACAAACTTTCTTGAATCAGAGTCAACCTCATTTCAAGCTGCGCAAACACGCTTCTCGTTAAACATGAAGCATGAAAAAATTCGTGGCGTACTTGAGCTCGACTTCATTGATGGCGAAGACGGTTTTACCAACCAAACCGCTATTCAAGCACAAGAGCCAAGACTGCGCCTAGCCACCCTTTATTATGACTATTCTAAAAACCTGACAATTTTTGGTGGTCAAAAGTGGACAACCGCGGCCGGTATTAAATCAAGCGGTAGCTACAACTGGATTGGTAATGCATACCGCGCAGGAAATACAGGCTTCTTGGCGATGGAAGTTGGTGCAACCTACAAGGTTGATAACCTGTCGATTACCGGTGCACTAACAGGTAAAGGACGAAACGCGACAGCTGGTGGGGTTAACGGTAACGAGTTAGGCAGAATGCCAGGTTTTGCATTCGACGTTAACTACAAGATTTCTGGGCATACCATTGGCGCAGCAGGTCATTTTGCTAACATTAAATTTGAAGACGAGCCTAACTTTACTAGCGGTGAAGACCAAGACGCTAATTTGTTTAAGGTTTACACCATGCTTAATTTTGGTGACGTAAGTTTTAATGCCGAATACTACACAGGTGAAGCATTAAATAATCAAAACGCACTTGGTGTTGCACCTGCTTCTCGATTAAGCGCAGACGGTCAGGTACGTGATAACTTTAGTGAGTCTGGTTTCTTCAGCTATGTAAGTTGGAATATTAGCCCAGAGCACAATGTAAAAATTGGTTATGCAAGCGCTTCGGTTGATGATAGCGACCGCGACCGTCTGGGGCTTACCGAGCTACAAAAGAACAGCACGGCGTATATCAACTACGGCTATAAAATAATGACAGGCCTTACCGCTTTTGCTCAGGTAACGCACTTCGATACTGAATACGGTGTTGATAACGAGAGCTTCACGGCTGCAGTTGCCCGTGCAGGTGTTGTGTTTAAGTTCTAAAAATCAATGTGATAAATGAAATTGTTCACTGCGCTTTATTGGGCAGTGAGCAATTTTTTGCGTGTTCCCACTCAAAATAATAGCCGTTAGTTTTTCGATAAGACCAAAGTCTCATTTTGCTTTGCGGTTCAAGCGTTACAGTGTTTCAATAGACAACAAAAAATTTACATCACTAATACAGAGGCAATCGTTATGACCGCCAGCAAGATTTATTCAGTGCCAGAAAACATTCTTCAGTCTACGCACATTAATGCAGAACAGTATGACGCTATGTATAAGCAGTCGGTTGAACAGCCCGAGTCTTTTTGGGCCGAGCATGCCTCTTTACTAGAGTGGTATAAAAAGCCAACCAAAATTAAAAACACCATGTTTGGTGAAAGCGATGTGTCTATCAAATGGTTCGAAGACGGCGCGTTAAACGCAAGCTACAACTGTATCGACCGTCATTTGGCAGACAATGCCACTAAGGTAGCGTTTCACTGGGAGGGTGATTCACCTAGCGACAGCCAAGACATTACTTATCAAGAAGTGCACTACGAAGTGTGTAAGCTGGCAAATGCGCTTAAAGAAATGGGAGTAACCAAAGGCGACAGAATAGCTATTTATATGCCAATGGTGCCAGAAGCCGCATACGCCATGTTAGCGTGTGCGCGAATCGGTGCAGTACATTCAGTTATCTTTGGTGGGTTCTCGCCAAATGCTATTGCCGACCGCATAAACGATAGCAGTGCAAAAGTGGTAATTACGGCCGATGAAGGCCGTCGTGCAGGGCGCTCAATTCCGCTTAAAGCTAATGTTGATAAGGCACTAGCTGGTGATGCTTGCCCATCAATTACGCATGTACTTGTACACAAGCTTACCGGTGGCGATGTTGAATGGAACGCACAGCATGACGTGTGGTGGCACGATGCGGTAGACGGGTGTTCAGCGCAATGTGAGCCCGAGGTGATGAATGCGGAAGACCCGTTATTTATTTTGTATACATCAGGCTCTACAGGTACACCTAAGGGCGTTGTTCATACCACTGGCGGTTACCTGCTGTATTCAGCCATGACCTTCAAATATGCCTTCGATTATAAAGAGGATGACATTTATTGGTGTACTGCAGATGTGGGCTGGATTACGGGTCACAGTTACATGGTGTATGGCCCAATGGTCAATGCGGCCTCTCAAGTATTCTTTGAAGGTGTACCCACTTACCCAGATGTTAAGCGCATTGCCCAAGTTGTTGAAAAATACAAAGTGAATAGCTTATACACAGCACCTACTGCAATTCGAGCATTGATGGCACATGGTGACGTACCGGCAGAAGGGTGTGATGTGTCGTCACTTCGACTACTAGGTACCGTGGGTGAGCCTATTAACCCTGAAGCGTGGGAGTGGTATCACCGTGTTCTTGGAAGCAGCAAATGCCCCATCATTGATACATGGTGGCAGACTGAAACAGGCGGGCACATGATCCTTCCTCTACCTGGCGCTTCTTCATTGAAGCCAGGCTCTGCAACGCGTCCTTTCTTTGGCATTCAGCCAGCGTTATTCGATGCAGACGGCAACGAGTTAGAGGGCGAATCGGAAGGCAACCTAGTGATCAAAGACAGTTGGCCAAGCCAAGCTAGAACAGTATATGGCGACCATCAGCGCTTTATAAATACCTACTTCAGTGCTTACAAAGGCGTTTACTTTACTGGTGATGGCGCCCGTCGCGATGCAGATGGGTTCTACTGGATCACGGGCCGTGTAGATGACGTGCTTAACGTATCGGGTCACCGTTTAGGTACGGCGGAAATCGAAAGTGCGCTGGTGGCTCACGCGAAGGTAGCTGAGGCTGCGGTTGTTGGCTATCCACACGACATTAAAGGGCAGGGCATTTACGTTTATGTTACGCCAAACGAAGGTGTAGAAGTAGATGAAGCGCTGACTAAAGAACTGAAGTCGTGGGTTCGCGAAGAGCTAAGCCCTATTGCTACCCCAGATATGATTCAGTGGTCACGCGGCTTACCTAAAACGCGTTCAGGTAAGATTATGCGCCGCATCCTACGAAAAATTGCAGCAAATGAGCACGGTCAATTAGGCGATACTTCTACATTGGCTGATCCATCAGTTGTTGATACACTCATTGAGGAAAGGTTAAACAAATAATAAAGGATATAGGCAATGATAACCCTTTTGATCGCAGACGATCACCCATTGTATCGCGATGCACTACGAGGCGCATTGTCATTGTCTTTACCCACGCTTACGTTAAAGGAAGCGGGTGACCTCAGCACCACGGTCGATATTTTAAATAACGATGATATCGACCTTCTGCTTCTAGATTTGCACATGCCGGGCAGTAATGACTTGTTCGGCTTGCTACATATCCGCAAGTTGTTTCCGGATGTACCTGTGGCGGTAGTCTCTGGTACTGAAGACGCGTCTTTAATCTCAAAAATTATCAGTGTTGGTGCGCTGGGCTTTATTCCCAAAACGGCAAGCGCAAATGATATTGCCAGTGCGGTGCAGTGTATTTTGGATGGCGATGTTTGGTTACCTGAAAGTGTGAGTGACGATATTGAAGAAGTTAACGAGGCTTTTTCTGAGTTGGCTGACAAAGTTGCATCACTTACTCCATCGCAGTACAAAGTACTTTGTTATATGCGCGATGGCTTGTTAAATAAGCAAATTGGTTACAACCTTGATATAGCTGAGGCAACAGTTAAGGCACACGTAACTGCCATTTTTAAAAAGCTGGGTATTAATAACCGCACACAAGCAGTCTTGATTGCTTCGCAGCTTGAATTAGAGCCTCCCGTTGCATAGCGCCAAAAGATTATAGTTTCTAATGGGAATAAAACTCAGGCAGAAACTTTTCAAGCGCTTTTTTACTCTCTTCGCTTAACAGCGGGTTGTCTATTTCAATAACTCTTCGTGAGCCTATTAGCTCCATTGCCTCTTTATAGCCGCTGTTTTCTTCAAGTAGCGATTTGAACCGACCCGATTCAAACAGAATAAGCAGTCCCTCGGAAATGCGGGTGGCTAGCGCTGTATTACTGCTGTTAACAAAAAAGAAAATTGGGCTTGGGTAAGAAATAATAACGTGGTTATCTATGGTTAAACCTGCGGTTAGCTTTTCATTTGAAAGCTCTTCCTTCACTTCTAAAACACTTCTTGGAAAAAAGTCTGCAAAGCCTTCAGACACTATGCGAAAAGAGGCCTGATAAGTGGTTTCAAGTACTTCAATATTGCTCGCGCGGAAGATTTTGGTGTCTGGCCAGTCGTAGCCTAGTACTGCTCTAAAGGCGGTGAGGTCGTCCTTAACGTTGACTAACTGAAGTCTGCTGTCGTTTTCTTTTACTAGCAACGCTCGCTTTCCCAGCAGACCTGCCATAATGGGGATTCGTATTGGTAAAAATTGGCGCTCTCGTTCTTTTGAACTCATAGTCCATGTTACGTCTAGTAAGTTGTGTTCAAGATTTCTTAATTGACGGCTTTGAGAGGTATATATATCACTAATTTGGATTTTATAAGAGCCATAAACAGGCGCCGTTACATCTAGTACTTCGGTTAGCAGATTTTTAGCGTAGTCATATAATTGCTCTCGCCCGGGATGAACATTTGGCAATCGTAAAATGGTATGTGGCAGTTGTTCTGTTGTGTCGATAGGTTTATTAAGGGGCTCGGGATTTTGCTGAGCATTTGCGGTAACAGGCAAAACAACTGATGTGAACAGTGAAACGAGCAGTGCTACATAAAATTTGGCTAACCAGTTATTAGAATGTGTCATATCATCGTCCGTAAAGCGCACAAAAACTGCAGTAAATTAGTACTGCCGCACTATGCTATGCGGCAGTTCACGCTAGTCTTTTCCTGTAAGTAAGAAGTCGTGTTCAGGATCTACAATAAAATGTCCGCTCATTGCTTCCCGGCCTAATAACATTAAATAAGTCATTTCAGAGCGGTCGGTCAGGGTAAGCTGAATGTTCCATTGATCACCATCCATAATTATAGGCGTAATTATCACATATCGCTTTTCTCTGGTTGCCGTAGAGCTTTTAACACGCTTTTTGCCTTCTACTTTCGCCTCGCGCCTAACAATACGTTTTACGTCATGGATATCTGGATGAATATCAAACGTTATCCAAAGCTCATCATCTTTCTCAAATTCTTCAATGTTGTCTACGTGAAGCGACGATGTCGCGGCGCCCGTATCAACACGTACGTTTAAGTCGGTAATGGCTAGTTTTGGCAAGTCGCACAGTTCTACCGCGCCTACAATTTTCTTTGTCATCAGGTTTTTCTACCGATTATGCATCAACTGCGCCTTGCTCAGGCGGCAGTAAGTTATCTTGTAAAAGCTCAACGTGCTCTGCTACGGAGTCCGGCTGTGAAAAATAAGCAATATGGTAAACCGCTTCGCCTTCTTGCGTTAACGGTATATTTTGCTTACCAATTACAACACCTTCAGCAGGGCTGTCTAAACTGTCTAAGTAGTTGCCAAACGGGTCAGCAATAATGGCCAGTTTGTCGCCTTTGTTCACATGGTCGCCAAGCTGCGCCAAGTGCGTTACAAAACCACTTTCTGGTGCGCGTACCCAGCCACTTTGTCTAGCAATAAAACGCTCAATGCTGTGGCCCTTGCTGCGACTTTTATTAAGCATACCCAAATGACGCATGGTATTAATAATGCCCTTAACGCCTGCACGAATTGAAAACTCGTCGTAACGCAATGCTTGGCCCGCTTCATAAAGTAATATCTTAACACCACTTTCACTGGCAGCTTCGCGTAAAGAACCATCGCGTAATTCAGCATTTAACAACACAGGCACACCAAAAGCTTTCGCCATTTCCAATACGTCTTCGTCGTCTAGGTCGGCACGAATTTGTGGCAGGTTACTTCGGTGGATAGCACCCGTGTGAAGGTCTATGCCCACGTCGCATTTACTTACTATTTCTTTAAAGAACAAGTTAGCTAATCGACCAGCCAATGAACCTTTCTTGCTACCAGGAAAACTGCGGTTTAAATCGCGGCGGTCAGGTAGATATCTTGACTGATTTAATACACCATAAACGTTTACCATAGGAACAGCGATAAGTGTGCCGCGAATACGTGCGATGGCTTTCGAGCGAATCAGTCGCCCTACAATCTCAATGCCGTTTAGCTCATCACCGTGAATCGCCGCGCTAACAAACATTGTGGGCCCAGGGCGTTTTCCACGTTTGACATAAACAGGAATGCTCATATTGGTAGCCGTATATAGCGGCGGCATCTCAAGCTCTATCTTTTTGGTTTCACCAGGGGCAATGGTTTCGCCCCCAATTTTAAGTACGTCGTTTACCACTCACGTTTTCCTATCTAACTGGCTTGTGCTTTTATGCAGTTAACCTTTGCCACGGGTTTTGGTTTTATGTGGCTCTGCGCTTTTTTCAATAAACTCAATTATCATCGCCGCCACGTCTTTGTTCGTGGCTTTTTCAATACCTTCAAGCCCTGGAGAAGAATTAACTTCCATAACAACAGGACCGTTATTCGAGCGAAGAATGTCAACGCCGCAGCAATTTAAGCCCATAGTTTTCGCCGCATCTACTGCTGTTTTTCGCTCAGCAGGGCTTAAGCGAACAAGACTTGCCTGACCTCCGCGGTGTAAATTAGAGCGAAATTCGCCAGGCGCAGCTTGTCGCTTCATCGCCGCCACAACCTTTCCACCGACTACAAAGCAACGAATGTCTGCACCGCCAGCTTCTTTGATAAACTCCTGTACCAAGATACTGGCATTTAGCCCCATAAATGCTTCGATAATTGATTCTGCAGCCTTTTGTGTGTCGGCCAACACCACACCAATACCCTGAGTACCTTCCAATAGCTTAATAACGACAGGTGCACCGCCAACGGTTTTAATTACGTCATCAATTTTGTCTGGGTGATGAGCAAAGCCTGTACGCGGCATACCAATGCCTTTACGAGAAAGCAATTGCAAAGAGCGCAGTTTGTCGCGCGAGCGGCTGATAGCCACCGACTCATTCAAGCTGTAGGTTCCCATCATCTCGAACTGGCGTACCACCGACGTACCATAAAAAGTAACTGAAGCGCCAATGCGTGGAATAACGGCATCGTAATAAGGCAGCTTTTTACCATGGTAACGCACCGACGGACGCGCGCTTGTTATGTCCATGTAGCAGTGCATAGTGTCTATAACGTCAACTTCGTGACCACGTGCTTTGCCTGCTTCTACTAAACGAGAAGTCGAGTAAAGGCGGGGATTCCTTGAAAGTATTGCAATGCGCATTATTTAAAGCCTGTAATTTGTTTTAGAGAGTTGCTGATTTTATAAACTTGCCATACTCACGTTAGAACGTGAATGTAAATTAAACAAGTCAATTTGCGCGCATACTAATAAAAGGTACGATGGGTGTCCTACGAATAATTCTTGTTGTGTCGATTGCTTTTAATGCATGAAGTAAAAGAACATTCGCGATAGCATTACGAAAAATAGTGTAACTAACTAAAAGGCTTTTTAATGAATGAGTGGTGGCACACTTTTTTGGTGTGGTTAACACAATACCAATCAAATGTGGTGTGGAGCGGTGTGGTGTTACTAATATACGTGGCTACAACGCGTAAACTATTGCCAAAGCTAGAGACTAATATTGCCAAGTCGAAGCTTAAAAGCAGTAGTGCAATAAAAGGTTTATTTGCCGCTCGAGTACTGGTAGCTACGGTATCAATTGCGTTACTACTTCTAGCGTGGGGCATTGATTTTTCGGGCTTACTGGTACTTTCTACGTCTATCATTACCGTAACTGGTGTTGCGCTTTTTGCTAGCTGGTCGCTTATCAGTAATATCACGGCCTACTTCATTTTATTGACAAATGTGTCGTATCGCCGTGGAAACTATATTCGTATTCTAGATGGTGACAATTATATTGAAGGCGTCATTGCTGACTTGGGTCCTTTTAGTATGCGGTTGGTTACCCCAGACCGAGAAACATTAATGTACCCTAACAACCTTATTTTAACGCGTCCGGTATTACTTAATCCAAAAGCGAAGTGGGGCACCATGGGGAAAGTGGTTTCAAAATCTGCTGTAGATACGCCGCCACCTAAAGCAGAAGAAAACCGTATTGATGAAGAAGTAATAGGCAAATAGCCGATGACGTCATGTGTGCCTATGACACGTTTTTTGCCTCGCGAATATAGCGTGTCATGCTTTGAAGCAGGGCTCTCAATTTAGCCGGCTTCAAAGGCTTCGCTAAGAAGTTTACACCTTGCGCTTTGCATTGCGTTACCAAGTTTTCATCGGGTGTTGCAGTAATAAGCGCTGCCGGCACAACAACATTTAGTCGCGCACGAATTTCTTCGATAAGCGCTAAGCCATGTTTTGTCTCATCATGGCTTAATTGATAATCCATTAACAGTATTTGAGGCTGAAAGGTGTCACAAAGCGTTAGTGCATCATCCCAGTTGTTTGCTACCACCACGTTTACTCCCCATTTTGTCAGTAGCGTTTTCATTGCGTCTAGGTTTTCACGCTGGTCGTCAACACAAAGCACGTCCATATTGGCAAAGGTAGTATTTTGGGGTTTTGCTGATGTTTTTGACAACGTTTTGGGTTCAGCTTTACTTAGCGTGAAAGTAAAGCAGCTTCCTTTTCCAACAGCTGATATGACATTAATATCACTGTGAAGCTGCAGGCTTAATCTGCGCACCACGCCAAGGCCTAAACCTAAGCCGTGCTCCTTGCTGTCGTTTGTGCGAAAGAAGTCGCCAAAAATACTCGCCTGCTTGTCGTTGGCAATACCAATGCCAGTGTCGAGCACTTTGAACTGCACGTCATTTCCTATTGCTTTTACAGTGAAAAGCACGCGACCGGAATGGGTGTATTTCACAGCATTGGACAATAAGTTTTGTACGATACGGTATAAGTAGGTTTTGTCGGCATACGCCCAAAACGGCCGAATAACAGCTTTAAACCCAAGACCTTTTTCTTTAGCACGCATGGCCATTTCATCTACAAGTGGAGCAAGCAAAGCCTGAACGTCAACCGATTCAATGTCGGGCTTCATTTCGCCCTGATCAAGTCGTGCAATATCTAGCAGTGTACCTATAAGGGTTTCGCTAGAGGTAACGCTGTGATTGAGCTTCTCGATAATATTATGTGCATACTCTGATAGCTCTTGCTCTTCCAAAGCACTTACGTAAAGCTTTGCTGCATTTAATGGTTGCAGCACATCATGGCTTGCTAGCGCTAAAAAGCGCGTTTTACTGGCGTTAGCGTCTTCTGCCGCTTTTCTTGCGCGGATAAGTTCTTTTTCCGCTTCTGAGCGTCTTTCAATTTCAAGGCGAAGTTCAGCATTGATAGAGTGGACTTCTTCGGTGCGTTTTTTAATACGTGCTTCGAGGTCGATGTTAGATTCTTCAAGCGCCTGTTGAATTTCAACGTGACCAGTGATGTCATTAAAGCTTGTAACAAAGCCACCACCGGGTAATGGATTGCCTACCATTTCAATAACGCGTCCATCTTTCCGTTGACGCGTAAAACGATGGGGCATACCTGAGCGTAAATGCCCTAGGCGCTTTTCTACCTCGGCTTCAACATTATCGCTGCCAAACTCGCCTTGCGACGCATTGTAACGAATAAGCTTTTCAATAGGTGTGCCTACAGCGAGTAAGTCGTCGGGGTACGGATATAAATTGGCGTAACGCTTATTCCAAGCGACCAAGTTAAGATGTTTATCTACAACGCTTATACCTTGATCCATATTTTCAAGCGATGTAAGCAGTGCTGTCATATTAAACTGCATGGCTTGCGTTGTATCATCAAAGAAGTTGATGATTTCGGTGAAGTCCATCTTTTTGCCTCGAAGGGCACTGTCTAGTAAGGCCTTGGCACTTGATGCGCCAATTACCCCACCAAGCGCCCGCTCGCAAAACAGCAAGAACGATTCATCGGGTACAGCGTCGTGCTTAAGCTTACAATGATTTAGCTGTTGGTATTGCTCCAGCAACTGCTCGCATCGTCCCGTTCCCATAAAGGTAGACAAAAGCGTGGTTAAATCGGAAACGGCAACATCAACATTAATGGAAGGCACGGTTACAGTATTGGTTGTGGGCATAGCGGGCGACACAAAAGCTTCCGCTTGAATTCTGTCTACCAGCCGCTGCGGTGCAAACCATGAGAAGATAATGTATACCAGAGTGTTAGCACCCAAACTTATCATCGCTCCCTGACTTATCAGTTCATTTTGCTCTAGTTGTGAAACTTGTTCACTCACTATGGGCAGTACCAACCACAAAGCCCATATAACAAGCCCAATCATAAGGCCTGCATATACGCCATGTGCGTGCGCTTTCTTCCAGTATAGACCACCCACAATAGCCGGCATTAATTGAATAACCAGAGAAAATGCAATAAGCCCAATTGAATGAAGAGAGCGGCTTCCTGTCATTTGATGATGATAAAAGAACGCCAGAATAAGAATAAAAGCAATTACGATGCGGCGGATAAGACGAATTCGACTAGAGAGATCTTGCTTCTTATCGGTTTGGCCGCTGAAGGCAAGTAACCGAGGTAAAATTACATCGTTAGTTAGCATGGTGCTAAGCGTTAAGGTGGCAACGATGATCATGGCGGTGGCTGCTGAAAGCCCACCTATAAATACAATAACCTGTAGCAGTGCAGACTCTGAAAATACGGCAAGTGAAAGCACATAAGAGTCGGGCTCTATCCCTGTCCCCGCAAATATTGCTTTACCCGCAATAGCGATAACGGGAATAACTGCCGAAATTACCGCAAGATAAAGCGGAAACAACCAACGTGCAGTGCGAATGTGACCAAGGCTTAAGTTATCGATTATGGCAACGTGAAATTGCCTAGGTAAACACACAATTGCAGCCGCAGCCATTATGGTTTGTGCAATAAACGAAAACGACCCAAATTGTGAAAGTGCTGCTTCGTTAACAAAACTGTCGAAAAAAGGCCCTGATTCAGTCTGTTTCCATGCGCTATAGCCAACAAAAGCCACTAATACTAACGCCAAAAGCTTAATAGTAGATTCGAACGCAATAGCCAGCATTAGGCCACGACGATACTCAGTAACATCTGTCTGCCTGGTACCAAAATAAATGGCGAAGACGGCAATAAAGCCTGTTGCGGCCAAGATAATTGCGTCGCTGTTCGACTGTTGTGTGAGTAATTGAAAGGTAGAGCCTACAGCTTTGAGTTGAAGCGCAATGTAGGGAATGGTGGCTAATAGTGCAATAAGTGTAACCACCAATGCGACTGTTTGCCGTTTACCGTAACGTGAAGCAATAAAGTCAGATATGGTGGTGATGTGTTGCTTCTTACTTACCAGCGTCATCTTATAAATAAACTTATAACCCAATAAGTAAACAAGGATAGGGCCAAGCATAATGGGTAAGTAAATCCACGTATCTCTGCTGGCTTGCCCCACCATGCCAAAGAATGTCCAAGCCGTGCAGTAAATGGCGAGCGCTAATGAATAAATGGCTGGATGAGAGGTGATTGCGCGTGCTTTAGACGAGTTTTTTTCTCCCCAGCTAGCCAGAGAGAAAAGAAGAAACAGGTACAGCACCGCTAGCGTAACCCAACCAAACACCATAATTATCTTTAACCTTGTGTTAACAATCTGTCGGTCATTATAACCATATCGACCATAGTCTTACCTACGACCATGGTCTCATTTTGAATTCTTATTGTCAGGTCTAGAGTAGTACGCGAGCTCCTAAATGCTTGACTTTGCTGCTTTGAAATAGGTTTTTCATATTTCTTGAATTGCGGCAACAGAGTTAAAAAGCCGGGCGTTAGGAAAATGTAAAATGATAACAACTAGTTAACCTGACATGAGGGTGAAACAATGGCATTTAGAAACGAAGAAGACAAAAAGGCATATTGGAGTGAGAACCTCTCACTGCTCTTCAAGCTTTTAGTCGTTTGGTTCGTCGTATCATTTGGTGCCGGCATACTGTTTGTCGATGCACTAAACGAAATTCAATTCTTTGGCTTTAAGCTGGGCTTTTGGTTTGCACAGCAAGGCTCCATTTACGTGTTCGTTGCTTTGATTTTTGTCTATATGGCAAAAATGAACGCCATGGATAAACGCTACGGTGTAGACGAGGAGTAAACCATGGACGTTCAAACACTCACATTTATTATTGTTGGTGCATCGTTTGCACTATACATTGCAATTGCTATTTGGGCGCGAGCTGGCTCAACGAATGACTTTTATGTCGCGGGTGGCGGTGTGCCTCCGGTAATGAACGGTATGGCTACTGCAGCCGACTGGATGTCAGCGGCATCGTTTATCTCTATGGCAGGTCTTATCTCGTTTATGGGGTACGATGGTGCGGTTTACCTAATGGGCTGGACCGGTGGCTATGTATTGCTTGCGCTTTGTCTTGCACCTTATTTACGTAAGTTCGGTAAATTCACGGTACCTGACTTTATAGGCGATCGTTACTACTCACAAACCGCGCGTACTGTTGCGGTATTCTGCGCAATCTTCGTGTGCTTTACCTATGTTGCGGGTCAAATGCGTGGTGTAGGTGTTGTGTTCAGTCGCTTCTTGGAAGTTGATATTGTTGCAGGTGTTGTTATTGGTATGGTTATCGTGTTCTTCTACACGGTACTAGGCGGTATGAAAGGCATTACCTATACACAGGTAGCGCAATACTGCGTACTTATTTTTGCTTATATCGTTCCAGCCGTGTTCATCTCAATTATGGTAACGGGTCATATTCTTCCGCAAACTGGTTTTGGTGCCACTTTAGCCGATGGGTCAGGAATGTACATGCTCCAGAAGCTGGATATGCTCTCGGTAGAGTTGGGCTTTAACGAATATACTTCGGGCTCAAAATCAACTATCGACGTATTCTTCATTACCTTCGCGCTTATGGTAGGTACTGCAGGTCTTCCTCACGTTATCGTTCGTTTCTTCACTGTGCCTAAAGTTGCTGATGCGCGTAAATCAGCAGGTTATGCGCTGGCATTTATCGCACTTCTTTATACTACAGCGCCATCTCTAGCTGCATTTGCTCGCGTTAACATGATTGAGACCATCAACGGCTCTGAAATGACGGGTACAAGCTATGCTGAAGCGCCATCGTGGATTAAGAACTGGGAACAAACGGGTCTTATCGGTTTTGAAGATAAGAATGGCGATGGAAAGATGTTCTATTCGGGCGATGAGCGCAACGAAATGAAAGTTGACCGCGACATTATGGTATTAGCAAACCCAGAGATTGCGAATCTACCTGCTTGGGTAATTGCGCTGGTTGCCGCAGGTGGTGTAGCGGCTGCGCTGTCTACCTCGGCAGGCCTGTTACTGGTAATTTCAACCTCCGTGTCGCACGACTTGTTGAAACGAAACTTCATGCCGAATATTACCGATAAAGCAGAGTTAATGTATGCACGACTGGCAGCAGGTGTGGCCATTGTTATTGCAGGTTACTTTGGTATTAATCCGCCGGGGTTTGTTGCGCAGGTGGTTGCCTTTGCCTTCGGCTTAGCGGCATCTAGCTTCTTCCCAGCAATTATCATGGGTATCTTTAGCAAACGTATGAATGATAAGGGCGCTATTTCAGGCATGATTTCAGGTCTTGCTTTCACAGCTACCTATATTATTTACTTCAAGTTTGTTAACCCTGCGGCGAACACGCCTGAAAACTGGTGGTTCGGCGTATCGCCTGAAGGTATCGGTACTCTTGGTATGGTAGTTAACTTTGTAGTAGCGTTCCTAGTGTTCAAGGTAACCGATGAAGCACCAGAGGAAATCCAAGAGCTAGTTGAAAGTATTCGTTATCCGAAAGGCGCTGGTGAAGCATCTGCACACTAAGCGTTTAACAACGAATAATATGGAAGTACAGCCAACCTATTCGCTTAGCGAGTAGGTTGGTTTTTCAATTTTAAAAGGAGAGCAGGTATGAGTGCTATAGCAAAACAAGTAGACGACTTTATTGCTAGCTCTGCTCCTTTCGACACCTTAAGCGTGGATGAGCGAACAGCGCTTATAAAAAATGCAGAACTGCTTTATCTAACCAATGAACTTGCTAGTAACATAAACGAGGCAGGGCCGCGGCTTTACCTTATTCAAAGCGGGCAGTTTTCGGTATTAGATGGGCAGGACACAATAAGGCATTTAAGTGAAGGTGACTACTTTGGCTACCCATCAATTGTCGAAAATCGTCCGGTTGCACTCACCGTTACAGTAGAAAGCCCAGGTTTGGTTTATTGCTTTAATGCTAAATCGGTTCTACCTCTTTTATCCAAACCTGCCATCGGAAATTTCTTTAAAGGCCTGCTGAATAATGCTTTGCAGAGCACTGCAATGTCAGACAGCAATTCCATGTGGTTATATAAGAATTTGACTGAGGTCATTAACAAGTCACCAGTGTCAACCGAGGCTCAAACCACTATTTCAGATGCCGCCAGTTTAATGACTAAAGAAAAGGTGTCGTCGTTACTGATAACTCAAAACAATAAAGTAGTAGGCATTGTTACCGATCGAGATTTGCGTTCACGAGTGGTGGCAAAAGCATTAAATACTCAACAAGCAGTAAGCCACATTATGACGGCTAACCCTGCACAAATTAACGGTAATAGAACCTTGTTCGATGCCATGGCATTGATGACCGAAAAAAATATCCACCATCTACCTGTTATCGATCATGTTTCAAATAATCCTCTTGGTATGGTTACTGCCAGCGATATCATTCGCCACCAAAGAGGGAACGTACTTTTTATTATCGGTGAGCTTTCGAAAGCCGAAAACTTGTACGAACTCACGCGATTGTCGTGGCAACTGCCGCATTATTTTTCCGCACATGCCAAACGTGCAGGTGACTTTGATATTGCGGGGAAAATTTTATCGCAGGCTACCGATATTATGACGCGTAAGCTCATTGGCTTTTTTCAGCAAGAGCATGGCAAAGCACCAATGATGTTTGCATGGCTAGTATATGGCTCGCAAGCCAGAGAGGACCAAACCATGGGTTCCGATCAAGACAACGGTTTATTACTAGCTAGCAAGCCAGACGAAGCGCAAGCGCAATACTTTGCTAGTATGGCGGCATACGTTTGTAAAGGGCTTGCGAAGTGTGGCATCAAACTATGTGACGGCAACATTATGGCCAGTAACGATGCATTGCGCTTATCAGTAGACGAAGCCGTAACTGAAGCGCAGCAATGGGTTAAGTCACCCACTAAAGATGCGATTATGCATTTCAATATTTTTCTTGATGTACGCTGCGCCGCTGGTGATATTAGCTTGCTGAAATTACTTCAAAAACGCCGCGCTTCTTTGCTTCAACAAAAAATGTTTCTAGCAGCGCTCGCACGGCACAGTAACGATGTTGCAGTGCCATTATCTACCTTTCAACGTTTTACCTATGAAAAGCATCACCCAATTAAAGACAGCATCGATTTAAAAAAACGCGCTGTGGCTTTGGTTAACAACATTGCACGCATTTATGCTCTAGCCGATGGTCTGGTGATTCCCGGTACATTGGCACGATTAGAAAATTTAAGTGAACACTCTCAGCTGTCGCGCAAAGACGCAGACAACTTAAAAGATATTTGGCTTTTTTTAAATCGTATTCGCTGGCGGCATCAGCTGGAAAATAAGGTTACTGACAATCGTGTGTCGGTCAGTAGTCTATCGTCTATTGAAAAACATCAGTTAAAAGCCGCTTTTAAAGCAATAGAAAGAACTAACCAAGCAATGATAATGAAGTTTTCAGGCGGCGTAGCGTAGAAGGCAATTAGAAAAGTATGATTAAAGCCCTTTTTAACGCGCTAGAGAATTTGTTTACTTTTGCGCCCTCGCGTAATGCCTTATTAAACACCTATCAATTTCAAAACTTACAGTTTACGGCTATTGATTTTGAGCTTACGTCTCTTGATCAAAAAGTAACGCAAATTACTTCAGTAGGTTACGTGACAGGAAGCAATGGCGTTGTAGATTTGTCGACCAGTGACTATTACCTTGTAAAAACTACTGCGGATTTAGGGCAAAGCCCTGTTATTCACGGTTTGACAGAAGAGGCGTTAAATAACGGAGTATCGCTGCCTGATGCCTTAAATGCGTTATTGCCCAAGCTAAACGAGTCAATTTTAGTGTTTCATAACGCCAGCTTAGACTTGGCTGCATTGCATAATGTATTTGTGTCACTGGACTTACCTAAAACTGAGGTGATGTATATTGATACGCTTAAGCTTGCGGTTTATCAACTTAGCAAGCAGCATCAAGTATTACCTTCGCACTGTGCTACGCTTTTAGAATGCTGTGAACGGCTTGGTCTTCCAAGCTTTGTAGAACATAACGCTTTAGATGATGCAATGGCTACAATGTCCCTACTCTTTGCGCAGTTGTCAGAATTAGGTGTGCAAAAACATGAAACGCTAAAGGTGTTGAAGCATACAGGGGCAGTGGGTCGCTTTACGCTTGGGTAGTAGTGTAATAACGCAGCAATGAGGGCTGGCTTTAAGTTTAGCCTGTTTATTGAGCTTGTTTTACTATGGCATTCATATCAGCAATGTTTTTCTGCCTGCGGGAGGTAGAGGGCGTGACACAGTTTCTTCCTACTTCCTTTGAATGGTAAAGGTTCTTATCTGCCTCTAACATTACCGCTTCTATCGACTTATTATCGGTGGCGGTCTTCAATGCAATGCCTGCACTCAGCGTTACCCGGTCGTGTTCAGATGAAGCATGGGGAATACCAGCGTTAAACACTAACTCGAGTAACCGTTTGGTAACCTTTATAGCGCCATCTAAATCGGTATTCGGTAAAACAACTAAAAACTCTTCACCACCTATACGAATTAATTTATCCATTGGCCTTAACAACGCATCGCTTATTGTTCTGCTTACTTTCCAAAGACAACTGTCACCTTCAAGGTGGCCATACATGTCATTGAATAGTTTGAAGTGGTCTACGTCGAACATTACCAAGCACAAAGGCGTTACGTTTCTAAGCCCTTCACGAACAAGGTTTGGGAGATAATCGTCTAAATAATGACGGTTGTATGCACCTGTTAACTTATCGACATAAATTAGCCGTTCAAGTAAGTCATTACGTAGCTTGTGCATTAAGTGTGATTTCACACGATTTCGCAAAGTGCACGCATTAACGGGCTTTACGATAAAATCGATACAGCCTGACTCCCAACATCTCGACTCATCTTCATCTGTAGAAGATGATGTTACAAACATAATGGGGATAGACGCGGAGGATGGTTTTTTTCGAAGTATAGCCGTGGTGGCATGACCATCGAGGTCAGGCATTGAGACGTCCATTAAGATGAGGTCAGGGCTGTTGTCTTCGCAATAAGATACTGCTTCGCTACCCGAACCTACCGAAATACATTGGACGGTATCTTCTAGCAAAGTTTCAAGAACAAGCCGTGTGCTTGGTTGGTCGTCAACAATAAGGACATGACAATCCTTGAGTGTTCTATCGCCAACATGTTCAATGTACACGGGTTTGCCTTAGAATAAATTTAAGCGCCTTTAACACAAAGAATAGTCTCCTTGGTTAATAAATACATTATCCTAAAGTCTATTATTTAAACATATTCTCGCCTTATTTGCTCGAAATTTGTTCGAACGTAGTGTCGAGCATCTTTGAACTTAGCCGAAGCGGTAATGCCCCAAAACGCGTCGAGCTTTGCTTAAAGAGCATCAATAGCATTGGAGAAATCAAAAAGTGCAAGCGTATATACAAATAAGACTTTACCTATATACACGCCTACAATCGGATAGGACCTTAAATTTAGTTGCTCGCTAACGCATCAGGCAGCAGCACTTTATCGATAACATGAATAACACCATTGGTTGTCATCACGTCTGCTTTCACTACTTTTGCGTTGTTTATCATCACGTGATTCATTTTTGATGAGATGGCAATATCACCACCCTCTACGGTGGTCGCTGAAGACAAGCTCATTGCTTGCTTTGCTTTTACTTTCCCACTTACTACGTGGTAAGTGAGCACCTTAACTAGTTTGTCTTTGTTTTCTGGCTGTAACAGCATGTCAACGGTACCTGCAGGTAACGCAGCAAATGCTTCATTAGTTGGAGCAAAGACTGTAAATGGACCATCGCTCTTTAACGTATCAACTAAATCAGCAGCTTTGACAGCAGCCACCAATGTTGAAAACATATCGATTCCAGCGGCAGTGTCAACAATGTCTTTTTGCTCAGACATCTTGTGGCTGCCCGCCAGCACAGTGCTGCTAAAACATAGAACAAAGATCATACTTAAAATTTTACGCATAACGTTACCTTTAGTAGTGTGAGATTGATGGAATCAAACGTACTGCGAAATGTTTGATATGAGTTGTTACGCGGTTATGTTGGAAAGTGATGATTAACTTTCTGTAACAGCGATTAGTAAAGACAAACTAGCTGTAGTAAAGATCGACCTGCACCGAAAACGTTAAAAAAATGTGAAAATGGTTTTGATTGGCTATATTTTATACTGTCGAGTGACAAGAGGTAATGCTTATGAAAGCTCGCGTATTATTCACCGTTCTCACTATCTTAATAGTTTGTGGATGCCAATCTACGGCTCAAATACAAACACGTGTTACTCCCCAACTCCTTGATGATTCTCTTTTTCCATCTCATCACTACTATTCCGTAGAGTCGGCAGATGCCGTATTCTTTTTGGATGAAGATGCGCAGCGGTTTGCTGAACGCGCTGTGCTTGAAAAGAGCATTACTGAAAAGAATGTAAAGGGCTTGGTAAAGGCTATTTTTGATCGTTCAGATAAAGGTATGCGGTATTTAACAACAGCAAATACTGTTGCAAACACCACGTTTAATAATCGCACTGCAAACTGCTTGTCACTGTCTATTATGACCTTTGCGCTTGCGGAGCATGCTGGGCTAGAAGCAACATTTTACGAGGTGAAAATACCTGAATACTGGACTCGCCAATCGGGTTATAGCATGTTGAATGGGCACATTAATTTGCGCGTTTCCGTTCCCGAAGACCCGCTTATTACCTCTGTAGGTTCCCGTTGGGCCGATGTCGATTTCGACCCTCAAATGTTGCGCGATCAGTTTCCAAGAGTCTCGGTTTCCAAAAACACCGTCCTGTCGATGTTTTACAACAACAAAGGCGCAGACGCACTGGTTGCTAATAGTTACACAAAAGCATACAGCTACTTCAAGGCCGCCGCTGAAATGGACCCACTTCACCAGCAAAGTTGGGTGAACTTAGGTGTGCTTTATAGAATGGTTGATGCTTATGAACAATCTGAGAGAGCCTATAAGCATGCGCTCTCACTCAATGATGATAATTTAACGGCGTGGGAAAATCTGTCGATTTTGTACTACTACCAAGATCGCCACCAAGAAGCAGCAACAATAAAAGAAATGGTAGAAACCCGTCGACGTAATAATCCATTTTATCACTATATTCTAGGTGAGCAGGCATTAGAGGAGGGCAATGCCGAGATTGCGCTAGTGCATTATCAAAAAGGATTGCGACTTGATAACACAAGGCACGAAATTTTGTTTGGTGTAGCTAAGGCATATCACGAACTAGGTGATGTAAGTAAAGCTCAGGCTTTCTTAGAAAGGGCATCGAGGCATTCTCCTAATGACCAAGAAAAGCAGCGGTATGCATCTAAAGTAGCGTCACTTGCTAGTAACAATTAATGTATTGGTGAAAGCAGCTTTCTATCAAACATCAAACAAAAAAAAGCCGCAGACTAGCTGCGGCAAAAATAACACTACAAAAGGAACTTAATTTATATAACGCCCAGCTCACGAAGGCGCTCTTGCAGGTATGACCCTGCGGTATGACGTTCTGAAAGAACAACATCTGGTCTTGGGTGTAAGAATAGCGGTAGCGATATACGTGATTTCGTCATATCTGCGCCGTCTGGGTTTACTACCCTATGAGTAGTTGATGGAAAGTAATGACCCGATGCCTCTTGAAGCATGTCACCAATGTTCACAATTAGGTTACCAAAATCGCATGGTACTTCTAACCAACTACCGTCTTGTGCTTGTACTTGCAAGCCTGGCTCATTCGCCGCAGGTAAGATAGTAATTAAATTAATATCTTCGTGAGCAGCAGCTCGGATTGCATCAACCTCTTCATCACCTTTAAGCGGCGGGTAGTGCAGTATACGTAGCAACGTTTGATCAGAATCTTTAATCATGTTGCCAAGTGGCTGGCTGTACTTCGCGCTTACTTCAGCAGGTGAGTGCTTTTCTATCCACCCAAGTAGCTCAGTGGCTAGCGCGTTCGCTTCTGCATAATATTGTGATATCTGCGGAAGTAACGCTTCTGGACACTGTCCCCAAGGGTAGTAGTGGTAATATTCTTTAATATCTTTCTTCGTAAAGCCTTTCGCTACCTCAGATACACTCTGAGGGAAAAAGCCGTCTTGCTTACCTTTGTTGTACAGGTAATCGTTCTTCTCTTCACTGTCAAAGAAGCCCTGCCAGTTATCGTAAATACCTTGAACCAATGACTGCTGGATAGGGTGATTCTTTAACACACCAAACCCTGTCTCGCGAAGTGACTTCACGAATTCTTCTTGAGCGTTTTCCGCTTGGTAATCAACAGCTACTAATTGCATAACTTTATCCCGTATATTTTGACTGCGGCATTATAAAGGTAGACGGGCTACAGAAAAAAGTCGCGGCAATTGATACAAATCAACCCCACGTCGAATTTGCGCGTAATTTACAGAAAGCTGACCAATTAGTCCAGTAAAAACTAGACCAATTGGTCCGTTTAAATAAATTTTAACCGAGAGAGAGGTAAAAGCCCGCTAGCGCGGCACTCATTAAGTTAGATAACGTTGCAGCAATAACAGCTTTTAATCCCAGTCGCGCAATCTCTTTTCTGCGTGTAGGTGCTAAAGCACCTATTCCACCCATCAAAATTGCGATAGAAGAGAAGTTTGCAAAACCACAAAGTGCAAAGGTGATAATGGCCTGAGATGCTTCAGATAGCTGTGATTGGTTTTCTAGGAAGCTTAGGTAAGCAACAAACTCGTTTACCACCATCTTCTGTCCAATAAAGCTACCTGCAAGTTGCGCTTCCTCCCATGGTACGCCGATTGCCCATGCGAGAGGTTGAAGCACATAACCCAGGATCCCTTCAAACGTTACGTTTTCATAGCCAAATAACGCTGCTGTCCAGCCAATAAGGCCGTTAAACATAGCGATCAGTGCTATGAAAGCAAGAAGCATGGCGCCTACGTTTAACGCAAGCTGCATGCCTGACGCTGCGCCACTGGCGGCAGCGTCAAATACATTAGCGTAGCCACTGTCTTCAGCGTCTACTTCATGTAAATTTTCATTTGGTGTGCTGGTTTCAGGCAAGATAATTTTTGCCATTAGCAAGCCGCCAGGCGCTGCCATAAAGCTGGCAGCTAATAAGTATTTAAGTTCTACTCCCATGCCTGCGTAGCCAGCCATTACTGAACCCGCAATAGATGCCAAGCCACCAACCATAATGGCAAATAACTCAGAGGTGGTCATATGAGGAATAAAGGGGCGTACTACTAGTGGGGCTTCAGTTTGACCTACAAAAATATTTGCCGCTGACGACATCGACTCTGGTCGACTCGTGCCAAGCGCTTTTTGCAAGAACCCACCAATTACTTTGATGATAACGCCCATTATTTTTAGGTGGTAAAGCACCGCAATAAGGGCTGAAAAGAATACAATTACGGGTAGCACGTTGAAAGCGAAAATAAACGCAATAGATTTATCGCCAATAGGGCCAAACAAGAAGTTGATGCCTTCTTGGCTGTAGGCAATGATATTCGCTACAAATTGAGTTGCAGCAAGCAACACTTCTTTTCCAGGTTCTGAATAAAGGACGAAAGCACCCACTAATGCCTGAATAGCAAAAGCGCCACCAACAGTACGCCAATTAATACTGCGTTTCGCAGAAGACAATGCGAAGGCAATAGCCAACAGGAGCGCGATGCCCAATAAACTAACCATAAATGAATTCCCTTACAGAAGCGCTTGCTGAATGTGTGATTTGATCACATCTAGTGCAATTTGATTTTTACCACCTTGCGTTACTACTACGTCGGCAGTAAAGCGGCTAGGTTCAATGAATTGGTGGTACATGGGCTTCACAGTCTCTTCGTACTGTTTAGCCACAGATTCAATGGTACGACCGCGCTCTTTTAGGTCACGCATCATTCGACGCATAAGACAAATATCAAGCGGCGTATCAATGAAGATTTTCACGTCGTAAAGCGGCAGCAAGTCGGTGCGCGCTAACAACATAATACCTTCTAGAATAATAACAGGTGCAGGGTTTAAGCGCTCTGTTTCCGGAAGGCGAGTGTGTGTTTTATAGCAGTAATGCGGATAATCTATTGGCTGACCATCTCTCAGCGCCTGAAGATGCGCTTTTAACAATTCGTGCTCAAAAGCATTAGGGTGGTCGTAATTGTTTTTTTCACGCTGCTCCATGGGTAAGTGGTCTTGCGCGCGATAGTAATGATCTTCACGCAGCACCTGTACAGGGCGACCCTGAGCGCTAAAGCCGTTGAACAAATTTTTTGTAAAAAGAGACTTCCCAGAGCCAGAAGCTCCAGAAATGGCAATAATTAATGGCGATTGCATAGTACTATAAAGCTGGTTTTGTTGGTGCAAAGATACGCGTTTAGCCCTCGCGAATCAATGTTATATTCACAAGTAATCTGATTTTGGATCGGTCTTTGCTAGAACTTTATTGTATTTTCAAGGCATTGCAGGCGGTTTATATTCCTAGCAAAAATATCCTGAAAAGTTCTCCAAGTGGTCAGTTTTTAACTAATTGCCAATAATTTCTATATCCTCGATAGTGATATGAGGCAACGCATAAGAATGTTGCTTCGAGCGTGAGCCCTCCCCCTGTGCTCTAGGAGGGTAATAGTTTTCTTTTTCATCATTAAATGAACAAAACACTTCATCTAAGGCTGCACGTATCTCGCTAAGTGTTTTATCCAAATTTGCATTAAAGTCTGGGCGCTTTCGTTTTGTATGCCCTAACTCAATTAAGCGACCGAAACATTTATTGGCTAATGCCATAAGTTCTGAAGGCACATCTTTATGAGGCGGCAACGATTCGTTAGGGTGGGCAATACAGTACTTAACTAAAGCGGTATAAAAGCACAATGGTTTGTTTTGCAGTGTAACTACTTTGTCGTCTACGCCATTTGAAATGGTTTTGTCTTGAAGATTGATAATTAGCTTCGGAGTAGGAGGTAATATTTCTTCTATTACTTTCTTTCGTAACCTGCGTTGATTGGTTAACGCAAAAAAGGGTGCTACTGCCAGTGCTGCTATTAATGCTATCCAACTAAACGCGAAAAAACTTTCAGCGGTCTTACTACGCATTTCAACAGTAATGGTTTGTTCTGCATTTGATAGTGTAGATGTCACTACAACAGGGTAATCGCTCAACTGGTCAGGACTCAAAAATATGCCTTGAATGTTGCTGACCAATATTGGATAGCCCTCTTCTTTAAGAGTTGTATTCAGGCGATTTAAGTAACGATAAATTGCAAATTGGTTTACAGGGGTACTTAGCGTTTCATTGCCCACATCCAAAAAGGCGCTATCTAAGCTAATTCTTCGTTCGACTTTGTCTAGTGCGCTATGAATTGACGCTTGGTGACTTACGTATTGTGAAAGCAATGCTGTTGCTTGAAACGTTAAAACAAGCGCTACAGTGATTAACAAAATAGCGATAGGAGACTTGAAAAGCACTTTTTTTGGCGTTTGCACTATTCACACCCTTCTTCTAGTTTTATTGTTTTGTAGTAGGGTCTTGGATGCTCCATAGCAATGTCGTGAACAACAGACTGCATGGCACAAAAAAGGTCTGTGTTTTGCGTTTGCATTTTCAAATACCACTGCATTCCGCTGACGCTTTGCTGCAAGGGAGTGGCATAGTTGCGGGAAAATCGTTTGTTATCGTCTTGTGCCCAATAAGATGAAATTATATCTACATCGCCCGCCAGTAATGCGTTTCGCAGTTCTTGATGCGAACTGTAATACACCACATTAATGTTAGCGTCGCTAAGCCCTAAACCCTGCATAACTGTTTTTGGCACAATATGCCCGGAACGGCTGCTAGGGTAATCAAGCAATCCAACGCGTTTACCCAATAAATATTCTTTGTTTAAACGTGGTTTCTCTCGTAGCGCAATAAAAAACGCGCTGTAATCAGGGTGTGAAGCTATCTTCGTTAAGCCGTATATCTGATCTGCGCCAAAGGCATCAACCACATTCTTCTTAACTAACGCTAGGTCAACGACGCCGTGGTTTATATAACGAAAGGTGTCGTAATCGCTTTGGCCAATAATCACCTTAACCTTGCCATATTGGCGCTTGATGATGTCATCACTACATAACTTCTCATTTGCCATTTGGGCAATGCGCCCGTCAGTTACATAGACGGAAAAAACATCATCATTGCCGCGTAACGATGTGTTGCAGGTTAAATGTTGACCAGTTTGTGGCGTGATGTCACTATAATTTGCGGAACTTAGATAAAAGTTTGCGACACCACATATTAGCAGTGCAATGACAAAAATTATCCACTTTCCGGTAGCAACAATTCTGAAATTCGTCAAAAAAACGACCAAATGAATTAACGATTTATGTGGGGATTTCATCAGTTAAACTTATTTATTGCAATAGGTAAATTTATTTTAAATGTTGAAGTTGTTGTTATTTAAAGGCTTTTTATAAGTAAACCTGATTTTTATTAAACGCTGGTTATTAGTGTTTTACATGTCAAGAATAGGCACAGTTATCTGCCGCGACTTGAAGATAATAATAACAAGTAAATTAACCTGACCGTTTGGTCAAGTATTTTTTCTCAAAGTCAGTTGCCGTGGGCGGTTAATGTTAAATAAAAATGTAAAATTGTAATAATTTTGACATGAAGCTTTACGAGAATTCTCAGCGGTCTAAAATTATGCAAAGTCGTGAAAGGGAAAACCTGCCCATTTCGCGACTTAAATAAAAGATATTCAAACAAAAAGGGAAACACACATGAGTTCACCAGCTAAATTCAGTCGCATTGCGGCTGCGGTTGCGCTGTCAATCGGTTTGTCGACTACTGCAATGGCGCAAGAAACGTCATCTGCAATGGAAGGCCGCATCCTTACCCCTACAGGTGCACCTGCTGCGGGTACTTCAATTACAGTAATTCACGAACCTACTGGTACAGTCCGTGAAGTTACTGTTGGTGCAAACGGTACATTCAACCTTCGCGGTCTTCGCGTTGGTGGTCCATACAGAGTGATTATCGACTCTGATGAGTACCAAGACACAACAGTAGATGATGTATATCTTGAACTAGGTAGTGCTTTTGGCGTTAATCTAATGCTAGATGACGCAAGCGATATCGAAGTTATCTCTGTAAGCGGTAGCTCACTATCTGCTACAGCGTTCGGTGCAACAGGCCCTCAAACTGTTTTCAACCTAGAAACACTTGAAAATGCGCCAGCTATCAACCGTAGCATTGGTGATATTGTTCGTGTTGACCCACGTGTATTTGTTGATGAAAGCTTCAACGACGCTATCAGCTGTGGTGGTGCAAGCCCGCGTAACAATAGCCTGACCCTAGACGGTATTCGTATGAACGATGCTTTCGGTCTGAACAGCAACGGCTTCCCAACAGAGCGTATGCCTTTCTCTTACGACGCAATTCAACAGGTTGCGGTTGAGCTTGCTCCGTTTGATGTAGAGTACGGCGGTTTTACAGCGTGTAACATCAACGCGGTAACTAAGTCTGGTACTAATGAAATTCACGGCGGCGTTTTCTTCGATTACACAAGCGATTCATATCGTGGTGACGAAGTAGACAGCGATGAGCGCGATAACGGTAACTACACTGAGAAGCGTTACGGCTTCAACGTTGGCCTTCCAATTCTTGAAGATACGCTTTTCCTTTTTGCTGCATACGAAAAACTTGAAGGTGTTCAGTTATTTGATTACAACGCACTAGGTAACCGTGTTACTCAAGAGCAAATCAACCAAGTGGCTCAAGTAGCGCAAAGCGTTTATGGTTATGATGTTGGCGGTACGCCGGGTTCTGCGCCAGTTGAAGATGAAAAACTACTTGTTAAGCTAGACTGGAACATCAACTCTGACCACCGTGCATCATTGGTATATAACTGGAACGACGGTTTCAGCATCAGCCAGTCAGACGGCGGTTCTTCACGTCTATCTCTTAGCAACCACTTCTACGAGCGTGGCGCAGAGTTCACTAACGTAGTTGGCTCACTATACTCAGATTGGACAGACGATTTCTCGACAGAGCTTCGTATTGGTCACACTGACCTAGATAACCGTCAGCAGTCACTAGACGCAGCTTCTGGCTTTGCTGAAGCGCAAATCAGAACTGACACCGGTGGTACTATCTATATTGGTCCAGATGATTCTCGTCAATCAAACGACCTTAACTACACAGTATTTAACTTCAAGTTAGCAGGTACTTACTTCCTAGGTGATCACGAAATCACTGCTGGTGTAGAATACGAAGAAACAGACGTATTCAACTTATTCATGCAGCACACTGTTGGTGAATACCGCTTTAACAGCATCTCTGACTTCGAGCAGGGCCTAGTTAACCGTATTTACTACAACAACTCAGCGGGCAGTAACAACCCAGCTGACGCAGGTGCATCTTTTGCGTTTGACGTAACTACGTTCTACATCCAAGACGAGTTCTTCCTAACTGACGATCTTAAGATCATGGCGGGTCTACGCTATGACACTTACGGTTCTGACGACCGTCCTACGCTGAACCAAAACTTTGCTGACCGTTACGGCTTCGCAAACACTGCTAACGTAGATGGCATCGACCTTCTTCAACCGCGCTTTGGTTTCACTTACACTGTAAATGAAGACCTAGAACTACGCGGTGGCTTCGGTCTTTACTCTGGTGGTAACCCGAACGTATGGATTTCAAACGCATACTCTAACGACGGTGTAACTAACATCGGTGTACGTGAGTTCGATATCCCTGGATTCGATAGCGGCACTACGTCACTATTCGACTTAGACCTAACTGGTCAAGGCCGTCCAATCTACGACGTACCACAAGCACTATTCGACGAAGTTGCTAACACCAGCATTGTTGATGGCGACGGTAACACTAACGCGACAGCTCCAGACTTTGAAATTCCTTCAGAGTGGAAATATGCGTTGGGCTTCACTTACATTGCACCTGGCGACTACCTAGTTAACGCTGACGTTATCTACACAGACCGTCAAGATTCAGCAATTGTTCGTGACGCTAACCTAATCGCGTCTGGTGACGTTCGTTTCGACGGTCGTCCAATTTACACTTCAATTGACCCTAGCCGCCGTGAAACGTCTGACTTTATCCTTGATAACGTTGACCAAGGCGACGGTAGCTCTCTTGTTCTGTCTGTTGGCGTAAGCAAAGAGTGGGATAACGGCTTCGACATGGCTGCTTCATACGCATACGTTGATGCAGAAGATGCGAACCCAATGACTAGTGCTGTAGCGTTCTCTAACTACGCTAACTTCGCAACTAGCGACCCAATTAACCCAACACCAGCAACGTCTGACTATGCTGTTGGCAACCGTTTCAACCTATCACTTGGCTACACAGCTGAGTTCATTGACGGTTACGAAACACGCTTCAACATTTTTGCGACTGCTAACGAAGGTAAGCCGTTCTCTTATGTATATAGCACAGACCGTAACCTAACTGACCCATTCCCATGGGACGGTGTTTCTGGTCGCCAGCTTATCTACATTCCAGAGCTTAACGATGCGAACGTAGTATACGCAGACGAAGCAACTGAAAATGCATTTAACCGTTGGGTAGACGCAAACGGCTTCGAGCGTGGTGAAATCCTTGCTCGTAACAGCGAGTCTGCAGACTGGTGGTTTAAAGCTGACGTGCGTATCTCTCAAGAGCTACCTGCGTTCTACGAAGACCACAGCGCAAGCGCGTTCTTCGTTATTGAGAACGTAACTAACCTAATCAACGACCAATGGGGTGACTTCCGTCAAGGCTCATTCGGTGGTGATGAAGTTATTACTGCAAGCATCAACGATGCTGGCCAGTACGTTTACAGTGACTTCTCTAACCCAGACCAAAGCGTTGTTCGCGGTCCGTCACTATGGGAAATCCGTGTAGGTCTTAACTACCGCTTCTAATAGCGCTAGCTAAATTACACGAACTACAAGTTGTAGTGTTAGGTGCCACTCTCCTTAACAGGAAGTGGCACTTTTTTATGCGCGAAATAAAGTCATACGTCACTTTTTGGATTAAATCTTCAGGTACAAACTGATCTTTCTTCACCTAGCATGCGAACCAATTTGCACGAGCATTTATTAATTCTTGCAAGGAGGACATATGACAAAGCGTATGCTTATGGTAATGACGTCTCATGAAATAATGGGCGATACGGGAAAGAAAACAGGAATGTGGCTTGAGGAGTTTGCAGCCCCTTACTATGCATTCAAAGACAAAGGTTACACGATAACGCTGGCATCACCCATGGGCGGACAGGTGCCCATCGATCCTAATAGCTTAGCCGACGATGCAATGACAGACGACGCGGTGCGCTATACAAAAGACGAACTCGCAAGAAGTGCTATGGCATCTACAATTCCACTTGAAGATGTGCGCGCAGATGAGTTCGATGCTGTATTCTATCCAGGAGGCCATGGGCCGCTATGGGACTTATCAGACAACGCGCATTCTATTAAGTTAATAGAAGAGATGGTAGCAGCTGAAAAACCCGTGGGTGCGGTTTGCCATGCCCCAATTGTGCTTAAAGATGTAAAAGCACCAAATGGTGAGCATCTAGTAAAAGGAAAAGCGGTAACCGGCTTTTCCAACAGTGAAGAAGCGGCAATGGAACTTACCGATGTTGTGCCGTATCTCGTAGAAGACGAGCTTAAGAAAAGCGGTGGTACCTTCGAGAAAGCAGACGACTTTGCTGTGAAGGTATGTACAGACGGTTTACTCGTGACAGGTCAGAACCCACCGTCATCCAGACCCGCAGCAGATGCGCTTATAGCGCTGCTTTCATAATATAAAGGTTACAATCTGGTGACTAGTTGCTAGAAATAAAAAAGCCGTGTTTCGAATAAGCACGGCTTTTTTGTGTTGATTTCATATTACTCGCAATGAAAACAAAAGCTTCTGTTGTTACACGTTTTCAAATAAGTCTTCTACGCGCTGACGAAGTTCTTCAATGTTTGATACATCGGCTGGTGCAATAAAAATAGTGTCGTCGCCTGCAATAGTACCCAATACACCATCTTTTTTACTCAGCGAGTCGAGTAGACGTGCAATAAGCTGCGCCGCACCGGGGCTTGTGCGTATTATTACCATTACATTGTTATGCACAATATCAAGCACTAGCTGTTTAAGGGGGCTTTTAGCGGTAGGCATACCTAATTCAGGAGGTAGGCAATAAACCATGTCGCCACGGGCATTACGCGTTCGAACTGCACCAAACTTACTTAGCATACGTGAAATTTTTGACTGGCTGATATTGTCGAAACCTTGTGCTTTCAAAGCATCAACAATTTCGCCTTGTGAACCATAACTTTCAGCTTTAAGTATTTCTTTGAAAGCTTTAATGAGTTGTTCTTGTTTTGCGTTAGCCATTAGCGCTCTTTCTATTCTGTCGGTCGTCAGTAGGGATTAATTTTTATAGTGCTATATTGTGCCCCACAGGTGGACTTTGCGCAATTTGTTTGCATAATCACACATGATAATGAATATCGCATAAAAATCGCCATAAATAACGTTAATAAGACGATCCGGTGATTGAGTTTTCCCCC
>Ga0213840_1000898_pt1 | contig 30172 bp, 20 predicted proteins | sample SWPATP22_FD_160132 | JGI IMG/M metagenome (GOLD analysis project Ga0213840, IMG submission 160132) | Coastal seawater microbial communities from Marineland, Florida, United States - SWPA TP2 #2 | ecosystem: Environmental > Aquatic > Marine > Coastal | place: USA: Florida | collected 2016-08-14 | reverse complement strand
AAACGCGGCCAGGAAAAGAAAAATAGATGAAGTTAAAACAGTTAGTAGCAGCCGGAGCCATTCTTTCCAGTGCTAGCTTTGCCAATGCTGCGGCGCAAGACAGTGAGTTCGTTGTTGAAGATATTCGCGTAGAAGGCTTACAACGTGTTGCACTTGGTGCAGCGTTAACCTACTTGCCCGTTCAAGTTGGCGATGAGCTTAATACATTCAGGGTAACGCAGCTAATTCGTTCGCTTTACTCGTCGACTCACTTTGAGAATGTTGAAATTCTGCGCGATGGCAACACGCTAGTAGTTCGCGTAGCAGAGCGCCCAACTATAAGTAATATCATCTTTGAAGGTAACGATGATATTAAAGACGAACAGCTTCAAGAGAGCTTGGACGGTAATGGCGTGCGCTTAGGCGAGCCATTGGATAAAACCGTACTCACGTCCATTGAAAATGGTCTAAAAGATTTCTTCTATAGCATTGGTAAGTACAATGCTGACGTAACCGCGATTATTACACCACTGCCTCGTAACCGTGTTGACTTAAAACTCTTGTTTGAGGAGGGCGATGCAGCAGCGATAGAGCAGATTAATATTGTGGGAAACAATATCTTCTCTGATGCTGAACTGATGGAGACCTTCGAGCTTAAGTATGACACACCGTGGTGGGACTTCCTGTCAGAAACACGTTATCAGCAGCAAACGCTACAAGGCGACATGGAAACACTGCGTAACTTCTATCTTGATAGAGGTTATCTGCGCTTTAACGTCGACTCTACACAAGTATCAATGACGCCAGAAAAGTCAGGCATCTACATAGCGATGAACGTGTCAGAAGGCGAACAATACACTATCTCTGAAGTGGAACTGGTAGGCGACGTTTTAGGTCACGAAGAGTATATCGAGCGTGTACTTCCCCTAACCCCTGGTGAACTTTATAACCAGGCAGAGGTGACGTACACGGAAGAGTTTATTAGTAAATATCTGGGGCGCTTCGGCTACGCTTACCCTACGGTAACTACTGTTCCGGATATTAACGATGAAGATAAAACAGTGAAGCTAACGCTGTCGGTAGACCCCGGTAAGCGTATCTATGTAAACCGTATTAAGTTTAACGGTAACGTAGTAACCGCTGATGAAGTGCTTCGTCAAAACGTAAGTCAGATGGAAGGTACGTGGTTATCGAATGGCTTGCTAGAATCGTCTAAAAACCAGCTTTCTCGACTGACCTACATGGAAGAAGTAGAGTTTGAAACAGTGCGTATCCCTGGTTCTGAGGATAAAGTCGATGTTAACTTCAGTGTAAAAGAACAGCCTTCTGGGTCGTTTAATGCAGGTATCGGTTACGGTGATAGAACACGACTAAGTCTACAGGCAGGTATTCAGCAAGATAACTTCCTTGGAACGGGTAAGCGCGTAGGTATCAACCTGAATACAACGGCGTTCCAGCAATCTATCCAAGCTACCTATAACGACCCATTCTTCACTATTGATGGTATTAGCTTGGGTGGTTCGATTGGATATAGTGAATTCGATGGCTCAGACTTTAACGTTATTCAGTACAACTCAAAGCGTTACTCTTTAGGTGCCAACATCGGTTATCCAATTAACGAGTTTAACCGTATCAACTTTGGGTTAACGTTTAGTGATGTGGAGCTTTTCAATAGGGGCTTCTTCGAGCAGACTGAACGTTTTTATAACCAGTTTACAGATGGCGCTGATCCTGATGCGGCGATTAGCTATAGCAGTTTCTTAGCAAGCGTGAGTTGGAGTCGTTCGACGTTAAACCGCGGTTTATTCCCTACAGCCGGTTCAACGCAGCGTGCCTCGTTTAGCATCACTACGCCAAATTCTGACGTTAACTACTTTAAAACGGTTTTCGACGGGAAGTGGTATTTTCCATTAACGCGAAACCAGCGTTGGTCGCTACTAACGAGAGTTAGATTGGGTTACGGTAATGGTTACGGCGATATCAATGGCAACGAACAAATTCTTCCGTTCACCGAAAACTTTACCGCTGGTGGTGCAGATTCACTACGTGGATTCGAAAACAACACGGTAGGTCCGCGAGGCGTTTCACTAGCTACAACGGGCGGTGTAACCGGCCCCGATGGCGAAGTGTTCCCAGGCGACCCTAGCAACGCACTCGTATCATGGTCTCAGCGAAGCCTTGGTGGTAACGCGATGGCACTTGGTGGTGTAGAGTTAATTGTACCAACGCCATTCGTTGAAGAAGAAATGGACAACTCAGTTCGTACAAGTTTGTTTGTGGACATCGGTAACGTATGGGATACTGAGTTTGATTTCGACCGTTATAGTCAGCTTGAGGTCAATCCAGCACAACGCTTCGGTGATGAGCTGTTGGACTATTCTGACTGGAGTCTGTATCGTAGCTCGGCAGGTGTCTCTGTTCAGTGGGTTTCACCGATGGGGCCTATGGTATTTAGTTTCTCTAAAATAATTACAGAGCGAGAAGGTGACGATGCACGATTCTTTACCTTCAATATCGGTCAAACTTTCTAAACATCAAAATGGGCGCAAGAAAAACGCGCCTCATAATAAAAGACGCAAAAAGGAGTTCCTTTTGAAACAGTTGGTTAAACATATCGTTGCAGGTGCAATGTTGGGTAGCGCTTTAGTAAGTACGTCTGTTATGGCGGAGCAAAAAGTGGCTGTTGTCGATGTGCAAGGTATTTTTCAAGCGATGCCTCAAGCTGCTGAGATCCAGAACGCGATTCAGGCTGAGTTTAAAGACCAGCTTGAAGAAGTTAATCAACTTCAGCGCGACGGTCAGTTTTATGCTGAGCGCCTTCAGCGCGACGCTGCGACAATGAGCGATGCAGAAAAGAAAGAGCTAGAGCAGAAAATCATTACTGTACGTGAAGAGCTTTCTAAGAAAGGCCAGCCTTTGCAACAGAATATTCAGCGTCGTAGCAACGAAGAACGCAACAAGCTTCTTGGCCTAATCAAGCAGGCTATCGACTCTGTTGCTGCAAAGCAGGGCTACGACTTAGTGCTTAACGCGGGTGCAGTTGCTTTCGCTAAAGAAGAGCACGACCTGTCTGAGCAAGTGCTAGAGCAGGTAAGCAAAGTAAACTAATTGTCTACCAGGGTTGGTAGTACAATGTAATTTTGTCAGACCAACACCCAAAAGGTGTTGGTCTGATTTGTTTTTTACGCTTAACAGCGTATGGTTGCCGCCGTTTTCAGTTTTAACGGCGAGTTTGACCATAAAACAGTTGTAGGTCATGCTTGTATATAGGAGAAAGTTTTTGACCAATTCACTCAATACCATCGAAATTCAAGAAATTTTGGCATTGCTACCTCATAGGTATCCATTTCTGTTGGTTGATCGTGTAACGGATTATGTGCTGGGTGAGTCTATCAAAGCATATAAAAACATTACTATTAATGAACCATGCTTTACGGGCCATTTTCCAGAACAGCCTATCTTTCCGGGTGTACTTATTCTAGAGGCGATGGCGCAAGCTGCGGGTGTGCTAGGTTTTAAAACCATGGGCAACAACGATAAGCTATATTTATACGCAGGGATTGATAATGCGCGCTTCAAGCGTCCGGTAGTACCGGGAGATCGTTTAGAGTTTGATGTGGCTTTGGTGAAAGAGCGCAGAGGGATTTGGAAGTTTAAAGGTACTGCAAGCGTCGATGGCGACATCGCGTGCAGTGCAGAATTTATGTGTGCGATGAGAGAGATAGCATAACGTGATCCATCCTACTGCAGTAGTTTCTGAAAGTGCAATCATCGGTGATAACGTCACCATAGGTCCATTTTGTGTGGTAGACGATAACGTTACCATCGGCGATGGTTGTATATTGAAATCACATGTGGTGGTACGCGGCCCAACGCGTATCGGCAAAAATAATAAGTTTTATCAGTTTTCATCTATTGGTGAAGATTGCCAAGACAAGAAGTATGCGGGCGAGCCTACAGAGTTGGTTATCGGCGACGATAATGAATTCCGAGAAGGCGTTACGGTACACCGCGGCACAGTTCAAGACAATAGCATTACCATTATAGGCTCTAGAGGCTTATTTATGGCCAACGCGCATATTGCACACGACTGTGTGTTAGGCGACGACATAATCATTGCAAATAACGTTGCCGTTGCAGGCCACGTGCATATGGACGATTTCGTTATTGTGGGCGGAGCTGTTGGCATTCATCAGTTTTGTAAAATTGGCGCGCATGCCTTCTTAGGTGCTGGCGGCATTATTCTTCGTGACGTACCACCATTTGTAATGGTAAGTGGCCAGAAAAATATTCCGCAGGGAATTAACTCGGAAGGGTTAAAGCGTCGCGGCTTTGCTAAAGATGAAGTGATGGCTATTAAGCGTGCCTACAAAGCGATTTATCGTGAAGGCAATACCATTGATGAAGCGCTAGAAAAGCTTGCTGAACCAGCAGCAGAGTACCCAGGCGTTGAACGCATGGTAACCTTCTTGAAAAATGCTGAGCGAGGCATTATCCGCTAATCATGACAAAGCCATTAAGAATCGGCATGGTTGCCGGAGAGCCCTCTGGCGATGTTCTTGCAGCCGGCATGGTGGCTGAACTAAAACGTCAATACCCTGATGCAATTATCGAGGGTATTGGTGGCCAAAATATGATTGAACAAGGTTTTCATAGCTTATTTGATATGGAAACCTTATCGGTGATGGGACTCGTTGAAGTACTGTCTCATCTTCCAGCCATCCTAAAAGTAAAAAAGCAGCTTCTTGCTCATTTTGAGAAAAATCCTCCTGACATCTTTGTAGGTATTGATGCCCCCGACTTTAATTTGCGTGTTGAAAAGGCACTCAAGGCCAAGGGCATTAAAACAATGCATTATGTTAGTCCCACGGTATGGGCGTGGCGTGAAAAGCGAATCCATAAAATTGCGAAAGCAACTAATCGCGTTTTAGGGCTGTTTCCGTTTGAGCAGCAGGTGTATGACAAATACAACGTACCTTACACCTTTGTGGGTCATACTATGGCAGACTCAATTGCCCTTGAACCTGACCAAGATGCGTCCCGTTCTGCTTTAAGGCTTGACCAAGACAGTAAGGTACTAGCCGTTTTGCCTGGGTCTAGGCGTGGTGAGGTTGATACCTTACTTCCCGTTTTTCTCGACACTATTGAGCTTATTCATAAGCAGCGGCCTGACATTCATTTTGTTATTCCTGCGGCAAATATACATCGTCTTGAGCAAATTCAGCGTTTACTTAAAGAAGCCAACAATGCTGAGCAGCGCTTGCCTATTACCGTAACTCAGGGAACAGCGCGAGATGCCATGATAGCGAGCGACGTTATTCTATTGGCGTCGGGCACCGCGACACTCGAAGCAATGCTGTGTAAAAGGCCAATGGTAGCTGCTTATAAGCTAGCGCCACTGACCTATAAAATAATGCAGCGTTTATACAAAGCGCCTTTCTTTACCTTGCCTAATTTATTGGCAAACGAGGCGATTATACCTGAACTTCTGCAAGAAGAAGTAAATGCCGATAATATGAGCAGTCAACTTCTTAACTTCTTCGAAAGTGACAATTCAGCCCTTATTTCCCGTTTCACCGACCTCCACCATACGCTAAAATGCAATGCTGATAAAACAGCTGCAAAAGCCGTCGTGGAGGAATTGTTTGCATAATTTAATTGCCGGAGTAGACGAAGTTGGGCGCGGTCCATTAGTGGGTGATGTTGTTACCGCTGCCGTAATACTTGACCCAGCCAATCCTATTGAAGGGCTTACCGACTCAAAAAAGTTGAGTGAGAAAAAGCGTACAGCCCTTGCCGCTGAAATAAAAGAAAAAGCCTTGTATTGGAATATTGGACGTGCAAGTCCAGAAGAAATTGACGAGCTTAATATTCTTCACGCAACCATGCTTGCCATGACCCGCGCAGTGGATGGTTTAGCTGTTACTCCTGACTTTGTGCGTGTAGATGGCAACCGTGTTCCACAATGGCGTTACAATGCTGAAGCCGTAGTAAAAGGCGATAGCTTACATGCTGAAATTTCTGCAGCATCTATTATTGCTAAAGTTGAGCGAGACAGTGATATGCTCACTTTGCACGAAGCCTATCCGCAGTATAACTTTGCCGGTCACAAAGGTTACCCCACAAAAGCACATTTTGAAGCCATTGCTGAATTTGGTGTGTTAGATTGCTATCGTAAGAGTTTCAAACCCGTTAAAGCGTTACTTGAAGAGAAATAACATCATGTCATCGCCATTTATTCATTTACGCGTTCACAGCGACTTCTCAATGATGGATGGGCTTAATAAAGTTAAGCCTATATTGGGCAAGGTGTCGGCCCTTGAAATGCCCGCTGTGGCAATCACCGATCAAATGAATATGTGTGGTTTGGTGAAGTTTTATTCCGAGGCGCACAACTTAGGTATTAAACCCATTATCGGTACCGACTTCTGGGTAACCAACGACATTTTTGGTGATGAGCCCTTTAGGCTAACCCTTCTAGCGATGAACAACGAAGGCTATAAGAACATAACCATTCTTATATCTAAAGCGTACCTTCGCGGACATTTGTCACATCGAGCTGTTATCGATCAAGAGTGGCTTGCTGAACACAGTGAAGGGGTTATTGTGCTTTCGGGGGCACAGCACGGTGATATTGGCGTGGGTCTAATGAAGAACAACGCCAAAATTCTTGAGGGTGCCTTAGCATTCTATCAAACCCATTTCCCAGACCGTTTTTATTTAGAGCTTATTCGTACCGGCAGGGCAGGTGAGGAAGATTATCTTCACTTGGCAGTTGAGCTTGCTGAAGCCCAAGGCCTACCTGTTGTAGCAACTAATGAAGTTTGTTTTATTAATCAAGAAGGGTTTGATGCACACGAAATTCGCGTGTGTATTCACGATGGTTACACCCTAGATGATAGCCGTCGTCCTAAACGCTACAGCGACCAGCAATACTTGCGCACTGCTGATGAAATGATTGAGCTGTTCAGCGATATTCCAGAAGCCATAGAAAATACCGTTGAAATAGCAAAGCGCTGTAACGTTACGGTTCGATTAAATGAATACTTCCTGCCCCAGTTTCCAACCGGCGGTATGACCACGGAAGACTTCTTAGTTAAAGTGTCGGAAGAAGGCTTAGAAGAACGCCTTGAGTTCTTATTTCCCGATGAAAATATAAGAAAAGAGAAGCGACCGGAATACGATGACCGCTTACGTGTAGAGCTAGAAGTAATTAACCAAATGGGTTTCCCAGGTTACTTCCTTATCGTAATGGAATTCATTCAATGGAGTAAGGATAACGGTATTCCAGTAGGCCCTGGCCGTGGTTCTGGTGCGGGCTCGTTGGTGGCTTATGCGCTAAAAATTACCGACCTTGACCCACTAGAGTTTGACCTGCTATTCGAGCGATTCTTAAACCCCGAACGTGTATCAATGCCTGACTTTGACGTCGACTTCTGTATGGATAGACGAGACGAGGTTATCGACCACGTTGCTGAGCTTTATGGTCGTCAGGCGGTATCGCAAATCATTACCTTTGGTACGATGGCGGCAAAAGCCGTCGTGCGCGATGTAGGTCGAGTATTAGGCCATCCTTACGGTTTTGTTGATAGAATTTCTAAACTTATTCCACCTGATCCAGGCATGACGCTTGAAAAGGCGTTTGCCGCAGAGCCACAGCTACCCGAAGTGTACGACAGCGATGAGGAAGTAAAAGACCTTATTGATATGGCGCGCATTCTTGAAGGGGTAACGCGAAACGCAGGTAAACACGCCGGTGGTGTTGTAATAGCGCCCACTACCATTACCGATTTCTCGCCACTTTATTGCGATGACGAAGGTAAAAACCCTGTAACACAATTCGATAAGAACGACGTTGAAACCGCAGGTTTGGTTAAGTTTGACTTCCTAGGCCTTAGAACGCTCACCATTATTCAGTGGGCTATTGATATGATTAAAGAAGGGAAGAATGTTGATGTAGATATCAGCGCTATTCCTTTAGAAGATCCGAAAAGTTTCAGAACCTTACAAAACGCTGAAACCACCGCAGTATTCCAGCTTGAATCTCGCGGTATGAAAGAGCTAATCAAGCGTCTTAAACCAGATTGCTTTGAAGATATTATCGCACTAGTAGCACTATTTCGCCCGGGGCCACTGCAATCAGGCATGGTAGATAACTTTATCGACCGTAAGCACGGACGCGAAGAAATCTCTTACCCAGATGCTGAATACCAGCACGAGTGTTTGCAAGAAATCCTAGAGCCTACCTACGGCATTATCTTGTATCAAGAACAGGTAATGCAGATAGCCCAGGAAATGGCGGGCTACTCGCTTGGTGGCGCCGACTTACTTCGTCGTGCAATGGGTAAGAAAAAGCCAGAAGAAATGGCTAAGCAGCGCGGTACGTTCGCCGATGGTGCTAAGGGAAATAACATCGACCCAGATTTGGCGATGAAGATTTTCGACTTGGTAGAAAAGTTCGCAGGTTACGGCTTCAACAAATCGCACTCTGCAGCATATGCATTGGTGTCTTATCAAACACTATGGCTAAAAGTACATTATCCGGCTGAGTTCATGGCGGCGGTAATGTCGGCTGATATGGACAACACCGATAAAATTGTAACCCTTGTAGATGAATGCGAACGCATGGGTATTGAAATTTTACCGCCAGACTTAAATGCGGGTAAGTACAAGTTCACGGTAGATAGCGAAGGTCGCATTGTTTACGGTATCGGTGCCATTAAAGGTGTGGGTGAAGGCCCAATTGAAGCCATAATTGAAGCGCGAGAAACGCAAGGTGCGTTTAAAGACCTTTTCGATTTTTGTGCAAAAATAGATATTAAGCGCGTTAATAAACGGGTTTTGGAAAAGCTAGTGCTTGCGGGCGCTATGGACAACTTAGGCCCGCACCGTGCCACGCTAATGGCGAGCCTTCCTGAAGCGCTGGCTGCAGCCGGTCAACATGCGAAGGCTGAGTCGTTTGGTCAGTCTGATATGTTTGGACTATTAACCACCGAGCCTGAAGATGTGAAACAAGCTTTTGCGGATGTGCCTGAATGGCCAGAAAAAGTATGGCTAGAGGGTGAAAAAGACACGCTTGGCTTGTATTTAACCGGCCACCCAATAAATCAGTATGCAGACGAGCTTCGCTATTATACTGATGGCCGTTTGGTAGACTTGAAACCTACTAATAAGGATCAAATGGCAAGCGCGGTGGGTTTAGTACTTGGCGTCCGCGTAATGACAAACAAGCGTGGCCGTCGCTGGGCCATAGTGACACTGGATGATAAGAGTGCAAGAATAGACGTACGTTTCTTCCCGGATATGTACGAACAGTTCGAAAGTGTGCTAGAAAACGACAGAATTTTGCTTATAAAGGGACAGGTCAGCTTTGATGATTTCTCTGGGGGCAATACAATCACCGCCCGTGATGTAATGGACATTGTTCAGGCACGAGAGAAAAACGCGAGAGCGCTGGCGCTAAACATAGATACCCAGTTGCTTGAACCAAAGAAAATGAGTCAGATGCAATCTATCCTGCAGGCATTTAACGGTGGAAGTTGCCCTGTTCAGCTGGCTGTGACACATCCCGATGCAGAAGTTACACTTGCATGCGGAGCGAAATGGTATGTTACACCGGAAGATCAGCTCTTACACGACCTCAAACAGTGTTTGGGAGAAAAAGCCGTTTCAATACTCTACCATTAGCGGTCAGAGTTCGATAGATTGGACATCTCGCGTTTGCATTGACGAGCGTAGTACGAATAGGACATGAAATGAGTATACAGTTTTTGGACTTTGAGCAGCCAATAGCCGAATTAGAAGCAAAAATTGAAGAGCTAAGGTTGGTGAATCAAGGTGGCGAATTTGATGTAGGTATTGAAGAAGAGATCAATAAGCTTCGTGGTAAAAGTGCCGAACTTACCAAGAAGATCTTTTCTGACCTTGGCGCATGGCAAGTATCACAGCTGGCCCGCCATCCAATGAGGCCTTATACGCTTGATTATATTCCGCGTATTTTTACTGAGTTCGATGAACTAGCCGGCGATCGCGCTTTTGCAGATGACAAGGCTATTGTAGGTGGCCCAGCAATGCTAGACGACCAACCGGTAATGGTGATAGGTCATCAGAAAGGCCGCGATACCCATGAAAAGATTAAGCGCAACTTTGGTATGCCGAAGCCCGAGGGCTATCGTAAGGCGCTGCGCCTTATGAAAATGGCTGAACGTTTTAATATGCCTATTATTACGTTTATCGACACGCCGGGAGCATACCCAGGTGTTGGTGCTGAAGAGCGTGGACAAAGTGAAGCGATTGCTAAGAATTTATTTGAAATGGCCGAGCTTAATGTACCTATCATTTGTACGGTAATTGGTGAAGGTGGTTCGGGTGGCGCACTAGCTATCGGTGTAGGCGACCGTGTGAATATGCTTCAATATTCTACATACTCTGTAATTTCACCTGAAGGCTGTGCCTCTATTTTGTGGAAAAGCGCTGAAAAAGCGCCACTTGCTGCCGAGGCAATGGGTGTCAGTGCACCGCAAATTAAAGAACTGGGTCTAATTAACAATATTGTTGAAGAGCCGTTAGGTGGCGCCCATAGAGACCACAACTCAATGGCGGCTAACTTAAAAGCCGTGATTAAGCAGCAGCTTAACCAGCTAAAAGAATTAGATAAAACCAAATTGATGGATGAGCGTTATTCACGCTTAATGTCGTTTGGTTATTGCTAAACACCTCAAGCTCAATAAGTAATAAAGGTATTGCCGGTAAGTGAACTTTGATCTGTGAAAAGTGAATTAGAAAACGCGCATACGGGAAATGGTCCACAAATTGCCGAACACATAGCTAAACATATAGCAAAGCGCGTAACCCGCACACTTACCGAATTTAACCTTCCTATTAATACACCGCTCGTTGTAGCATTCAGCGGCGGTGTAGACTCTTCAGTTCTCTTTCATGCCGCTGTTAGCTTACGAGACCAAGAAGGTGGAGAGCTACATGCCGTTCATGTTCATCATGGCCTAAGCGATAACGCAGATGCATGGGCACGCCACTGTGAATTACAGTGTCGTTTAAGCGACGTTGATTTCCATCTCGCTACCGTTGAAGTGGCTCAGGAAAGCCGAACAAGTCTTGAAGCTCAGGCGCGCAAAGCCCGATATGAAGCGCTGCTTCGCGTTTGTAAAGAAGTTAACGGTGTATTGCTGCTTGGGCAGCATGCCGAAGATCAGCTTGAAACCGTCTTGCTTCAATTAAAACGCGGTGCAGGACCTCAAGGCCTTGCTGCAATGGGCGAAGCGACTTATCGCGATGGTGTACTTGTTCTGCGCCCTATGCTGTCGTTAGAAAAGCAAGCTATTGTGCAATATGCCAAGCAAGAAAGTATCGCTTGGGTGGAAGATGAGTCCAACGCACAAAATAGCTTTGACAGAAATTTTTTGCGTAACAACATTATCCCTCAGCTTGTGGCACGCTGGCCAAAGCTTGCAAAAACGGTAAGTCGAAGCGCCGAATTATGCGCTCAGCAGTCCGTATTATTAAATGATACTGCACAGCAGCACTTGCAGCGTTGTATGGTATCTGAAAACCAATTAAACGGTGACGCATTGGCATCATTGTCTGTACCATGGCAAGCCAATGTTTTAAGAGCGTGGTTTACCAATCATGCTGAATTACCGCCCAGTAAAGCGCAAGTTGACGAAGTGCTTAAAATGCTCTCAGCGAAACCAGACGCTACGCCAGAGGTGCTGTTCAAATGGGGAAAGGTGGCACGTTTCCAACACGATTTGTATTGGGTTAAAAAACAGCTGGCCTTGCCGGAAAAGTATCTAACCATTGAAAACGGAAAGCCCGTGCAGCTGCCTTGGTTGGGTATAGCACTGGTTGTTGATGTGAGAGACACTTACGGCTTTGAGATAGAGCCCTCCATTACGGACAACGTTACAGCGTCATCTACAGCTACTCCATGTATTCGTCTTGAAACAAACAAACGTGCTTTGAAAGTTAAACCCGAAGCGGCCAGCGTGACAAAAAGTTTGAAAGACTGGTTTAAGGTGTGGCGAGTGCCGTTGTGGGAGCGTGATGGCGTGCCAGTAATTTACGTTAATGATAAGCCGGTGGCACTAATACTTAATAAAACAGTCGAATGGTTGCAGCCCCGTAAAGCGGGAATAAGTATTAAAGTAACACAGTATTAAAGTAACACGTGATTTACTTCAAAATCTCTAAAAACGTGTTGAAAACACTACAAACGTTTTTCAGTTAATAGCAAAAAGCGGCAATACAATGCCGCTTTTTTATGCTTTGATGGTTGCAACTATCTGTGGCCCGCTGTTTTTATTGCTAGGCAGCTTGATAGGTGTTTTTGCCTGCATTCTTCGCGCTATAAAGCGCGCTGTCAGCGCGGTCGAAAAGTGTGCTTGTAGTATCGCTATCTCGATAAATTGCGCCTCCTAAGCTACAAGATACGCCCATTCTCGCTAAATAGCTTGAGCCGTTTATCCTTGCCTGAATACGTTCAGCGGCACAAGCTAGTTGTTGTTGATTTTGACAATCAAGCAAACAGCAAAACTCGTCGCCACCGAATCTAAATGGCTCGTCCTCATCACGAAGCACATTTATAAGGAGGGAAGCGACATGAGCAAGTACTTTATCGCCCTCGCGATGACCAAAGTTATCATTCACGTATTTAAAGTTATCTAAATCGATTACGAGCAATGCGAACGTTTCGCCATGTCTTTGCGCCCACGCCTGCTGTCTAATCATTGATTGTTCGAAGCCACCGCGGTTGCTTAATCCTGTCAGTGCATCCTTTGTTGCCATCTGCTTTAAGCGCAGGTGCTCTATGGCATGTTTTACCTGTTTCCCAAATAAATCATGAAGTTGGAATAATGTTTCTCGTTGCGACAATGACAAGGGTGAACTAATGTAATAGTAGACTTGAGCTTGTTCGCCAGATATTGAAGACACGTTTTTAAGCGGTAAATCAATTAACGTTGAAGATACCTTGGCGTGACCGAACACCCAGCGCGCATCAAAGTCTGAAAGGCTTAGGCCTACAACAGGTAAAAGTGTATTTAACTGTTGATAATAAAGAGCGCCTAGCTCTTGTAACTCAAGCGTAGAGAGAAGTTGCGTTATAAAACCGCTAAGTTCGCTAACCGATAGCGCGTTTCCGGTACTCTCAGCTGGATAAAAATTGTTATGTTGTGTGCTATCGTAGATAGGCGTTGATAAATCCACGGTAATACCTCATGCAAATGTGCTTCGATATGCAAAAAATAAGCGTCAAAGCCCTGACGAATCTGCGGCGAGTAAGAGCCTTTAGAAGCCTTTTTATCGCTGGCAGCGGCAAAACTTGCCGGATTTGCATCTATTAGCAAGGCAGTTGCAAACTGAATGCCAATAGTAAAATTGACGCTGCTATATATGAGCTACATAAGAGCTCATTAAGAACTTCATAAGCCTTCAGTGAATGAGATATACAAGGTATGTTTGTTGTTTTGAGATTCGAGATAAACTGGGTGATCGCCGTTAAAAAAGGTGACAGATAATAAGTAATAAAAAAATCGAATTTCGAGGGTGAGCTAGCTAAAAGCCGCGGGCTATGGAGGTTGTGTGGGAACTAGTTTTTTAAATATTGTACTGTTAATGTTTATCTCAGTTTGCGCAGTGGCATTGTTCAAAAGAGTACATCTACCGCCAATTTTGGCGTATCTTTTTGCCGGCGTATTGGCCGGCCCTCAAATTCTTTCCGTTTTTGCTCACCCAGAAGAAATGCATTTACTGGCAGAGGTAGGCATCGTTTTTCTTCTTTTCTCTTTAGGGTTGGAGTTCTCTTTACCCAAACTACTTGCCATGCGCTCATTAGTTTTTGGTGTAGGCCTTGGTCAAATGGTCTTGACCACCGCCGTTTTTACTTGCGTACCTTATTTTCTTGGCATTGGGCTAAGTGCATCAATCATTATTGGCGGAACTTTAGCGCTAAGCTCGACGGCAATTGTAATAAAGCAAGCCACGGAAATGGGCATACTGAATAATCGCAGAACACAGCTTGCTGTAAGTATTTTATTGTTTCAAGACCTTGCTGTGGTGCCCTTTTTAATTGCTATTCCGCTGTTGGCACAACAAGGAGAGGTCAGTATTGCAATGGCCTTGGGCGAGGCATTGCTTAAAGGCTTATTTGTTATTGCATTTTTGATGTCTGTTGGTAAGTGGTTACTACCTTGGGTGTTTCGTGAAATAGCGAGGACACGAACCGATGAATTGTTTGTTCTCACCACCATTCTCATTGCTTTATTGGCCGGTGGGCTGACGTATTACTTTGGCCTTTCCATGGCGCTAGGGGCTTTTCTTGCGGGAATGATGTTAGGTGAAAGCCAATATAAATATCAATTAGAAGCTGATATCAGGCCATTCCGCGATATCTTGATGGGGCTGTTTTTTGTAACGGTTGGCATGCAACTAGAGCTTACCGTGTTAATGAACAGTTTGTTTGAAATCGTTTTCGGTGTGTTTGCGCTAATGATAGTAAAAGTGATCTTGGTTCGGGCTGCGTCAGTGTTAGTGAAAACTGATGCAGTAGATGGCTGGTCTGCGGGTGTAAAACTTTGTCAAATTGGTGAATTCAGCTTTGTTATAGCAGCATTGGCAACCACTCATGGTGTACTTACCAATGAACAATCCTCACTAATTGTATGTATGGGCGTAATCAGTATGGCGCTTACGCCATGGCTTATGAATAACAGTGTATTAATAGCAAAGCGCATCGTTAACAAAGATATTCTTGTCGATGAAGAAAATCATCCATTACACACCGAGTTATTACGTAACCACGTTATTATTTGCGGCTTCGGACGCGTAGGGCAGTCGGTAGCGAGAATGCTAAAAATGGAAGGTATTAACTTTGTGGCAATTGACATGGATCCGGTGCGTGTTCACGAGAGCCGCAATGCTGGCGAGCCTGTAATTTTTGGTGATGCAAGCCAAAAAGACATTCTGCAAAGTGCTAACCTTAAAACAGCCAAACTGGTTTTGGTGACATTTGACCAAGTAGATAAAGCGAAGCAGGTTATTACACAAGCGCGTTCCTTGGTAGGCACCATAGACGTAATGGCGCGAACAAAACGCGACTATCAACTAGAAAGCTTGTATACCGCAGGCGCTAACCAGGTAGTGCCTGAACTGCAAGAAGGTAGCTTAATGCTGGTATCTCAGGTTCTGCATTATGCTGGAGTCCCAATGTCGCGAATTTTAAAACGAGTCCGAGCAGAACGAAAAGGTCGCTACGATCATATGCACGGTTTTTACCCAGGCGAAACAACGGAAATTACCTATGGAACGGAGGATAAGTTGGAGTTTATCCATGCCATTGTGCTGTCTGAACATGCGTCGTGCATTGGTAAATCGCTAAAACAAATAGATTTTGAACGTATGCGCGTAAATGTAAAAGGGCTAAGAAGAGATGGCAATGAGATTAAAGACCCCGATAGTGACGCAGTTTTAAAAGCCCATGATGTGTTGGTAATAGCGGGTAAACCAAGACGCGTTGAACGTGCCGAAAGGCGATTGCTTGAGGGTAGTTAGTTTATCTTTATTTAATGCTGAATAAATACCGCTGCCCAAAAAATTGGGCAAACGGTGTTTAAAGCCTTATTCGATAGAGACTAAGCAATATTAACGCGCCGCTTGCTATAAGCAGTTAAGTGCAGATATTGATGAAAAAGACGGCTTAAAGTCAACGTTGTTAGTAAGACTACGCAACACGGTCTTTTTCTAAATCTGCAAACTGTTTTTTAAGGTCGTAACGTTCGTCTGTTACAATTTTTTCCAGTACAGAAACACGCTCTTTTAATTCAGCAATCTCAGTTTTGTAAGCATCAGCTTCTTTGGTATTTAGCTTTTTACCTTTTTTATCTTTAGCACTTTCGATAATAGTAACAAGTGCCCAAGCACAAATGGCAACAATAGCAACGGCAGTCATGTTCACGGCGGTATCCCTCTCTGGTGATGTTTAAAAAGTGTAGTTGAGAACAGGGTATTTCGCCTGCCCTTCTATTTTTCTACTTACTGCGATAGCCCTTTTGTTACTATAACCACTATCGGTCATATTCTTTAAGTAAAAGATGTAACGGTTTGCATATCGCAGCGTATTTAGTTCGGTTAGTTTAGCTATTATGTGAGCTACTATGCATTATTTGCAAATCTGTTGCCAAGTGACAAAAGTCATTAATTATTAGCTGTTTAAGTGTTTTTTATATTGCGTGAAGCACTGCTAGTTAACGTATTTCACCACCCGAAGTAGTAAAATTGACGAATGAGTAACGAAAATAGTCACAAAAAACAGAACAGTGCTGAAAGTGAAACGCTTTTTAGCCCAACTACCGAGCATGACGTGAAATGGATGCGACATGCCCTTGCTTTAGCAGACAGAGCAGAAGCCATTGGTGAAGTGCCTGTTGGCGCATGCGTTGTATTAAATGATGAGGTGATAGGAGAAGGGTGGAATACACCAATAAGTGATAATGACCCGTCAGCTCATGCAGAGTTGCGCGCGGTAAGAGACGCAGCACAACACATCCAGAACTATCGCTTAGTTGACGCTACGTTATATGTCACCCTTGAACCTTGCTCTATGTGTGCGGGAATGCTTGTGCATGCTAGGGTTAAACGAGTGGTGTTTGGTGCGTGGGACGCGAAAACAGGCGCGGCGGGTTCAGTAATGAATTTACTTCAACATCCTGCGCTTAACCATCAAGTCGATATTCAATCTGGTGTACTTGCTGATGAATGCGCTACAAAGTTGTCGCAGTTTTTTCAAAAGCGCAGGAAGGAAATAAAAGCGGCTAAAAAAGCCAAAAAAGAAAGCCAAAAGTCCTAGTATCTTAGCTAATAGAATCTCGGCTAATGGTATCTCGTATAATAGTATCTTGGTTAATAAGTGTTGCAGCTAATAGGTATCACGGCTAGTTAGCAGGGCGTACCAGTTGGGTAAATAAGTCGGTCGTTACAAATAGCTTGCGGCGTTGCAATACTTTTTGGTGACAACGTTTCAACATCATTCTACGTCGATTGTTATTTTTCAATGGTGTTCCTTTTCTCATAAAACGGTTTTTCTTCATTTATCCTCCATGCAGCATCTTCTTGATAGCAATACGGGACAGCTCGCCTCACGTGAAGCGATATTTTTACTGTACATAAGTAAGATGACACCGAAATGACAGTTATCAAGCCATTGATGGTTTGCGTTGAGCTTAAATTTTACCCTGTTCGTCGAGCCACACTAAACTATCGTAATAACGACGTATGTTTTCGACATAGGTTAATGCTTCATCTCCACGAGCATATCCGTATTTCGTAGTACGGTAATACTTTTTCTGGCGCAGTTGCGGTAGTCGGCGTTTAACATCTACCCACAAGTCAGGATTTCCTCCTTGACGCTCTGTAAGGATCCTTGCATCTTCAAGGTGTCCCATACCAATGTTATACGCGGCCATTGCCATCCAGGTTCTATCTGGCTCACCAATACGTGCTGGAATACGCTGAAGAAGGCTTGCAAAGTAGCGCGAACCACCGCGAATGCTCTGTTCTGGATCGGTTCTATCATCAACATTCCAGTCGCTCGCAGTATCGAGTGTGAGCATCATTAACCCTCTAACGCCTGTGCGTGAAACTGCATCGGGTTCCCAATGACTTTCTTGATAGCTCATGGCAGCAAGCAAACGCCAGTCTAAATCTCCTGAGTACTGTTTAAACAGTGCTTCATATTGAACAAGGGTATTTTCAGCGGCAGCGTTAAATGCGCGGCTATCGACATAATCAAACTGGCGAATGTGCCCAAAATACTTGTCCTCTAAAACCGTAAACCACCCCGACTGATGCACGGTACCAAAGTATTCAATAAGCGCTGCTTTTACAGAATCATCTTGGTTGCGGGGCAGGGCCCATGCCATGGGCATGGCGTCGTTAACAGTAAAAGCAACTGCAAGGTTTGGATAGCGGCGACGCTGTAAAGCTAAACGGTTACTGTCGGCCACAGTATACGAAATATCACCAAGCGCGACTTGTTGAAGCAGTTCTTCTAAATCAGAATCTTCAGTGGTAACAAGCTTATTTTTATCCCCCTCGCTATTTGTGTTTTCTAGCGCTTGGTAAAGCAGAAATGACTGACTGCTGCCTGTCACCGATACCACTGGTGCTTCAAGGTCTTGTATACTGCGTGGACGCGCTGTGCCCGCTTGAAATACCAGCTGTTGTTTAACTTGTTGATATCTTGGGCCATAGTCAAATCGAGCCATCAACTGGCTGGTAACAGCATCACCCGTTGCTACGATATCCAGATTACCGTCTTCCAACTGCTGCAGCATTTCGTCGTAATTGTAAAAGGGATAAACATCGAGCGTTACGCCTAAGTAGTCGGCAAAACCAGCTAGCAATTCGTATTCAAAACCCTGAGGACCTTCCGCACCGTTATAGTATGTTGCTGCGCCATAAACCGTGCCTACTCGAATAGATTCACGTTCAAGCAGTGATGATAATGCCGTTGGCACGTGTGGCGTACCACAGCTGAACAAAAGTGCAGTAAATGTGATTACCAAGAATGTTTTTAATCGCTTTTTATAGCCGTCTTGCTGCATAAACCTTTACTTATTGTTATTAAACCAACTAAGTTTAAAAAAAACGTCATGTTAGCGCGTTATGAGGTTACCAAGGAATGATATTTACTCTATAATCCGCGCCGAAATACTCATCAATCCAAGAGGCAACGGGTCGCATTGGTGGTCGTTGTTTCTAACAAACCAGGTAAAACAATATGTTGGTCCTAAGAGGCGCTCCCGCACTATCAGAGTTTAACCAAACTAAACTGATTGCAAAGCTGGGTCAATCCGGCGTTAAGGTGAAAAACCTTTACAGTGAATATGTTCACCTAGTCGATTCCCAAGGTGATTTGTCTAAGCAGCACATAGAGATACTAGAAAAGCTGCTCACTTACGGCCCCGCGAGGCAAGCACAATCACCTTCTGGAACCCTCTTCCTTATTACTCCTCGCCCCGGCACTATCTCTCCCTGGTCTTCTAAAGCCACCGACATCGCTCACAACTGTAACTTAAAAGAAATCAATCGCATTGAACGCGGCTGTGCCTTTTATATTGAAACGGAAACCGCATTAAGCGAAAGCGATTATGCGCATGTTGCAAGCTTTCTACACGACCGAATGACAGAGTCGGTATTTACGCAAACAGCAGACGCAGCAGTACTGTTTACGCAGGCCGAAGCAAACACCTTTGCTACGGTTGATGTATTGGGTGAAGGCAAAGAAGCACTTGTTAGTGCAAACTTAACATTGGGCCTTGCACTTGCTGATGATGAGATTGATTACCTTTTTGATAGTTTTACGAAACTGGGTAGAAACCCAACTGACGTAGAGCTGTATATGTTTGCTCAGGCAAACTCAGAGCATTGCCGACATAAAATCTTTAATGCAAGCTGGACCATCGATGGTGACGAACAAGAAAAGTCACTGTTTAAGATGATTAAAAACACGTTCGAGCTACTGCCTGATCACGTTTACTCTGCATACAAAGACAACGCAGCAGTAATGGAAGGCTGGCAAGCGGGCCGTTTCTTCCCTAATCCTCAGTCTCATCAATATGAATATCACAATGAAAACATCGATATTCTAATGAAGGTAGAAACGCACAACCACCCAACCGCCATTTCACCATTTCCAGGTGCAGCTACTGGCTCTGGCGGTGAAATTCGCGACGAAGGTGCAACAGGCCGTGGCTCAAAACCAAAAGCGGGCCTAGTTGGTTTTACCGTATCAAACTTGCGCATTCCTGGTGCAGTTCAGCCGTGGGAAGCCGAGTATGGCAAGCCACAGCGTATTGTTAGTGCTCTTGATATTATGATTGAAGGGCCGCTAGGTGGCGCAGCATTTAACAACGAGTTTGGCCGTCCAAACCTGCTGGGTTATTTCCGTACGTACGAGCAAGAAGTAAATAGCTTTAACGGTGTTGAGGTGCGCGGTTACCACAAGCCAATTATGCTTGCCGGTGGTTTAGGTAATATTCGTCGTGAACACATTGAAAAAGGCGAAATAACGGTAGGTGCCAAGCTTATTGTGTTGGGTGGACCTGCAATGAACATTGGCCTTGGCGGTGGTGCCGCATCGTCTATGGCATCTGGTCAATCAAACGAAGATCTAGACTTTGCTTCAGTACAGCGTGATAACCCTGAAATGGAGCGCCGTTGCCAAGAAGTCATCGATGCATGCTGGCAGCTGGGTGATAACAACCCTATCCAATTTATTCACGACGTGGGCGCGGGTGGTTTGTCTAACGCACTTCCGGAACTTGTGAATGACGGCGGTCGTGGCGGTAATTTTGAGCTACGCAAAGTATTGTCTGACGAACCAGGCATGACGCCGCTTGAGCTTTGGTGTAACGAGTCGCAAGAACGCTATGTATTGTCGGTAGCCCCTGAAAACCTACCTGTTTTTGAAGCAATTTGTGCACGTGAACGCGCACCTTTTGCGGTAGTAGGTGAAGCCACAGCAGAGCCGCATCTTAATCTTAATGACAGCCAGTTCGATAACAAACCTATCGATATGCCCCTGGATGTATTGCTAGGTAAACCACCTAAAATGCATCGCGATGTAACGTCTTCAACCGCTAATTCTGCGGCATTAGACGATAGCGGTATCACGCTTAGCGAGGCGGCTGAACGTATTTTGTCGTTGCCAACGGTGGCGGAAAAAACCTTCCTAATTACCATTGGCGATCGCTCGGTGACAGGTTTGGTAAGTCGCGATCAAATGGTAGGTCCTTGGCAGGTGCCGGTTGCTGACGTTGCGGTAACTGCTTCTGCATTTGATACCTATCACGGCGAAGCGATGTCGATGGGTGAACGTACACCAGTAGCACTCCTATCACATGGAGCATCTGCTCGCTTGGCGGTAGGTGAAGCACTAACTAACATTGCTGCAGCTAACATTGGCGACATTAAACGCATTAAGTTATCGGCAAACTGGATGGCCGCGGCAGGTCACCCTGGTGAAGATGCTGGTCTTTACGAAGCAGTAAAAGCGGTTGGTGAAGAACTTTGTCCTGAGCTAGGTTTAACCATTCCGGTGGGTAAAGACTCAATGTCGATGAAAACCGCGTGGACAGATAACGGCGAAGACAAAGCGGTAACGTCTCCGCTTTCACTTGTTATTTCTGCCTTTGGTGCGGTTAAAGATATTCGTAAAACGGTAACGCCACAACTGCGCACTGATAAAGGCGATAGCCGTTTGTTGCTTATTGATTTAGGTGAAGGTAAGAACCGTTTAGGTGCGAGCTGTTTGGCGCAGGTTTACACGCAGTTAGGCGATAACCCTGCAGATGTAGTTTCAGCTACACGTTTAAAAGCCTTCTTCGATGCCATGCAGGCGCTTATCGAAAAAGGTTTGGTTCAGGCATATCACGACCGTTCTGACGGTGGTTTATTCACTACTGTTGCAGAGATGGCGTTTGCGGGTAAAACCGGGGTAAGTGTTAACCTTGATGCATTGTCTGGAAGCGATATTGCGGTACTCTTTAACGAAGAGCTTGGCGGTGTTATACAGGTACTTGAAAGCGACATTGATGCGGTTAACCAAATCTTTGCACAATTCGATTTAGGTGCGTTAACGCACGATATCGGTACGCTGAATGCTTCAGATACTATTGAGTTTACTCGTGGCGGTACTCGTATCCTTACTGATAGTCGCGTTTCTATGCGTACAACGTGGGCGCAAACTACGTTTGAAATGCAAAAACTACGCGACAATCCTGCTTGCGCTGAACAAGAACACGCTGCCAAGCAAGATTCACAAGACCCAGGTTTACATGTAGCGTTAAGTTACGACGTAAACGACGATATTGCGGCGCCATACATTGCCAAAGGTGTAAAACCTAAAGTAGCTATTTTACGAGAGCAAGGTGTTAACTCGCATCTAGAAATGGCAGCGGCGTTCACCCGTGCTGGCTTCAACGCAATAGACGTACACATGAGCGATGTTTTGTCAGGCCGTGTTACTCTTGAACAATTTGCGGGGCTAGCTGCATGTGGCGGTTTCTCTTACGGTGACGTACTAGGTGCAGGTGAAGGCTGGGCTAAATCAATTCTGTTCAACAGCATGGCTCGCGATCAATTTGAAGGTTTCTTTAACCGAGAAGATACCTTCAGCTTAGGCGTTTGTAACGGATGTCAGATGCTTTCAAACTTGAAGTCACTTATTCCTGGCACAGAGCACTGGCCTCATTTTGTGACGAACCAGTCTGCGCGCTTTGAAGCGCGTGTAGCCATGGTTGAAGTGATGGAGTCGAAATCGGTACTGCTAGATGGTATGGCTGGCTCACGTATGCCTATTGCTGTTTCACACGGTGAAGGGCAGGCCGAGTTTGCAAATGAGCAAGCCTTAAGTAACGTAGGTCAGCAAGTAGCAATGCGCTATGTTGATAACTATGGCAACCCGACTATGCAATATCCGGCTAATCCTAATGGTTCGCCACAGGGCATAACAGGACTTACCTCACAGGACGGTCGTAGCACTATTATGATGCCTCACCCTGAACGTGTATTCCGTGCTGTTGCTAACTCTTGGCGTCCAGACGACTGGCAAGAGGATGGTGCATGGATGCGTATCTTTAGAAATGCACGAAAGTTTGTGGGTTAATAACTCAAAGATATACGGCTTTTTTTGAAATTTTCATCACTAAATGTAATTGAAAATACACAAAATTAGTCGTTTATTTGTTAGTCAGTGTATTTCTTATGTCAAATGTTTGGCAAAGCGTCAAAAAAGTGATTTTGGCGCTTGTCATCAAGTTGTCACTGATCTATTGTAGTGCAAGCAAGGAATGCGAAAAGGTTACAGGAGTTCAGTTGGGGTGTACCAGTCACTATCACTGTACTGGTTTTAAATAATAAGAGACGACCAATGAATCGTTCTTCAAAAGGGTTTGGCTTAACCGGAGTCGCTGTTGCTGTAGTGCTGATGTTTGTAACTGCTGTGTTTAGCACTTCTGCAAAATCTGCCGAAGCTCCATCGCCGCTAAGTGCGCAGTCTTCAGTTAAGTAGTCTGAAAGAAAAATTCGAGGGCCCGTATCAAGATATTGATACGGGCCTTTATCATTTATACACCTCAGATTTGTGTAGTGAACTTTTAGCGTTTTCTATTGTTTTCTCTGTTGATCAACTTCTGTTCAGGATGCTTCTTAAGCAATACATAGGTAGCACCAAATCCACCGTGCATAGGTTGAGCGGTATGGAAAGCAATCACTTCATCAAGCTCTTTTAGCCAGTGATTTACGTAGCTCTTTTTTAACCCAGGAAATGGCTTGCTGTTAACCCCTTGTCCGTGTTGAATGAGAAGTGCTCGCACGCCGCGCTCATGGCTCTGCTTTATGGTTTGGTATATGCGATCGCAACTCTCTTTAATCGTTAGACCTTTCAGCGAGATCTTCACTTCTAACGGATATTTCCCCAGCCTAAGTTTCTTAAATACACCGTCTTGGATCCCTGGCTGCTGAAAGGTAATGAAATCATCTGCAGGGACCGGCTTTACACCTTCCATGCTTAATGGGTTTAACAATTTATCTCTAATACTTGCCTTTGCAGACGCGCGCTTTTTCTTTTCTTCTACCGCACTTTCAGCGTTGTGCAAGTTTGCCACATCGTCATTTTTTATGGGCCTTACGTCTTTCATTTCGTCAAAGAACGAACCTACATCGTCGTCATTATCGAAGGTCATGTTGCTTCTCCTTACATGGCGTGTTCTTTGGGGCTACAAACTATCCTAAAGTAGGGGCGTATTTATATTTTACAATGATACAGTTACCTTTCGGCAAAGTATAAATTATAGGTTATACTTACTACGTACGAATATGCTTAGGTGCTCATTAATTGCGTTTTTTCATCATTAGTTTGGTCACATTTTCTAGCGTTACTTTTGCTGCTTCGAAGCCATTTCAAGCATCAGTAGTTGCGTTTGATGAGGCTATAATTAATGAATCAAATCCACTTCATTTTGGCACTATCCTAACCAATGCAGGCGCATCGTGCTCACTAGATAGCTCTGGTAGCACTTCTGGATCTTGCGCAAGTGTAGATGCAAATATTGCGGTTGGCGTAATAAATTTATCTGGACTGGTAGCAAACCAATCCTACCAGATAGAGGTTGTGGGCAGCGACAATGGGGTTATTCGTTTTAGCCCGGCAATTTCTGTAAATAGCATAGAAACGTTCGACGATGACAGCAATCAGGTCGTGAGCACTACAACGACGCCCTCAACAAGCGATACTGATATAGTTGTATTTGGAAGCCTTGAGGTTTTAAGCCAGCTTACGGCGGGGGCAACTTACAATGCTAACTATACAGTTAACGTAAGTTTCCAGTAATCATTAGCCATACACTCAATAAGTATATATCAACCAAAATCACAAACAGCAATATTATCTGGGTAACACAGCCTCTTTGTTAACTTTGAATGGCTGCTTTCGATACTCACTATCAAAGTAATCATCTATACAGTCATTGTCGGCATTCATCGGTGCAATAAGTCGATAAAACTCGGCATTATTCTTTTTATTTGGTAGTAGCATCAGCGCTTGGTGTCTGAAAAGTATTTCAGGGTTTATAGACGATTTCGAATAGTAAGCTGACAGCTGGCATAATACGGCTTTCGGTGAGTTTTCTAAGGCTGCTAAAGACTGCTCAATTCGCTCCTCTATCGGCGTGTATACAGCCTCTTTTCGCCACTCGTTGCCAACGTAACGAGATACAGGACTTACAAATGCATTGCTGAACGCTGGATGCGTTTTGATGGTATCTAAAAACGCGTTTGCAGCAGTATAAGATTCAAACTGTCCCACTGTGACATAAGTCATAGCAACGTTGTGGTTTCGGTAATACTGAATAGCACTAGTCGGCACGGGTAGCTGTTTCAATACTTCGTGAATAGAGCGGGCGTGTCTAAATATACCTACTTGGATTTCGTACAAAACATCGGTTTGGGTATTAGATTCAGCTATAACAATTTCCATGTCATTACTTTCATCTTTTGAAGGAACCATGATTTGTATATCATCTAAAAAAATAACATCGCCTTCTTCTGGTGCGATGAACTCAATTTCCCCATTTTGTACAACAAGATTATTCCTTTCTAGATACTTATCATCCACTAGCAATTTGTATTTTCCCGGTGGAAGTCTATCCATATAAAAATAGCCATCACTCTCGGTTCTTGTTTGAGTAACAACGGTATAATCTTCATCCACAACGTTAAGTAACAGGTTAGGGGCACCGCGGCTACTTGTCGAACCAACCAGATATACCGTACCTTCAACGTCATTTACGGCCTGTACTGCAAGTTCAACTCGACTAATGCCACCACCGTGGGTCTGAACGTCAACGAGGTTATCGGTCGGTACCATAAACGGGTCGGGTAGTGATGAGGGCTTAATTGATAAAGACTGTGTCATACGCCCAGTGAGCAGCCTAGCTTGGCCATTTTCGTTAGTGTAGTTATTTTTCCAGCGCGCATGCCCATCAAATTGAACGCCTTCAATAGCGTAGTCATCTCCATCAAACGCGTTATTTCTATTTTTATCAAAAAATGCAAATGCATCAACACGACCTGCAGAGGTTGTTGCTGCGCGATCATAGCTAAATGAACTCGCATAGGGGTCGTAATTCATATTGCCTGTGAGCGTTAGGTTAAAAGACCAGTCTCCGCCTTCTGTAACACTGGCTCCCATACCAAGGTTAAACGAATCAAAGCTCCAGTTATGCGTGTGTAGAAGCTCCAGTTTGCTTGACCCGTTAGCCCTGTATTGAACTCGAGTTTCTCTATTTTGTTTTAGCAAATATGGCCACCGAAGTGCTACGTAAAAGGATTCAGTGTCAAAATGCTCTGAGGGTTTAAAATCCCAAGAACTCGCTACCTGCCAGCCTTCAATTGACTTTGAATAATAAAGGCGCCCTAGTAAGGATGATTGCTGATTATCGGTGTAGGTTAATCCTCCTGAGGCAGTGCCACCTAAAAAGGTATCATTGAGGGCTAATGAGACAATATTCTGCTCATCACGGTTTGAGAAAGTACGTCTTGATAAATTGGCATTCCAACCTAGTCGATTGCCAAAAGTCGTTTTGCCGTTGAAACGTAGTGCAGTTTCACTTTTTAGCCCTCGAGCTTCATCGAACCTGTGACTTACAAAGTCGTTTAGTTGACTGTGCGTAAAGTTAAATGCGAGGTTGCTATCTATGCGTCCACTCCAGCCTAAAAATGCACCTATCCCTCTGTCTTTTTGTTTTGTTATTGATGCGTTTAAGGCTGAGCCAACAAACTGGGTGTCTACACTGGCAGCGAAGTATGATAACGGTTCGTCATTAATCCAGATTTTTTGTGTTGAAGCTGAAATAGTGGTTGAGTCTGTTAAACCATATCCTATTTTGGCGATAGTCGATTTGCCTAATCCAACATCAGATATTTGTCCGTCGAGTAGTCGGTACTGGTTGTCACTTGCGCCTAAAAAAAAGTTTACACTTCCGCGTTGCGTTTGGTCCTCGCCCACACTGATGGTTTGCGTCCTTGTTTCTTGCTGTCCTTCAGGTCCGTAGAGTTTCAGTTCAAAAAGGTTATTTCCATAAAAGGTATCCACATCTTCGAAAACCACTCTGTTTTGTTCGTCGCTGAACTTTTCATCAATAAACTGACTGTTCCTAAAAAGCTGAACGCGCCATCCGGGGAGTACGAATTCTTCTATGGTTGTTTTCGAAAAGTTACGCTGGCCGCGCTGATTGGCGTTGTGAAGTACAAAGCCTAGCGATTGTGAAGGATTGGTAACAAGGTTATCACCTAATAGTTGAATATCACCAAACTCATAAGTTAGGCCCGTGTTTGGGTTGCCGAAACTCGTATCCCTAATATGGCGTGAAAAACGTAAAAAATGATTACTTTTATCGTTGACTCGGCTAACTCTAAAATTTGTTGCATGGCTAGCAAGGTCAAACGCCGAATTAAAATTAATACTCGTACGCTCAGATTGAGAGCGCGTTTTACTTGCAGCAATGCGATAGCTAACCAGCGGCGATGTATACCATTGATATTCATCATCTATAGTACGGTCAGCAAAAGCGTTATCTGGCTTGAAAAAGTTAGGGATATGGATAGCTTTGTCTTTCTTATTCGCATCAAGTGAGTTACTGAATAAATTAAGATGTAGCAGCGATAGGTTATATTCGTACTCTACAGAGAGAAGGCTAGGGATAAGTTCTACATCTATATAAAGGTCAAACTCGTCTGTAGCCCAATAAAAAAGCGCAGACGGGTCTTGCATATTTTCGAAATTTATTTCAAAGCTACAAACTTGGCTCTCATTTTCATCGCTGTAAGCCAAATAGCCAGACTGAATATTTAATTCCCAGTCCAAGCTCATAGCATCAATAAAAAGTGATGCAGGAATTAGTAGTCTGTCGTTAACAGCATAAACATCAAAACCATCTAAAATAGGTTGGCCATTCAGTCGAAGCACGCTTATAAGAAAGTCATCGTCGCTTAACCTTACTTTTTTAAACGATGAAGGTGTGTTACATACTTCTGCATAACTACAAAAAGAGAGAAGAATACAGCATGCAGCACACCACAACCTCATAGAGAATTTTGTCCGAAAATATTAACTATTCGAGTGCATGCTCTACGGCGAGAACAAGGTCTCCACCGAATTTCTTATTTTCGGTGTACTTTATAATGACTGGGCCTTTTTCAATTTCTTGCAAAGGAATTAACACGCGTCTGCGCTCTAGAGGGCGATATACTGCAACGTTATTCAGCACACCAAGTACTTTCCCATCAGGTGTCTCTACCGAAAAGTTACCAAACAAAGAGCGATTTCCCTTTCTAGTAACCCATACTTGAACATTTAAAGTGCCGTTGAGCATCACCGTTGATGGTTCTACCAACGCTGACTCAACAAACACCTCACCGTGTCGAACAATAATCGGTAAGCTATAGGCTAGTTTACTAGCAAGATTAATATTACCACCTTCAGTTGGCGCAAGCTCAGAGCTAATTCTTACAATTGCTCTATATTCTCCGTGCTCTAAACCCGATGGTTTTCGAAGTGCAAATCTTATTGCCTGACGTTCACCCGGTTGAATTTCACCGCGTTTAGGTGAGAAACGGATAAAATCGAGGGCAGAATAAGGCTCTTCACTTACAACGTAAATTGAACCTTCTTCGGTCATCGCATTAAGGTCGAGCTCAGCCGTGAATTTCATTGGGCTTCCGCCTGTATTTCTAAGCTGCAAAGATTCCGAGCGAGAGTTCGAATCAAAGAATACTCTGAACTTTGACATTGCGACGTTTGCCGAGGCAAAGCTAGAAAATAAAAGAGCGAAAATGAAAACGGTGTTATAGAAAGGTTTGAATTGAAACATAAACTACTCGACTACGAAAAAGGAAAAAGGGCGCTTTATCAAGCGCCCATAGTAATCGATTTACTGGAAAGTAACATCAACCACGTAGTCAGCAGTGTATGTTGAGCCAGGTGTAAGTGCAGTGGTTACAGTCATAACACCGTATACATCAATAGTGATGTCATCAGCAGTACCATTGGTTACTATGGAAGTCGTAGTACTATCTGCGATATTGATATGAGGATTTGTTGCGTTATTGATATCGTATTCAGCATCAAAATCTACATTGGCACCACCAGAACCGGTTACAGTGATATTCATTGGTGTGTTTGCAGAAAGAGAAGAAACCGTTACAAGACCAATGGCGATGTTTGCGTCAGCAGCATCGCAGTCACCGCCTACAGAACCGTCGTCCGCCATAGTACATGCTGCACCTACTTGTGGCTGCATTGCACCGAAGTGAAGAGGCGTAGTATTTGTAATGCTTGCATCAGAAATTGCGTTTACTGATGCAGTGTAGGTAGCTGTAGCAGCAATTGATGAACCAGAAGCTGCAGACAATAGCGCTAGCGCGATTAAACGTTTTTTCATTGTTATATCCCAAATTATCCCAAAAAGAGCGTTTGGTAACCAAACTGCTCACTAATTTTATGATTTTATTTTTAATGAATGTACGCCTTGGAGACTGCAAGCATACTTCAGAATCTATTCAACCACTGACTTGACAAATTTAAAAGTATGTTAACGTATACTTAAAGCGTTCTTTTCTTACTTTTCAGTATATTAAAAAACGATAATAAATTTAAATGTTTGATATAAAAGTTTTTTTTATGATAAGCAATGTGTGTAAACGGTTTCCGAAATAATTTCATACTTTCGTATAATTTTTCAAAAAACACTGATTTACATGGTTTTTTTGCAAAAAAACGGTTTGCCGATCGAAGAAAGGGTGACTTTTTCTGTGAATACAGGAATATTTGCGATCAGCGGATAGAGTAAAAATGCTAAAGGTATGTATAGATATAAGTATTTTGGCGTCCCCACCGCGACTCGAACGCAGATCTAAAGCTTAGGAGGCTCTTGTTTTATCCAGTTAAACTATGGGGACACGGCGTTTATTATACTTAAGTCTTCAAAATTCTAAAGTGTTGATGTTATTAAGTTTATGTGCGCTTAATTTACAGTGACCAACGCTAATGTGACTTCCTGTAACTAGCAGCCCAAATTAGTTGATCAAGGTGATATAAAAAGGCCCCTTCGAGTGAAGAGGCCTAGTATTTTCATTTAACCTGCTAACCATTAAATATCCGTAGGTGGAAGCTTATCTATTACGGTTTGCAAGATCTCAGAGTCAGTCGGAGAGTTTGATATTGTACTATCGCCGCTCTCGTCTACACTCGTTTCGGATCCATTGTTGTCTACCGTCATGTCTTCTTGCGATCCCAAGTCGTCTTCTAACGTTGGAATTATCAATTCCTCCGGTGGAAGCTCAAGATCAACTTGCTCAAAGGTGACTACCGTTGAACTGTCTTCAGTTGCGATATCATCAGAACCTGGAAGCGTGATGGTATCGTCAGGCATGCCAATAACCGGAATAGTGTCATCAGGTAGAATCGGTGTAACGTTTCCATCAGATTGCGGCTGCGGTATTTCCTTACTACCTGGCTGCAGAACGATCTCGCTAATTGGCTCGTCGCCTGCAGTGTTACTTTCTTCAACACCACCTGTGCCGACAGCACCGCCAATCGCATCCTCACCAGGTAAGGTAA
>Ga0213840_1000892_pt1 | contig 30460 bp, 27 predicted proteins | sample SWPATP22_FD_160132 | JGI IMG/M metagenome (GOLD analysis project Ga0213840, IMG submission 160132) | Coastal seawater microbial communities from Marineland, Florida, United States - SWPA TP2 #2 | ecosystem: Environmental > Aquatic > Marine > Coastal | place: USA: Florida | collected 2016-08-14 | reverse complement strand
GCAGGCTCTTTTTGTCCTCGTCGTTAATACGGTATTGCGCCATAGGGCCAAAACCGGTATTGATACCATATATCAGCTTGTCTTGCGAGAAAGCTTTAAGAAACTCATAACTGCGAGTGGCTTCCTTTACGGCAGAAGCAGTCAGGTTGACCTCTTTCTGGTAAAGGACAATTTGTTCAAACGCATCTAAATCCAAAGGTTTTCCACCCAGTGCTATCATAATCAATCGGTAAGCCTGCAAAAATATAAAAAGAAGCTCGTAATGTAATGCAGAACTAACCTATAATCAATAATCTTCATACCATTTAAAAATATTAGTCAAAATGCCTTTTTTAACCTCTTTTAAATATTCTAAAAACGCAATAGCCACATTTGAGTGCTTTTTGCCTTTCAGCCATATCAGGCTCCATTGGGTTTCTATGGGCAACCCTTTGTATGGTATTATTTTCAGATCGTTGTTCTGAAGCTCGTTTTTTATGCCTATCAATGGCATTATTGAGTAGCCTAAATTGGCAAGCAGTGCCTGTTTTACAGCTTCGTTTGAAGTTAATTCCAATTTTCTCAATACAGAGATTTCTTTGTCTGTAAAGAATTGCTCCATTACCTGTCTGGTACCTGAACCCTTTTCCCTGAAAATAAATGGCAGATCGCTCAATGATTTTTTGCTGTTCATTTTGATAACGTGTTTCGCTTTACTGTTTCCAACCAGGTACAGTTTGTTTTTCAGTAAAGGCATATGTTCTATACGAAGTTTTCTGGGCAGTATTGACACCAACGCAAAGTCTACTTCATTACCGGCAACAGTCTCAATCACTTTGGTTTTATTCGTTACATCCATTTCCAATTCTATACCTGGGTTCTGGTTGATAAAATCAGAAATAAAATAAGGCATTACATATTTACCGGTAGAAACGACAGATATTTTCAACTTACCTGTAAGTGCTCCCCGGTAAGCGAGTGTTTTGTAATTAATGTTGTATACCTGCTCTAATATCTTCTCAGCAGCAGCAGCGATCTCTTTTCCAAAATCAGTGATATAAATATTACGCCCAATCACTTCAGTAAGCGGAATATCAAACTGTGCCTGAAAATTTTTTAGCTGAATAGATACTGCCGGTTGAGTGAGGTGCAGCTCATCTGCAGCCTTGGTAACGCTCTTTGTTTGCGCTATTTTCTGGAATATCTGTAATTGATGCAAAGTATAATTCATAAATAAAATTTATGATTTTCATTTTAAGTATAAATATAATTAAATGAATCTAACGACTGATATTTGCCCCCGAAAAAAAATATACTATGAGAAAAATAACTATCGCAAAAGGAGACGGCATCGGGCCGGAAATAATGGACGCAACACTGAAAGTTCTAAAAGCAGCAGGAGCAGCACTAGAGTACGAGGAAATAGAAATAGGTGAAAAAGTTTATTTATCAGGCAATACTTCCGGTATTTCCAAAGAGTCTTGGGACTCAATACGCGCTAACAAGATATTCTTAAAAGCACCGGTAACTACACCACAAGGAGGTGGATACAAAAGCCTGAACGTAACCATGAGAAAGACGCTTGGCTTATTTGCAAATGTAAGGCCATGCCGCAGTATGCACCCGTTTATAGCTACCAAGCACCCTGTCATGGATACGGTAATCATACGAGAGAATGAAGAAGACCTTTATGCAGGTATCGAGCATCAACAGACAGATGAAGTAGTACAATGTCTTAAGCTCATCAGCAGGCCGGGTTGTGAAAAGATTATTCGTTACGCATTTGAATATGCAAAACACTACGGTCGTAAAAAAGTAACCTGCTTTACAAAGGATAACATAATGAAACAGACAGATGGACTATTTCATAAAGTGTATAATGAGATAGCGTCAGAATATCCTGAAATTGAGCATGAACATTGGATCATAGATATTGGTGCAGCAAAGCTGGCAGATACACCTGAACATTTTGATGTAATTGTAATGCCCAACTTATATGGTGATGTACTTTCTGACATCGCTGCACAAATAACAGGCTCTGTAGGGCTTGCAGGTAGTGCCAATATAGGCGCAGGCTGTGCCATGTTCGAAGCAATACACGGTTCTGCTCCTGACATTGCTGGCAAAAATATAGCCAACCCCTCAGGCTTACTAAATGGCGCAATAATGATGCTGAACCATATAGGGCAAGGCGATATAGCAGAGCTGATACAAAATGCATGGCTGAGTACAATAGAACAGGGTATACATACAGTAGATATTTACAAAGAGGGAACCAGCAAAAGTAAGGTTGGTACAATTGAGTTTGCAGATGCTGTAATAAGCAATCTGGGTAGCAAGCCCACTGAGTTAAACGCCGTACAATATGGGGCAAACAGCTCTTTCAAAATGCCTGTTTACCAAAGAAAAGCACAGGCCGCCAAAGCACTGCATGGGGTAGATGTATTTACACACTGGGCAGGAACGAATCCTGAAGAATTGGCAACACAACTACTGAAGCTCGAAAAAGAACATATTAAGCTACAGATGATTACCAATAGAGGCGTAAAAGTGTGGCCTAATGGATTTGAAGAAACATTCTGTACAGACCACTGGCGATGTCGCTTTGAAAGCACAAACGAAACACCGATAAGTAAGGCAGACATAATAGCTATTCTGGCTGACGGAGATAAAAATGGCATTGATATAGTAAAGACAGAAAACCTATACAGCTTTGAAGGGGTACGTGGCTACTCACTAGGGCAAGGACAATAGTAATATATTATATAACCAATCTTAACTGTTATGAATACAATTGTAAAAAAACAAGTAAGCCTGCTGGATGGCACATTCAGTACTATTGAAGCAAGAGAAGTGTTACTAACACTCGTTGATGACAAGATCAGGTTTCACAGCAACAGGATTTTTAGCCAGCAAGAACGCTTAGGTATTACACCGCAGGATTCAGTAACAAGAATAAAACAACTGAAAAGGACACGAGAAGAGATACTAAATATAATTAGTGAGTGCAAAGAGCGGGATTGTAAAATAATCATCAAATCTGATATTAACATTGAAATACTTTAAAACGAGATTATGAGCTTTGATTTGCTAGCGGACAATTTAACTAACCCCGCATTACTATTTTTTATTCTAGGCATTTTAGCAGTTCTGGTAAAAAGTGATCTGGAGATACCGCCAGGCTCATCAAAGTTCATTTCTCTTTATCTGCTCTTTGCAATTGGGTTTAAAGGTGGGCAAGAGTTATCTCATGAAGAACTATCAACTGAGATAATTATGTCAATGGGGTTCGGGATATTGATAGCAGCGGCTATTCCTCTTTATACCTTTGTTGTATTAAGACGTAAGCTTAACATCTATGATGCGGGAGCTATTGCTGCAGCTTATGGTTCAGTTAGTGCTGTAACCTTTGTAACTGCAGTATCTTTTCTTGAGATGAACAACCTGAAACTGAACGGGCATATGGTAGCCATAATGGCACTTATGGAATCTCCTGCCATCATTGCCGGTTTGTTGCTCATTTCATTTTGCAACAAGAAAGATCAGAACATCAACAAGCAGCAAGCCCTTACTCACTCACTTACAAATGGTAGTGTGCTGTTGATTATTGGCAGCCTGATCATTGGCTTTATGGCAAGCGCAGAACAAGCTGAAGGCATCAAACCATTTACCAACGATCTGTTTAAAGGCTTTTTGGCCATATTCTTATTAGACATGGGCATTGTAAGCGGGCGCAAACTAAAATCACTGATTGCAGAAGGCTGGTTCCCACTGGCATTCTCAATAGCTATACCAATTGTAAACGGTTGTGTTGTGGCAGTACTCAGCTCTTTGGTTACAGATGACATCAGTAACCGCTTTATATTCTCAATACTAGCAGCAAGTGCATCATATATTGCTGTACCTGCTGCAATGAAAATAGCAGTCCCTAAAGCCAATCCCGGGTTGTTTATACCTATGGCGTTAGCAGTTACCTTCCCTGTAAATATTACAATTGGCATGCCTATATACTATATGGTGGTGAAGGCAATAGTGTTATAGCATCAGCATTAATACTGCGGCAAAACAGGTTTCGTACCCATAATATTATCTATCTCCTCCATTACTTCATCCGTCAATTTTGGCAATACATCCAGCGCTTTCAGGTTTTCTGTCAATTGTGCCTCTTTGGTAGCACCCAGTATGGCACTGGTCACATTCGGGTTGCGGATACACCATGCAATGCTCAATGTAGCCAGCGAAGTGCCGAGGTCTTTGGCCACCTTATCCAGGTTGCGCACGCTTTGTATGCGAGCGTCGCTCAGGGTTCTGTCTTTCAGCCACTCAAACCCTTCCAGTCCCAGCCTTGAGTCTGCAGGAATACCATCATTATATTTACCCGTAAGCAGTCCTGATGCCAACGGGCTCCAGATGGTGGTACCCATACCTATATTCTTAAATATAGTATAGTAGTCTACCTCCATTTTATGTCGCTCAAACAGGTTATACTGTGGTTGCTCCATTGCGGGGCCTATCAGGCGCAGATCTTTAGCCACCATATGGGCCTCCATAATTTCCGGGCCACTCCACTCGCTGGTACCCCAATACAATATCTTGCCACGGTTGATGAGCTGGTTCATCGTCCATACCACTTCTTCTATCGGGGTATTCTTATCAGGACGGTGGCAGTAATACAGGTCCAGGTAGTCTACCTGCAGCCTTTCCAGTGCCTCATCACAAGCCTCTACTATATGCTTGCGGCTCAGTCCGTTCTGGTTGGGCTTATTATTGTCGCCGCCATGCCAGCCAAAAAACACCTTGCTGGATACTACATATGATGAACGCTCCCAGTTCTTACTTTTCAGCACACGCCCCATCATCTTTTCCGACTCACCTTTGGCATACACCTCCGCATTGTCGAAGAAGTTGATACCATTATCATAAGCAATGCTCATCAGCCTGTCAGATATTCCATCATCTATTTGCTTGGCAAAGGTTACCCATGAGCCATATGAAAGTACGCTCAGTTGCAAACCTGTTTTACCCATTCTCCTGTATTCCATAATTGTTACATTTTTCGAGTAATAAAGATGCGGATTTTTAAATTGATACCAGATAGAGGTTTGTTATAGGGGATTAGATAATTGGTGCACATCGTATGTATTCTGTAGTGAATATTCCCGCAAGGCAGAACTCTTTAAAAAAAATAATACTTTACACTCCAATAGTCAGAGGTTCAAAAAACTCATAACAACTTATGGAGCAGAAAACATATTCTTTCACTTGTACTACGGTACATAAGAAAGTGTTTGTAGCGGCTATCGTTATGTATCTGCTGGCAGCTACGGTGTTTTGTGTTTTTTACCTGTTGAGCAACTACCAATCCTTAAGTGAATGGTATATTAACCTCGGCCCCTGCTTTTACAAACAGCAGCAGTGGGGCACCTATTTTTTTACCCAAACAGTAAAAAACAAGGGGAATATTTTTGCAGGAGCAGGTACTTTAATGTCATTAGCGGGGGGCGCCTACCTGGTAATCAACCGCAAAAAGTATACAACAAACAATAGCACTTTTACCTTCACTTTTTCCCGCAGCACGGTCTATTGGTACCTGGCAATTGTAGCAACATCAATTGCTTTAGGTATCATGGAGTGGCTGGCAATGGCTCCTGCATACGACGAGGTATTTTCCGCAGTTAACTGCGCCGGGATGCCGGTATTCAGAACACTGTCTTACTATATGCTGCCCAACAATCATATTGGCTACAATGTATTCAACAATATACTGTTTAGTTGGTATGGTGATTTTGTAGCGTCAGGAAGGTTGATGTCGCTCTTATCATACGTGGGAGTAATGGTCACTGTATTTTACTTTCTAAGCAAGGTCATAAAAAACCACCTGTTTGCGTTCATAGCACTTATTCCTGTAGCGCTGCAATTTCAAACATGGGGATTTGCGGCACAGGCTCGCAGCTATGAGCCCATCCTGTTCTGCGGCTGGATTGCCATGGTTTCTGTATTGTGGCACACAAAAAATAATAAGTCGCGCTACCTTGCAATTAATACCGCAGCTAACGCAGTAGGGTTTATTTTGCTGCACAGCTATATCTACCTATATCTTGCACAACTGGTTTACCAATTAATATACTTCCTCTACATACGTAAATGGGACACTGGTTATATAAAGCATCAACTTGCCTTGGCGGTAGTTGTGTACACCTGGTATATGCCTGCGTTATGCTTTTCGGGCCTGGAAGCCTTTACCAATAATAAATGGGTACTATCATCGGTAGATAACGTATGGGACTTTATCCCGCAGTTCAGTTCATCATTTGTACGTTTCATCAGCGACTGCTTTGGCGCCTATTCCGGCTTCGGGGTAACAATTAGTTATATCGTATTTGTCAGTCCGCTTATGCTGTTATTTACTAAAAACCGGATGAACAGGCTGATCGCTGTTCTATACCTATCTGTTTGGGGTAGTTATATATTATACAGTATGGTTTTGCTGCTCACACCGTTTCATCGTACACTTATTATTCATTTCAGCTTCACTGTTGCCTGTTGCGTGTATACATTTTACGTATTGCTCAATTACATCGCTGATAATATTAGTTCCGGTCAATTGAAGGCTGCTGTTAAAATGCCCCTGTTTATTGTGCCGGTATTATTGTATTCAGGGTACCAGTTTTCATGGAACAGGTCTAATGCATATATAGCGGTATATGGCTATGACGTAAACGCCACATACAACACCCAGTCTGCAGGACTAAAACAAATTCCGGCTGGAAGCTCCATAGCCTTTTCAGACGAGGCATTTTATTACTACTATATTGCGGAAAAGATGCATTACACCACTAACAGGTGCAACGCTGAAGATGCCGCGTACTACATCAAATCGGAGGCAGAAGCGCTTCCTGAAATACAAAGCTGCACATATCATTTTGTTGCCGGGTGCGGCGATGACTACGCTATATACAAGCGAGACTGAGCATACTTACTATTTTGAGTTCACATACGTGGAAGTGTGAAGGAATCATGCCTGAAAAAGCGACAAGAAATCTTTCTTCTTTCTTCTTGACAAGGCTACTTCAGTGTTGTCATTCATAATAATATACCCGCCATCGCCCCTGTGATAATATTTTATGTGAGTAAGGTTGACCATGTGAGAATGGTGTGTCCTGTAAAAATATTCAGAAGGCAATAACTCTTCATACTCTTTCAATGAGTGAGAGCTTAATATGACTTTATTATCTCTGCAATAAATAGTTGTATAAGCACCCTTCGCAACAAGATGCACAACATCTGACAACCTCAGAAATTCCAACCCACCATTTACAGATACTGCGATAGTATCCGGGTGTTTTTGCTGGGCATTGTTATTGATGAGTCTTAGCGAATTACTCTGAGCTTCTGCGGAAGTGACAGCCCTGTCCATAACCTTACTGATAGCGTTTTGCAATTCCAGGATATTTATTGGTTTCAATAGATAATCTATTGCCTGTGCCTTTATTGCTTTTATAGCGTATTCACTATACGCGGTGGTAAATATCAGCTCAAAATCTTTATGCCTGAATTTATCCAGCAAGTCGAAACCGCTGCCATCCGGCATTGAAATATCCAGGAAAACAAGTTTGGGCTTTACCTCGTTTATGATCTTAACTCCGTGCGACACACATGTAGCTTCCCCGCACACTACCACCCCTTCTGAATATCTTTCGATCAATGTAGCAAGGGTGTTACGGCTTTTCTTTTCATCATCTATTATTACGGATCTTAACATGGCTAAACAATTTTAAAAGTTGCTCAGGGCTCTATAGGTATTTCAATCTCTACTCTTGTACCCTCTTCCGGATACTTTTTATCGACAAAGAGTATGCCAATCTTTCTCTGCTCTATAAAGTTATATGTTTTTATCCTGTCTTCAATTATCTGTATTCCCCTCGAAACATGTCCGTCATTACTCCTGGCCCTATTCGCCTTTTCTCTACCTATACCATTGTCATCTATTATAACTCTTATATAATCTTCTTTATTGTTTTTTTTGTCAATAATAAGACGCAGCAAGCCCCCAGAAGGCTTTTTTGAAAGACCGTGTTTTATAGCGTTTTCAAGCATGGGCTGTATCAACATTGACGGTATCATGACATGTTCAGGATGAATATCATTATCTACTTCTATTACGTAATCGAAACTGTCTTCAAACCGTAACTGTTCCAGTGACAAATAAAGTTCAGATTGTTCCAGCTCAACATTAAGCGCTATATACTTATTTTTAGACGATTCAAGTACAATCCTCATCAGGCGGGCAAACCTTGATAAGTAGTCATTCGCCTCTATTTCATTATGGTTTAGTATAAAGTGCTGTATCGAATTCATGGTATTAAAAATGAAGTGCGGGTTCATTTGTGCCTGTAACGCCTGTAATTCCAGCTCCGCGATCCTTTTCTCAATACTACGCTGTGCTCGCTCTGCTGCGATCGCTCTTACAAACCTGATCCTTACGATTATTATCATGCCCAAAATGGCTGAAAGGACAGCGACTATCCAAAATGCAGGCATCTGCCAGAAAGCAGGCCTGATCACTATCTTCAGTTCTTTTTCCTGCCCATGCCAGTTTATGCCGTCGGCGCTGCCTTCAACAACAAACCGGTACTCGCCCGGCGCTACATGATTGAATACGGCCCTGTTCTGGTTGCGTGATAAATATGTCCAGTTATTACTATAGTTTTTCAACCTGTACCTGTACATGAAAGGTTTTGTGGTTGAATAGTCAAGTAGTGCGAAATCAATACTGAAATTATTTTTGTTATACGGCAGGATAATATCTCTGCTGTTATATAATGCCTGTGTAGAGTCATTCCCCTCAATAACCAATGAGGTTAACGCAACTTGCGACTTGCTGATACTATTATGTGTGATCTTTTGCGGGTCGAAATAGACCAGCCCGGTTTTTGTTCCTAAAAATATGTTGCCTTGTGCTGTAACGGCACCGGCGTTGTAATTAAAATCATTATTCAACAGGCCGTCATCTTCTGAGTAATAATTAACCGTATTGTCTTCCGGGCAATATTTATACAACCCACCGTTGGTACTTATCCACGCATCCCCGCTTTTATCAAAAACTATAGTTGATATAACCTTGGCTTTTATCTTATCTATTCTTTCCGCCTGCATTGATACCAATGCGATCTTATAAACACCATTGCCTGTAGTACCGATCCACAGGTTACCGTAATTATCCTCATTTATACTCCATATGTTCGGATCAGCCTTTCCCGGCAAAGCGAACCTACTGAACCTCAACTCCGATACCGGCTGCTCACCGATAGCTTGTATCAATCCTTTATCAGTACCCAACCAAATTCTGCCGCCACTATCTTCAAATATCTTCCATATCTTATTGTTACTGATAGTTGTTGAGTCATTAATATCATTCCTGTAATTTTTTATTTTTTGGGTTTTCCTGTCATACACAAAAAGGCCATAGCCGTTTGTACCTACCCAAATATTACCTTGCCTGTCTTCATATATCGACCAGACCAATACCACACTGCTTTGATATTTTCGAGGCAAAAAAAATGTCATACTTGTATCATTTACAACCAGTATGCCTTGTTCCCCTCCTGCCAGCATAAGCCCGTCACCGGTTTCGCAAAATGCGTTCATTGAATAATTATTCAAACTGGTATGATTTTCAGGTCTTATTATGGAATAAGATCTCAGGTATTTATGCCGGTCTTCACTTTTGTGGTATATCAACTTATTAACCTGTCCTGACCTGAAACTAACCCAAACATTGTTTTTAGTATCCGCGTATATCGAGCGGACATAGTTATGGGTTATATACCCGTGCTTATTATTAATAGAGTACTTCTGAAACTGATGCTTTTCCTGGTCTATTTTATACAAACCTGAAGCTGTACCTAACCACAGTATGCCTGACCTGTCCTCAATAAAAACATTCAGGATGTTATTCTCATTGTATGTAACATTATCACTTATCGCATATTTTTCAACAATCCTGAAAAGGCTATCGTACTTATATATATCAAGCCCGTCAGTATAGTAGTAATACCCCTTTGCAGACATAGCAACTTTTGAATAGACCGCACTCCTGTTTCCTTGAATTATTTTTGTTTGTACACTATTTATCCTGCCGTTACTATCAAGAATCGAAAAGCCATCTCCACTCATAACAATAGTTCTTGATTTGCTTTTATCAATATCTACTATATTCTGATACCGGTCTTTACGTAAAGGATACACTGTTCCGGCAATAGCGTCGTATATATACATGCCAATTTCCGAAAGTATGAACAAGCTATCACTGCCATTGCCACGGATGCCGTATATTACACGTTCCACTATTTTTTTCGTACTGATACTATCACCTGCCGCAACACCTATCAACCCACTTTCATAGCCTATCCATAAAGAGCCTTCACGGTCCATGTGAAAACATTTGATCTTCGCCTGTATGGGCTTGGCTTTATACTCAAAGAATTTTTGTTCTTTCCGGAGAAAACAACTTACCAACCCACCACGCGTACCTATCCATATATTACCTTTCCAGTCTTCATATATTGTTTCAATCGCGTACAGCCAGTTGTCATCCTGGTGTTCAAATGCTTTCAAGTTCCTGAAACCATTACCGTCATATACTGAAAGACCGTTGTAAGTGCCTACCCAGAGAAAACCATAACTGTCCTGGATAGCGGATAAAACATTATTGTGCGGGAGTCCGTCCCTTGTTGTGAACAATTCATAGTCATTCGAATATAATTGCGCGGTTGTGCGTGCACAAAACAGGCATATGCAAAAAAGGGTGATAACGATGTTTTTCACGGGCATAAATAAAAATAAGTATTCCTTACTATTAAAACACACAGAGCCTCCTGAAAGGCGGCCCTGTGCATTAACTATCACCACACTATTTATTACACATCACTTTATGGCTGTATACGCCATCCTCAGTACTGATCAATAATATATAAGCCCCGGGTTGCAAGGTCTCTGTATTTATACTGATCTTATTGTCACCGGCTTCATAGCGGCCCTCTTCTACTTTCTTCACAACCTTACCTTCAACATTTATTATTTTAACGGAAATACCGGATGCAAATGGCAAATTGAATTTGACATCAATATTATTGCTGAACGGATTAGGATAGCTTTCTATCTGCAGTGTGTTTACTGCTCCTACCCCGGTGCTGTTTTGCATCGCTAATTTCTTTTTTATCTCTTCCAGCTCTGTTTTCAGCTCTTTGTATGCCTCCACAAGTACCGGAACGATCATGTCATAATTAACTGCCAGGTAACCATCATCTCCCTGCACTACCGCTTCAGGTACAACCTCCTTAAGCTCTTGTGCAATAAAACCGATTTGCCTGTCATCACTGAAATTCATACCGGGGAACTCGCCGGTTCTGAAATCATACCTGTACCCTTTTACTTGTTTCAGAATGTCAGCCGCATTGCTAATCACTTCTATGTTTTCTTTGAAACGTTTATCAGACGTCTGCCATACACCGGAAGTATTCCATGTGGTTCCATTAACATGAAGTGTTCCGTTTGGCGTAGTGGTATTTATACCTACTCTTCCATCTGCCCTGACAATAAGACGTATGTTGTCTTCCGTATAGTCGGTTGCGCCATTTGCTTCTACCTGGAAAATTGATTGCTGTCCACCTGAGAAACCACCCTTCAACCTCAGCACTCTGCCATTTCCACCACCATTCAGCATAAAACAATCCCACCTTGCATTGTCATTGTGTTTTACCTCCAGTTTAGCAATGTCCGGTGCTCCCGATACAATTGCGATATTTCCGATGTTAACATCTCCTGTCCTGTGTATCTGGTCTGAAGAGGTTATGCCGTTCACGTCAGAAAATTCCCAGTCATTATCACCTCCGCAACACCTTAATACCACGGTATCAAATACATCACAGTTGTTTCCTGAACATAATGTACTGGTCTTTTGTACCAGGTAAGTATTTCCACTCATATTAGGTGTTACAGTTATTGTTTGTGTATTGCCTGCCACCAGGCCGGTTGATTGATCGATCCACGTTATCCCGTCAAAACCAACCATACTGCCCGGGTAAGTGATCTGGTTTTGCTGGCAGCACACTACATCCAAAACATACTTTGTCCCTGTGGGAGCCGGCGATCCCAGAACAATATTATCTACTATAATATCCATGGTACCACCTCCGTATGCAACAGGCCTGATGATCACCCTGTTATATGCTGCGTTCGGAATCAGGTTTGTTATGTTATTAAACTGATAATTCGTCATAGCCAGGGTAAGATTAGGTATAGTTGCTACTACTACATTGTTAACACCATCACTTAACAATACCTCTAATACACCGTTGGGTGATGTTGTCAGACCACGATTTGTAGTTGCAGCATTAAGCGACAGATCATATTGCTGCACACCGGGTACTAAAACATTCTGACATAGGTTTTGTATAATATATTCATCCGACAAATTAGGATTTGTAGGAGGATTCCCGGACTGGTCCCACATAAATATGCTGAAGTTAGGGTAGACATCCGGTGTGATCCATGGTGCAGCAGTAAACCAAGAAGGAACAGAAGTGCCCGCCTGATTTACAGTACCTCCAACTGTTGCCGGAGGTTGGTCGAAACTGTTATTTTGAATAATGTTACATACCTGGCCATTTGTAATAATACCAGCCACTAGCAGTTGTAACGTAATAATGATTTTCACAGCAGTATTTTTCATGATATACTATTTAAATTAGCCTACTCAGTTATGGGTTTTCGGCATGCCCCAGAATTTTTTACCTGCGCAAGATCAAATCCGACATGAATTTCAGACAGATAACATAGCCCGCATAACAGTTTTTTATATCTGGTTGGTTTTAAGAACAACTGGCTACAAATACCTGATATCCGGCATCAGGTTATATAGCTTATGTCAACAATGTATATCACAATAATCCTGTAGCTGTGAATGAATTATATCCGGCACCAACACATAGTATTCAGAATATTATATGTTATTCCTGTTTCATCGTTCAATCTTCCCGTTTCGTCTCATTTGAATTTTATATGGATATATGGCGGTCTATATTTGTATCAGCTTCTAAACGGAGCTTTATTCCAAGAGCATAGGAGTAAACATAGGTAAACGGCAAAACTGCGGCACGCTATTAAGCGTGCTGCAGTTCTTTTATGCCTATACTATACATAAAACCGCCCCTCTTCAACAATCAGCCCTTATTTTTGTCTATATTAACGGCACAGAACAGAAATTATGAAGATCATACCCGGAGATATTAAGACAGGCCAGCTACATGGCTATTTATTAGGAGCAGTAGCACCAAGGCCCATTTGTTTTGCCAGTACTATTGATGAAGATGGTAATTCCAACCTCTCACCCTTCAGTTTTTTCAACGTATTCGGCAGCAAACCGGCTACCCTGATCTTCTCCCCTGCCCGCAGGGTAAGGGATAATACCACAAAGCATACATTGGAAAACGCCCGCAGAACAGGGGAAGTAGTTATTAATGTAGTGAACTACAATATAGTACAGCAAATGAACCTGGCCAGCTGCGAATACCCTGATGGTGTGGATGAATTTGTAAAATCAGGCCTTACACCCATTGCATCAGACTTTGTAAAGCCTTTCCGCGTAAAAGAATCCCCTGCACAACTGGAGTGCAGAGTGAAAGAGATAATAGAAACCGGGCAGGAAGGCGGAGCCGGCAATCTTATCATATGCGAGGTACTATGCATGCACCTGGATGATGATGTACTGGACGAAAATGGCATAATTGATCCTCATAAAATAGACCTGGTAGCACGTATGGGTGCTAATTATTACTGCCGGGCCTCCGGCGATGCGGTTTTTGAAGTGGCTAAACCTAATCTTGAACTGGGTGTTGGCGTAGATATGTTGCCTGAAGATATCAGGAACAGCCATATACTTACAGGGAACGACCTGGGCATTTTAGGCAATTGTACCGCTGTACCCGCTGTTGACAGCAGTTTTGCTGATGAAGAAGTAAGCAAAATACTGCATGACAAAACCGCATTGCATCGTTATGCGCAAAGGTTAATAGCCGAAGGCGAAATTAACAAAGCATGGCAGGTATTATTGCTCAAAACATCATAATTGATTGAAATACAGTTTTTTAGACTGATTTAGCTTGTTAACGGCTCGTTAGCGGGTTGCAAACACGTGGTTAACCGAGGGCGAAAATTTCCCATATGTCTGCCCACGTCGCATCTTTGTATCAACAAACGAACAAACAACTAAATCAATCAAACTAAAAACAAACAAAAACAACAATTATGAAAAAGATCATCGCAATCGCAGTTTTCGCTTCTTTCGGTTTCGCAGCTAACGCGCAAGACCAGGCTAACCAAACATCTTCTGCTTCTCAAACAACTAACCTTGTATTGAGCAACGCAATCGAGATCACTTTTACAGGTAACAGTTCTGCTACAGGTGCTGATGTTACTATCCCTTTCACAACTGTTAACGATTACGCTAACGGTGTTGAAAGTGATGCACAGGAACTGAAAGTTCGTTCTAACAAGAACTTCTCAGTAGCTGTTAAAGCAAACGCTGCTAACTTCTCTTACACAGGTACTACTTCTCCTGCTCCTACAATGCCCGTTAGTGGTGTGTTGGCTGTAAAAGTTACAGCAAACGGTACAGGTGGTTCTATAGCTAACCCTTTCTCTTCTACTGCTTACGCTACCCTGACAAGTGCTAACCAGGACCTGATCACAACTGCTGATCGTGGTGGTAACCAGACTTTCAGTGTAAAGTACAAGGCTACTCCGGGTTTTGCATACCCTGCAGGTACTTACGCAGTAGACGTAGTTTACACAGCTACACAAGAATAAGTTTTGTCTCTCTCTCGTAATACTTAAAAAGGAGCCCCGTAAGGCTCCTTTTTGCTTTTGTACTATTGGGCATCAAAGGTGTATATTTTTTATATACATATTCACATCCGGCTAAGAGTTTTGGGTTAATATTCAGATATTTGTAGATATTGCTTCCCGCACATACCGGGCAAACAGGCAAAATAGAGGACTAACCCATTTGATGACATTCAAGCAGACATATTCATGCACTGGCAGGAAAGTACTTTTCTGCCTGCTTATACTACTGCTTGTATCGGCCGAGGCGCAGGCACAGTTGAGTAAACGTATTTACCGCACCAAGTTGTTGTATGATACTCTTGTAGCAGACAATAACCGCGATTTTATGTACAACAATGTCAACATCACCAACCTGACAGACGATTCCATCAGCATATTCATCACCATCACCATGCCCGAGGGATGGACGCTCACTACCCAAAAGGTAATAACAGTCAGCCTGCCGGCCAACCAGAATACCATCGTCAGCCTGCGATTATTGCCTGCCAAATCTATATCTGCAGATTGGGAAAAGGTGAGCATTGAATACAGGCTGAATAAAGGCATGGAAGCATTGGCTGATACGTTCAGGGTGAAGGTGCAGGAGTTCACCAAATTCAAGGCAAGACTATCTATGCCAACCATGATATTGGGCGCTTATCAAAAAGACATCACCTTTCCTGTATATGTAAAAAATACGGGCAATGTGCCTAAAAACTACACCATCAACTATTACAATGCATTGCTGAACCTTAATTATAAACAGCCAATACACCTGGAGCCGCAAAAGGACACGACCTACAAAATTCCGCTGAAACTAAGTGAGGCTCAATGGAGCGTGTTGCGTAAAGAAGAAATAAAAGTGCAGGTAGGTGTTGAAGACGGCGAAACCAAAAACCTGATACAGGAAATATCCAAGATCGGCTATATGCTTAAAGAGCACTCCTCCGCCTATCTTGAAATGCCATTGCAATTGGAAACCGGCATGACATCGCAGGGACCGAACAGCCTGCAATATTATGGCGCCCTGCATGGCCGTATCGACCTGAAAGAAAGAGAACGTGTCATGTTTGACGTGCGGAGTAAAACATTCACACAGGGGCAGTTCCAGGATAATGATATTTACAGGATAGAATACGAGGGGCAAAAGTGGTCAGGGTCTGCAGGTAACATCATGCAGCTGGCCGATTTCGTAATGGACGGATATGGTGTGAATGTAACTCGTAAATGGAATGGAGAAACCAACAGGGTGGGTTTATACAGCTTATTAAAAAGTCGCTCAGGCAACAGCAAGTTGTTTGGTGGTAATGCAGTACTGCTGGTAAAAGAAAAAGTGTCGCTGTCTGAATCTGTAGTAGCGAATTTTGACCAGACAAATGGTGTGAACAGCTACCTCGTAAAACAGGAAGCCTACTCAAAACTCAGAGAAGATATGAGCCTGCGCGTAGTAACAGGCCTTGGTATGGAGCAGATAACACGCAATCTTGTAGCAGGTACAAAGAGTAACCAGGTGGGTACTTCGTTGGGTTATAATTTCATGTGGAGTCATAAGCACCTGAACGTGATATCAAATGTGGTAATGAACAGCAGCTCGTACCCCGGTGTATTTAAAGGGCAGCGTTCGCAAACACATGATGTAAGAGGTGTGTATGACAAATATTCACTGGGCGGATTTTATGAGTATAACCTACGTAAGCAGAACATATATGTAGACACACAACTGTTCTCAGATGTCTTCAACCTGAAAACGGTAAACTACGGGGCCAGGGCGGGTGTCAGCTTCAGGAACTCCAACCTGAGCTTTTCAGTAGGAAAGCAGCGCCAGCAGCAAAGTGACACTGGCTCACTACCAATATATGAATACAGGTTCATGAACCTGAACGCCTCGGTTACACTCGGGCAGAGGTCCTACGTAACAGTTAACAGCTATTATGGCCAGGGGGTATTGGATGGTTATGAGGATACTACCGGAGTGAATGTGATGAGTAACCAGGGATCCTTACAAGTATATTTTGCAGGTTTATCGGCCAGGTATGATATAGGCCCCTACTTCTATCACGAATACCTGAAATACCTCGTCAATCCTGAAGAATATAAACGTCTTGTACTAGGCCCTTATGCAGAACTGAACCTGTTCAAACGCAGTCTGACCATACGCTCTCAAATGAACTACAACAAATCGCTGCCATCAAATAGTGAAAGTGCCAACATTCTGGCCAACCTTGTTTACCATAACTTCAGGCGTGGTTTTGATTTCAACATGACCGGCTCAATGCCGCTGAACCAGGAAAACGTGCACCCATATATCACGGCCTCACTCAGGGTAAGGTTGAACGTACCTTTTGTTGCAGTAAGAAAGTATTATAACCTGAGGTTGATACTCTACAAAGACGAAAATACCAACGGACAGTACGATGAAGGAGAGGGACCTATTCCCGACCAGATGCTGGCGCTGAATGATAACCTGTTCGTATCAGACGGCAGAGGGCATGTATTATTTAAGAATGTTGAAAAGAAAGATTTCAAAGCCGACTTCGGTTATACCAGCAAGATAAAAGGGTGGATACCGCAAGGGGGAACTATCCAGACATTTGCGGTAACAGGCAACAAGACGATATATATTCCTTATAAGAAAAGTAAAGTGTTATCCGGAAAACTTAACCTGCAACTGGACAAGAACTCGAACCTGGATTTCAAAGCGGGCAATATCAAAATTACCGCCACCAGCAATGATACACTGCGCTCATCGTTCTCAACACTTACTGATGAGAACGGTGAATTCTACTTCAACCTGCCGGCGGGTATTTATACCGTTACCATCAGCCAGGCTGCATTTGACGACAACTTCAAACCTACTGAATTTGCACAGCAGGCAGACCTGGTAAATAATGACGAGAAGACCCTGTATTTCGAGATCAAACAGAAGCGCAGGGCCATTAATATCAGGAAAAAGTAACCCGATTGTAAACGGATTGTTAACGAGATGCAAATCGATAGTTAACCATTAACAGAAACTTCCAAATACATCTCTGTATGTACATCTTTGTTCTATCAACGTACAAACAAAATGACAGGGAACATGAACAAACAAATACTTATCTTTTCAAGAATTGCAGGTTATACAGTAAACAAAGCATTACGTCCGGAGAACAGGATGAAATCTGCAGACAGGGTACAGCTGCTTATCAACAATATGAATGCCATTAATCAGTCATTGATGACCTATGCTGTAAAAATGATGCGTAAAGCTAAAGCGGAGCCTGAGCTGGATACTGAAGAACTGGCATTGAACCTGCACGATATTATCCATCTATCAGTTGTTTCATACGCCAAAAGAGCCCACTAATAAAACATTATATCATTAAAGGCGCATATTCAATGAATATGCGCCTTTTTTAATGGTTCAATAAAAAAGGGCTGATCTACAGCCCCATTTCTGATAATTTAACTAATGACACTAAAAAAATTCCGGCAAGGCTCAACAAAGCGATAACCATTGCTGCCAGGGTCAGTACAGACCTGGATTCATAATTTTTAAGCATAGTGGTGATGTTTAATATATTATGTATGTATCTTCTTCAAAAATAGGGAGTCAACACAAATGTAATACTAATTTCTTTATTGTGTATTACCTCGCTATGAATTAAACATGAATTTAATATAAAAAAGTCCCGTCAAGGCAATATCGATTCTTTATCTTTGCAGCGATTTTTCGATTATTAACACTTAAAATAGTAATAAATGAAAGTAACGGTAGTAGGTGCAGGTGCTGTAGGAGCCACTTGTGCAGACAATATTGCACGTAAAGAACTGGTAGACGAACTGGTATTAGTAGATATCAAAGAGGGTTTTGCAGAAGGTAAGGCACTGGATATCACACAAACAGCATCTTTACTGGGTTTTGATACCAAAGTAACAGGCGTAACCAACGACTACTCAGCTACCGCGGGTTCTGATGTTTGTGTTATCACATCAGGTATTCCACGTAAGCCGGGTATGACTCGTGAAGAACTGATCGGCACCAACGCTAAAATAGTGGAAACAGTTGCCAAAAGCCTGTTAGAGCACTCTCCGGAAACTATCATAATCGTAATATCCAACCCAATGGATACTATGACCTACCTGGCACTTAAAGCAACAGGATTGCCAAAGAACAGGATCATTGGTATGGGTGGCATACTGGACAGTGCACGTTTTAAGTGCTACCTGCAAAAAGAACTTAAATGCTCTCCTAACGACCTGAGCGCTACTGTAATAGGTGGCCATGGGGATACTACTATGATACCGCTGACAAGGCTGGCTACACTGGCAGGCGTACCTGTATCTGAATACCTGGACGCTGCACAACTGGAAAGCATTTCAGCAGCTACAATGGTTGGTGGCGCTACACTTACAAAATTACTGGGCACATCTGCATGGTATGCACCGGGAGCAGCAGGAGCGGCACTGGTAGAAAGCATTATCCGCGATGAGAAAAAAGTATTCCCTTGCTGCGTAAAGCTGGACGGCGAATACGGACAGGAAGATATTTGCCTGGGTGTACCTGTAGTTGTAGGCAAGAATGGCTGGGAGCGTATCATTGACTACAAGCTGAATGAAGAAGAACAAGCTAAATTCAACGCATCGGCAGACGCTGTTCGTACAATGAACGAAGTACTGACCACGCTTGTATAATTAATACAACATTGATATAAATGAAAGCACCGTACATATAAAATGTACGGTGCTTTTTTTATGTTGCTTCTAATAACAACATAGTTCTTAAATGTTGTTGTATCAGTTTTTAAACTCTTTTGGCTTTACAATGGTAAATACCCTTGATATATTGAAACCAAGGTGTATCGCATCTGTACTGCTAAAGCCCCATTTGCCCGGTGTCTGCCCTATCAGCGCACGCTCTGTCATAGCACGCGAGTTAGAGAGCATCAGCTGGAATACGTGGCCTCCTGTTTCAATATCCACACCAAGCGACAATACGTTATGATATCCTATCTGCTCAGTGCCCGGTACACGATAATAATATTCTCCGTTAATGGTTACACGATTTGAGACTTTTACCCTACCGCCTACACCAATCGCAACAAGATCGTTAGACTCAGGTGTAGTAGGCACCAGGTTATAGTGGATATGCGTAGGCATTAACTGTAATGACAACCACTGGTTGAATTTACGCGCTATCAATAACTGGTTTAGATAGTATAACCTGTTGCTGAAATGATATTCCTGACCGGCAGGCAAGTTTGTTGGTGCCGGTAGCGACTGTACACTCATGCCACCAACATAACTCAGGCCGATAGGATTACCTTTTTCTTCTGTCTGGCGCATGATCTTTGCTTTTACAAACCCATCGTACTCTTTCATAAAAGAGTTACGGCCAAAGCCCAGCATCAACCAGTCTGTAACACCATAATCGAACCCGATACGTGTATTGGCGTCATCAAGGCCGAAAAATGTAGAGGTACCGTTATTCAAAGCACCGAACCTGTGGTTCACCCTGAAATCAAGCACACCCTTACCAGTATTTTCAATACTGTGGCCGGTAACCATCCTTGTTGTTTTAAAAGTAGCCGTTGTATAATGTTTTTTCTCAGGCTCACTGTCTTCAAGCATAGCCATCAGGTCGTCAGTATCATCATTTTGTTCAGTATCTGCCTTCGATTTATTATCCTGCGCAACAACCTGGTTGCAGAGTATAAGAGACAAGCCAACAGATAAAATGGCAAATGAAAAGCGCATAGTGTGTATTTTAAGTTAGTATATCAGATTATTTTTTTTCAAGTATACTGTTAACAGTAACCTCAATTTCTTTAGCAATTTTATCTCTCACCACCCCCGGAATTTCAATACCGTAATCCTGCGGCACTATTTTAAATAAACAGTAAACCGTTATCTTATCACCTTTCACTGTAATACTACCCGGGAGTTCCACATCTTTCGATACTCCGTGCATTTTCATCTTTCCCTTCGTGTTCACATTATACACACCATCTTTAGAGAAATTGACTTTACTCAGGTCAGTTATCTTACCCTTATAATCAGCTTTGGGGTACTTGGTGCTTTCCATATAATTTTCGTTGAAGTGCTCCTCCATCAGGGACCTTTCAAACTTAAAACTCTTAACAGGGACCTGGAAAATAAATTCACCATTCTCGCCATTCATTACACAAGCCACCTCATTATTAATGGCTTCAATGTTTTCCAAAGGAGTGGCCGAATAAAAAGTAATCTTACCTGTACGTGTCATGTATTTTTGTGCATACGCTGCTGACACTCCACAAAGCATTATTACTGCTAAAACTATCTTTTTCATATCTGTATCGTTTTACCTTTCATAGTTCAAAAATCATACCTTATTACTGCGGCATACCTGCATTTATCCATGCAGTTATTTTGGTTATTTCACAATCACCGAGTTTCGCCATACCTTTTGGCATAGGCAGGTAAGTAGACTCATGCTTAATGGATGGCAGAAATCTTCCTCTTTCTGCAGAGCTTTTTACGCCTGCATAGCTACTCAGGTCATGTGTAAATGATTTTGTTACTGCGTCATGACAGCCTGATATAGCGCAGTATTGGTTCATTATCGGTTGAATATGTGTTGCAAAACTAATGTTAGCTGTATCGCAACCCGTACCTGTAGATGGTGCCGGGTAGAGTTGATCTTCTTTATCGCTGTAACAAGCAGCTAATAACAGGATGCAAAAAGGTATTATTATTTTTCTCATGCCTTAATTTATTGTCTATCTAAAAATATGTTAAATTGTTCAATTAGGGTAATTTAATGCAATCATTAGTTATTCTGCTTACCTGATCCTATCCATTTTTCAATCTTTATCACCTCACAATCACTAAGTTTATTGCCTCCCTGGGGCATTGGCGCAAATCCGGCTTCATGCTTTATGACTCCAATCAACCTGCCACTGTTTGCAGCCGCAACCACACCACTATAACTATCTAGTACAATTCCCAATGGTGCGGACGTTCCGCTATGGCAGCCCTTACAGTATTTATCCATAATAGGCTGTACATCTGCTGCAAACGCAAATTTATTTGTATCGCATGGAGTGCTGCAATTTGTAGTATTTTTTGCACCTTCATTTATCCACCTACGTATAAGATCTCTTTGCTCCGCAGTAAGTGCGTTAGCCGGTGGCGGAGGCATTATTTTATCAGGTTTGTCCTCAGTAATTTTTTCATACAGTTCTGTAGCATCCGCATTACCTGGCACAAAGTCTTTGGAAACAATTGAATTATAATCTGTAAACTGGTAACCGTCCGATTTTGTTACTGCATCGTGGCATCCTGACTTTGCACAATTAGAAATGAATATGGGCAATATATCGCGAGTGAAACATATACCGGTATCAACTGTATTACCACCGTTATTATTTCCACCTGTCGTGTCATTACTACCCTGTGCCGGCTGCTGAGGTACAGGTGTTGGTGGTTTATGCTGACATCCTATAAATATCCATAAGGACATCAGAAGGAATAAACTGTAGTTGAAGCACTTTCTCATATATGCACATTTTATTACCGGCCGTTAGGTTATTTCACAATTACACAATCGCTCAATAATACACCAAACAGGCTGCTACCGTTACAAAACCCTTTAATAGTAATAGTGCCGCCCTCACTCACGCCAACACCATTATCCCGCATAGTGCATTGTACCGTGGTCATATCATCAGCACCGGCCAATATCACTACCAATTTGCCGTCCTGGTTTTCTTCTGTTTCTGCTACCTCGCCTGTAACTGTAATGGCTTTGTTCAGGTACTCCTCATTGGCCCTGGTCTCATCATCAGCATATGCAGTTGATAATTCCTTTGCAGATACTTCCAGTCCTTTTACATCTTCAACTTTAGTGTGTGGCTTGTTCCACATTTTATATGCTACCACAGAACCTATTATTCCTGCAAGCACAACAACCAAAATTGCAACCTTCCATTTTTTCATAAGTAACGATTTATTACATATTGTATACGGTATACAAAAATATCATTATCAATTGTCTATGGTCGTTAAAACCTGATGAAATGGTATAAACAAGGGATGAAACCGCATATATCACTTGTTATATATCTCTCCCGCCAGCCAGTGTTTAAACCCGGCACTGCGTTCAGAACTAACCAGCGGTGGCTCTTTCACCTCAGGATTTAGCTTTACCAATACCCTTGCTTTGCTGTAAGTTTTCATTTCTTTTATTGACAGCAGGGATATTATATACTGGCGGTTTATCCTGAAAAACAACTCAGGATCCAGCATTTGCTCCAGCGAATCAAGGTTATTATCTACAGGATATGTTCTTTCTTCAAACGTACGGGCGAATGTCCCTTTATTCTCACTAAAAAAATAGGCTATCTCATCTATGCCTACTGTTTTGATATTATCACCAAAACGTATCATGAACCTTTTCTTGTATTCAGGCTGTTTCAATGCTTCCAGCAGCATGTGCTGCTTATCGGCATTAATGCTGAACATCCTTTTCATCTGTTCAAGTTTCGTCATAGCATCCTTCAGCTCTTCAGCCTTAATAGGCTTCAGCAGATACCCCATACCCGATACCTTGAAAGCTTCTATCGCATATTGATCGTACGCCGTTGTAAATATTACAGGAGCGTCTATCTGCACAGATTTCAGCAGATCAAATGCTGATCCGTCTGCAAGGTGTATATCCATAAACACGACAGATGGAGTTTCGTTCTTTTCAAACCAATCCTTAGCTGCTGTAACGCTATCATGCTGAGCAACAATTTCAGCATCGGGGTGCAACTCCTTTAATAACTTGACCAACCGTTTATATGCCGGTTGCTCATCTTCAACAATTACTATTTTCATATTAATGGTATTGTTACAATAAACCTTTTGTTTTCAATGCGTGACAATACTTGTGTTTTAGTATGTAAAGTATAGCGCTTTCGTATATTGGCCAGGCCTAAACCCGCGCCAATTTCTTTACTCATTTTGGGCTGATAGTTATTACTTACAGTCAATTGGTTATCAACTGCTGTAAACTCCACCGTAAGAGGTTTCGACAGGGATACGATATTATGTTTGATAGCGTTCTCGAGTAATAATTGTAATGCCATAGGCACTACTTTTTTAGTTTTCAGGCGATCAGGAATATCCACTACTATCTGCAGTGCTTCTCCAAACCTGCTCTTCTGAATATAAATATAATTTTGCAGAATTTTCCACTCTTCCGATAAGGTAAGCAGATCTTTGTCTTTATACGACAACATATTTCTGTACAGGTCGGATAGTTGTGCTGTATACTGTATGGCCAGTTGCTTGTCTTCTTCTATCAGCCCGGTAAGCGTATTCAGGCTATTGAACAGGAAGTGTGGATTGACCTGGCTTTTCAGGTGTTCATACTCAAACATCATCCGCTCCCTTTGCAGCGACGATAATTTGCGCAGGTTTTGCTCTCTTATTCTTATATATGCATACCCTATACCCCACATAAGCGCAATCATAAGCAACAGGAACCATATTTGCAGCCAGTATGGTTTGGCAATGGTAAAGCTATGCATAGCCTCACTATATTTTGTAAACCGGTTGTTCAGCGATACCTGCACAACAAATTTGTAATCGCCACTGGACAATTGCGGGAAGGTAACAGACTCATCGCGGGTAGTGATCCATTCTTCATTATATCCTTCCAATTTGTACCGGTAGTACAACTGGTCGGGGTTTGCAAAGTTTATACCATCGTATGAAAAGCTGATATGATTTTCGGAGTGCTTGAACTTGTTGCGCTGCAACCTGGTTTCCCTGAAAAAAGTTTTAAGCGATTTGATGTACACAGAGGGAGTAACATCAACTGTATATTCATGCTTGCCAAAACATACCAGCCCGCCCTGGTAGGGTATATACACATTGCCTGATGTATCCCTTGCGAATATATTCAGTGCAGCGGAAACAGTATCGATGCCAATACCTACCCTGCGCTCATAATGCCTGAATTGTCCACCACTTTGTTGCCACTCATCTATACCTTTTGCATGCACTACCAATATTGCATTGTTAACTGTGGATACGACAGTGGCTATCTTTAAACTTTGCAGGCCATCATCACGGTCAACAGTGTGCCATGTGTCACCATTAAACACCAGCAACCCTTTGTCAAAAGTGCTGGCCCACATATCACCATTACCGTCCTGCGTAATATTATACGCCACACTACTGGTCATGCCCGAGGCACTGTCCCACAATTTGTATTGTCCTTTATGATACCTGCATACACCGGCACCGTCAGTTGCCATCCATATTTGCCCGTCTTTATCAGGGAATACCTTGTACACATAATCACTACCAATTCCTGCACTTTTGTTATGCATCTTCAGTATCGACAGCTTGTCATTATTCCCGACCGACAGCTCTTCCACGCCATTTAGTCCTGCTACCCATAAATTGTTGCCAGCCCCTGCTATATCCAGTATACTCTCATTTTGCAACTGGGGGATATCGCTTACTTTACTAAAACCGGTGTTGTTTTTACTAAACCATAGCCCGTCGCCAAAAGTACCTACCCATAGTGTGCCATTATTACTGTAGTATAGGTTGGTTATAGGCATTTTAGCAGTAAACCTCAACCTGTGTTGCGGAATTTGCTCCTTTAACGAAAAACTATACAGCTTATTTTTTTGAGCATACCACAACTGAGAACCATTATCACATACCATTGCCGTCAACTCCTGTACAGAATAAGGATCAGGTAGTTTTATTGAAGTTATATACTCTGTAATTACCGCCTTGAGTCCCGCATTGGTAGCACACCATATATTACCGGTTTTACCCAGCATCAGTTTATACAGCTTCTGCCCCGGAAAATAATGTTCTTCTACTTCTAACTCATCCTCACCTTTAAGTATAAGATTCAGCAAATATCCACTTTCTGTACAGACCCATGCCTTATCGTCTCCAATAGGCAGTATGTCGTTTATCTGCCCCCATTTCCAAGGGCGGCCTATTGACGGAGTCCACGTCATCCTGCTTTTACTGCAGTATAAAGCTACTCCACCCTGGTGGGTGCCTATCCAGCTCCAGCATTTTTCCTGCATAGGCCTTACTACACGCACTATGTTATCCGGTAGTCCGTTGGAAGTATTAAACTGTGTAATATCATACTTCCCGCTGTCTATTTTTATTTCATTTATACCCTGGTCAGTAGCAGCCAGTAATAATTTTGCAGAAGGCGAGAGAACTGTATAAATATAATCATCAGACAGACCGTTATCCATGGTATATCTCGTGCAATACTCGTCATCTACCAGGAACAGTCCATCTCCAACTGTAGATACAACAAAGATATTCCCGACAACGATATAGATAGATGATACTGCTTCAGACGGGGTATCACCCGCCAGTTTTTTAAGGTGAAAATGCGCTCCGTCCCACAAACCTATTGCCCCCCTTGCAAAGCCAACTACCAACATCTGTTCATGTGTTGCCAATGCTGTGACGGGTTCATTCGTACTGGTTTCAATTTTCATGAAACTGCGCCCGTTATACCTATATAGTCCCTCATCTGTACCGAGCCATATATAGCCATTTGCATCGTTGAGCAGGCAATTTACCTTTACAGGAACATTTGTCTCATTCAGCCATATATCTTTTGTAAATGGCTCCCCTGCTCTTGCATCAGGGCAAAGCAAAACAACAATCAATATGATATAGTATACAGCTTGCCTCATGCCTGTTTGCGGACCAGTATTGATTTTACTACTATAAATATTTCTGTAGCCAGCTTATCGTTAACAACCCTCGGTATTTTTATATCGTGATCTGCCAACGCAACTTTGAACTCGGAAAATATCTCAATGTTTCCACCTCTCACCAATACGTCGGTGTATATTATCCTGTCTGTACTTACGCCATGAACGGTTAGTTTGCCTTTTGCACGCACACGATACTTCCCGTTTTTCTGCAAATTCACGTCTTCAATCACTTTACCGGTAAATATTATCTCAGGGAACTTAAATGTTTCCATATAGTTCTCATGAAAGTGCTCCTTTTGCAGCGGGCTGTTGAACCCTTCAAATGTTGAAACATCAATTTTGAAGACAAACTGCTTTTTATCTATATCAATTACACCTTTTAGCTTGGGAGAAGACGCCCTGATAAATTCGTTCTGCGCATTTGAGTTGATGCTTATCTGTCCTTCATCAACCTCATACACTGTTTGGCCACCCGCAATACAGGCAACGCAAAGAAAAGATATCAGCAATAACAGCCGTAGCCTTAACATAGATATTAAAAATACACCATAATATCGGCACCAGCAATACAAAATGTATTCTTGCGGATCTGGCCATAGAGATAGCTACATTTTTACAAATACAGAGCGGGCTGTCTTGTTATCTGCATATACAACTTCAATGATATAGGTAGCATTTGCAAGTTCTTTTATATCTACCTGTTTGCTGGCACCTGATACATTAGTATCACGGTATACAATATTACCTGCCATGTCCATAATTCTAATGCCCGCAAAAACATCATTTGCGAAAACATTAAGCATATCGCCTGATGCAATAGGATATACAGTCAGGTGTTTGTCCATAAGGGGTGAAATTTACTTATACCGTAGCTGTAAAGGTGGCAAAATGGTATAAAAACCAACATACCATAAATATGGTATTAAATATACGTGCCATTGGGTATAGGTTTTCTCCGATATATCAATTATCTAGTTTAACCTCAAGTATTTTCGGCCAGTTTTTACCCGTTATGTATATCTTGTTGGTTTCCCTGTCGTAGGCAATGCCGTTCATTACTTCAGGCTGTCCATCAATATGCCTGTTATCAGCAATGCCTGCCTGCCTGCGTATCCGCGACAGGTCGGCCAGCCCCACAACTTTACCATTGGCAGGGTCTATTTTCAATATGTACTCCGTTTCGTACTGGTTGGCGTAGATATACCCGTTAATATACTCCAGCTCGTTGATGTTGATCACAGGCCCGTACTGGTCAGACACTTGTAGCGTTTTAATATCCGCTTTTGTTTTTGGGTCTACAAAGTGCAGGGCCGATGTGCCATCACTATATATCAGGTGGGTACTGTCGTTAGTAAGTCCCCAGCCTTCGCGTGCACTTATCTTGAATTTGCCCAGCAGCCTGAAGGTATTTTTATCAAACATAAAACCCGTATGCTCTTTATAGGTAAGAACATATACAGTGTCTCCCATTACCGTCAGCCCTTCTCCGAAGTATTCATTACCCAGCCTGTATGTTGCCATCATCTTATCCGCTCCCAACTCATATTTGTACACGTACGACCTGCCGTATTGCCCCGTGCTTTCGTACATCACGCCATCTACAAACTGCAGCCCTTCCGTATATGCTGATGTCTCGTGCGGGAACTGATTGACCAGGACAGGCTGTATGACCTCTTTGTCCGGCTTTGATGGTGTTGCAGGCGCCTGTTCAGCGTTTTTTTGCTCCGCTTCCGGCTCATCGTTGCAGGAAACTAAGCAAACTATAAATGCGGATAATATTAAGGCCCTGGTAAGTTTATTGTACATGCGGGAATTACTTTGAAGCACCAAAAATAGCCTTACATCTTATTTTTTCAAAAAACTGTTGATATGTTACTCTATACTCTGCCTGGCTATTTTATAATACGGCTGTGGGTAAATGGCTTTACCTGTACTATCTGTTGTTACACGGCTGTAAAAAAGCGTATCCATTGCCGATGTGGCCAGCTGCACGGTGGGAGCAAAGTTGTTTGTGATGACATAGCTGTCCAGCGGCTGTATCACCTGCAGCCACATACGGGGTTGCGAGATATCAAGGCTGAAACTGAAATGGGTAGTCACTGATTTATTAAAGGTATCGGTATACAAATGTTTGGAGGTATGAAACCTGCTGATAGTAAATTTGTGCGCTTTTTCACGGTCAGTAAGCGACGACCATACAGAGGCACCTGTAGCATCATAAGCATCTACAGCCACCCATGAGCTGGACAAACCTGTTCCATTTAAGCATATCAGCAACTCATTACGCTTTGTACCGCTTATTACCAGTGCATAGTCAGTACTGTCAGCATAATAGTCAAACAGTAGCTCAGGCACCTTCCCTCCGGCATTGGCCATAAACCAGTTACTGTATGTATAATCTGCTGTATGCCAGTCGTACTGGTACCTGTATGCATTTTTAAGGTCTGCCCTGGGAATGATCAACGTATCTGATGGTGGTAAAGTAATTGAAATAATGTGAGGCTGCGTACCCGTTGCAATGTCATGCCCGCTCAATGTAAGATAAACAGAATCTGCTACCTGGTTTACGATAACGGCATTCGCATTTCCTGTTTCTTCAGTAACAACAGGCTGTTGCACAGGATCTTTCTTACATGCAGCTATTGCAACTAAGATCATCAATATTAAGCTAATTGAATAAAAACGGGGCATGTTATTAAGTTATACTATCTATGGCTAAAGTTACCCTAATTGTTCTCAAAATAAACGTTCACAACTACATATTATTGTCACAACACAGGTTGAAATGCACTCAACGCGGTTATCCATAAAAAAGCCCCGCATCTTAAATGCCGGGGCTGATATTTTGTTGCCAGGCTCTAAGCCTGTTTTATTTATATTTTGTACTTGATCAACCTGAGTATCTCTATCATCATATCAGGTGTAAAAAGCTTCTTCTTGCAGTGCAGTATTCTGCTTAGTATCTGCTGGTCTGTTTTAAGGTGTGTGGCCAGTTCAGCCTGTGTCACCTTTTTGGCTTCCATATAGCCTTGCAGCCCTTCTGCAATAACTTCATACATATTCTTAGGCGGCTTCTTCGAAGCAAGTATTTCATTGACACTTCCTGCACGCGCATACTTCAAAAACTTCTCCAGGAAAGCCTCGGTCAATGGAGTTTCTCCATTGATCACCTTCGAGTAGTAGTAAGGAGTCACCTTTATTTTCGCGGCAATTTCACCTTTTGTGGCTATGTTGCGGCGTTTCATTAATATAGCAGCTGCCTGCTTTAATTGCAGGGGCTTAACGTCTTTTACATGTTTAGCTTTTGGCGGCATTACTTACGATATTTGTGTAAATATACATATATCTGTCGGTTATCACAATCTTTATGTAAAATTGGTGCGTTAAGTTTTTTACACGTACTCAAAGCACAATTGTATTGATGATAATCCTGCAGTTTTTTGCTATTGTCGTACCATCATAAATATGTATTCATTGTCCGGGAACAACGCCATAACGGTGTCTGTAGCGTTACTTTTATAATCAGGCGCTGTTGATACAGGCAGCTTTCCTCCTGTCATATTTCCACCTATTCCGCCCGAAGTGGTATGAAACTCTATATATGGTACTTCTGATTGCTGTACGTGAAACTCCAGGCTTTCTGTTTTAAGATTGCCCGATGCATCTTTAAATGTATAATCAGCGTTGAAACTTTTATTCACTTTTATCTGCCTGTAGCGCTCATTCACCGTAAGTACATCCCACTGATTGCTGTATCCGGTACTACCTGCATACAGGTATGCTCCTATTGCTATCCATGTAGTACTTGCAGATCCGCCTTTTAAAAACGCCTTTCTAGAATTGCCTTTATAGCCGGGTTCCAGGTAATAAAG
>Ga0213840_1000882_pt1 | contig 30954 bp, 28 predicted proteins | sample SWPATP22_FD_160132 | JGI IMG/M metagenome (GOLD analysis project Ga0213840, IMG submission 160132) | Coastal seawater microbial communities from Marineland, Florida, United States - SWPA TP2 #2 | ecosystem: Environmental > Aquatic > Marine > Coastal | place: USA: Florida | collected 2016-08-14 | reverse complement strand
TGATAGTTCTAAGGTGATATTATGGGCAGCATCGTTACTAGGTGTAAGCATCTATTAAAACCTTCTCATGATATATTATCTGAAATCACTATTATAACGAGGGGGTTAGGCATGAGCAATTAAGAATTTTGCTTGATATATATTTAATCAGTCTATAAGATTGTTTTAAAATAGAATATAAGTTCTTTTTAAGAATATATTTATTAATCTTACAGGCTATTTCATGAACAATACAACATCGTTAACCAATGCTAGTAGGCCTAAGCCCCCTATATTTTTAGCTATGCTTTATGTAACTATATTGCTATTGTCTGGTACTTTTTTTTATAGATTTGTTGATATTCACAGTATATTGTTACCTGGTGGTATTTTGATCTACCCTCTCATGTACGTAATTACAGATATAGTAGCAGAGCTTCATGGATATTCAATTGCAAAATCATTTATATTGTATGGAATATTATGCAACTTTTTTTTTGGCATTATGGCATTTATATTGACTCACACCCCAACAGTTCCAGGGTCTACATTCACGCATGATTATAACATAATTTTTAGAAGCCTCGTTAAATTAGACTTTGGTAATTGTATAGGATCTATATTTGGTGGCTTTCTTAATATATACTTAATAAGCAAATGGAAAATACTGGTAAAAGGTCGGTTTTTCTTTATCAGAAGTATCACCTCTAACCTCTTTGGTGAGCTAGCTATGTTGGTTGTTACTGGTTTTATTGTCTTATTATGGACAATGCCGATAAATAAGATTATTTATCTATTAGTAGCCGATTATACTGTCAGAATAATATTTTCTATTTGTGCTTCGATTCCAGCTGCGTTATATGTATCCTATTATAGACATAACAATGATATAGATACTTATGATATTAGCACTAAGTTTAATCCATTTAATATAAGTATAAAAAAATAATACAATATATTTAAACATATCTATCCCAGGTTATTGCCAATAACTAGAATGAAACAGATATTTCTTGTAGAGATAGCTTTAAGCTCATTTCAGAAACATCAACCTCTTCTCCTGAGTGGTGCGTAACTTTTAATCCAGATTTTACTGCTTGACTCTGTATAAGCCACATTAGCTTACAAGCCTCTACACCACCTTCCTTATATGTATCTCGAGGCCAGTCAATACCAATTAAGATATTAGATAAACAGTTATAAATAACTTGCCTTGATCCTTCTTTCTCAAAATCTAATTTTTCTAAACTAACTAACACATTATTAGCTATTAACGCCATTACCTGTAAATCTGTTAATCTAATCAGAAATTTCTCAAATAACAAGATGGCTACCTTGTTAGTGTTTTCATAGTTATTGTTATCATAATAATTATGAAATATATGGCGTGCTTTTTTAACATGTTCATTTAGCAATCTAGGGTTATGTATTGCCTTTGGGTATTTATCAATATATTTCAATTAATTTGTCCTTACTCTGTATCCATAGCCATAAGCATGCATCTATCCCTGTGATTATCAGAATATCTCACTGGGATTATGTTATACATATATTTATTCAATATGTATAGTTGAAAATTTGTTATTTATCAACCAATATTTGGCAATTATAACTACTTAACAGTGACATACTATCTTGTGGTCTAGTAACACACTTACATAATAGATTAAAAATGACACACAATAGATGTGCTTGTGGATTAGATACCATTAGGCTGCGTGACATATATAAATAAATGGCTATAATCGTAGCAATTTATCAGGTGAAGAGACAAATGAAAATACACCATTTGGGGTATGCATGCTCCAACATACAAACAGCAATGCAATCTATTGAAAAAATACATAACATACGCAAAGCAAGTGAAGTGGTTTATGATCCTTTGCAGGATGCCACTATTTGTATGCTCGAGATAGAGGGTGGTATTGATATTGAATTAGTCTGTGGTGAAAGCGTAAATAATATTCTATCAGATGATATTATGACATTTTATCACACATGTTATGAAACAGAATCATTTTGGGTTGAATATGACCGCCTCAAAAATTCAAATGCCGTTTTAATATCTGAAGCAAAACCTGCAATATTTTTTGATAATAGGTTAGTTTGCTTTTTTCAAACAGATATTGGTGTAATTGAAATTTTAGAATCATCTTCAACTGTTAAGCATATTAAAGATGCATCAACATTAAATAGGCTGAATATCTGTGCCCTTTCTAATTATAATATTCAGAATCAAACACATGAATTAGAAAATATATTTAGTAATATTGAACTACCTGTAAAATTATATACATGTTATTCAGATGATATATTTCAAAACATACTTGATCCAGGTAGTATCTTGTACAGTGTTGATAATATAAATGTAATTTTTATATTTATATGTTTTGATGTAGTTGATGAAAAGAGCTCACCTTCATATTTTAAAAGGCTCAATAAACATCTTGCTCAATTATCTGACCTATTTAATATTCCTATATTTATTTTAGCAATGCCCTCTTCAAGAAATAATGCATATGATACTTTCCATCATCTAAAGATGTGTATTTCGACATTACCTAATATAAATCTTATTGACTATACTCAAGACCCTATAAACGTATCACAGGAACAAATACAATTAGCTAATATGCCATATTCATCTGAATATGAGATGAATATATCAAATAATCTTGTAGTGGCAATGCAAAATAATATTGACCCTCCTTTTAAGGTTATTGCAGTTGATGCTGACAATACATTGTGGAGCGGTGCTTGTGCAGAACAAAGCTTAAGTGAAATACAAATATTAGAACATCAATATACTCTACAAAGGTTTTTAATTGAATGTAAACACGCAGGTTTTTTGATATGCATCATCAGTAAAAACATTGAGTCTGATGTGATAAATACTATCAGAAACCACCCCAATATGATTTTAAACATGGATCATATTATTGATTATGAGATAAACTGGGATGATAAATATAGTAATCTAATAAAACTATCTAAACGTCTCAATGTTAGTTTAGATAGTTTTATTTTTATTGATGATAGATATGATGAGTGCCACAATATTCAAGCGCATAATCCAAGTGTTTTTAGTATACAATTTAGTGATAAATCTATACATATGATAAAAAACCTATGGATGTTCTTAAAGAATCGTAATCTAAACTATAATAGAACTAAACTATATAAAGATGAATATGCAAGAAAAAAAAGCAGGGATCACTTCATTAGTTATAAAGAATACTTAGACAACTTAAACATAGTGATTGATATTAATAAATTAAATAAGTCTCATTATTCTAGAATAATTGAATTATCGTATAGAACAACACAATTTAACTCTTCAAATAATAAATTATGTGAGCCATCTCTTGATGATTATATGGCTAGTAATAGCGCATATGTTATTAGTGCTCATGATATTTACGGTGATTATGGAATTATAGGATTTATTTCGTTTAAGATAAATAATAATACAATGATCCTAGACAACTTATTCCTAAGCTGCAGGTCCCTAAATAAAGGAATTGAATATGCTGCAGTTCGATACATTGCCAACATTGCCCCATGCACAATATGTAGCATAGATCTTTTGTATAATGAAACAGAAAGAAACATACCTATTAGATATTTCTATACTAAAATCACAGATAATAATTATACTATAGATATTGAATCAGCAAAGAACCTTGTTTTTACATGCAACGAAGATGTGGATATCCCCGCCTCTAGTGATAAATATGTAGAAAGAATATTCAATAGCGATATATTAATTAATCTATATAAACTCATAAATAAAGATACTTCTAATAAAAATAGATTTAATAATAATGCAAGCATATGGAATAACTCATCGCTATCATTAAAGCAGATGATTATTAAAGAGCTAGGAATTCATGGTCTAGATGATGATTGTAGTATATTTTCAATGGGAGCCACCTCTCTTCATGCAATTAAAATAGCATCTTATATAAATAATACCATGGGCGTACATATTGGTATCAAAGAAGTATATGAAAATGATACTATCTTAAAACTGCATAAATCTATACTATCTTGTGAGGGTGAAGGCATAATTAAAAATATCGAGACAGATAACAAAGTAGCATCTTATTCTCAACATTCATATTATATACTGCATAAAATTAAGCCTGCAGGGTGCTATAATATGCCTTTAACTTATAATTTGCATGGGTGTATTGATGGAGACACCTTAGAAAAGGCATTTAAATATTTAATTGATGCCCACCCCATCCTAAAAACAAATTATTACGATAAATTTAATGATATTTATATTAAAAAAAATAATCATATATTTACATTGTCATCTATTGATATTTCAAACACATTGATTTCTGATGCTATTAGTATATGTAAAGAGGAAGAAAGTTATGCATTTGATATATCCAACGACATCCTTTTAAAAGCATACCTCATAAAATATAATATTAATAAATATGTTTTATTTATTAATATACATCATATTATTTCAGATGGTTGGTCAGAAAATATACTGATTCGTGACTTAGCTTATTTCTACAATAAATTAGCCCAAAATAGCCCTATTAACATAAACGATCTTCATATTAAGCAATCTTATTCTGATTTTGTACTCTTAGAGAGATCTTATTTAAGTTCTAAAGAAGCTGATAGTGCATTAAAATATTATCATGAAATATACCGTAATGCTAATGTTACTAAAATATGTTATGACACAAATATTCATCAAGTAGAGCACAATAACTCTGATGCATATACCCCATTTATAATTGATGAAAATCTATTATTAAGTTTAAAGTGTCTCTCTAAAGACTTAAAGGTTACATTATTTAATACATTTCTTGCATTATTTTACCTTTTGCTCTCAAAGTATACAAACCAAGATGATATTTTAATTGGTTGCCCATTTTGGAATAGATCTCAAGGAGAGTTTGAGAATACAGTGGGAAGTTTCGCTAACTTAGTTATGCTAAAAGAGTCACTAAAGCCCAGCATGCATCTTTTTGAATTAATTCTATCAGTTAAAGATAGCATCATAGATGGTCATAAATATGAATCAATACCATTTAAATATTTGCATGATAACATCTCTAAACAATACGATGAAAATACATTAACACCAGGCATTGTTTTTGCTTATCAAACTGAACCTGAACTAAATATTAGCAACATTAAAAGTGAGCGAATTAATAGCGGATATAATCATGCACGTTTTGATATCGTTTTTGAAATTTATGAAGGCAGCAATTCACTTAGGGGTGGGATTTATAGCTCACACAGGTATTCGCAACCTTTAATAGACTCAGTCATTGAATCATTTATTAATTTATGTTCATCAGCATCATCAAACCTCAATAGCACTTTAAACAAAATAAATCTTTTATCACCTAATATAGTATTAAGTAACAATATTCATATATGTGAAAATAAATCTACTATAAATAATAAACTAAATCGCTCAATGAACGCCCACCCAAATCATACTGCAATAGTTAATAATGACACATCGATAACATATGAAGATTTAGATAAAAAAAGCAATATAATGATTGCCAATTTAATCACATTAGGTGTAAAGACACATGATGTGCTTGCTATCCATTTAGAAATGTCTGCTGATTTAATTGTTCTGCTCGTTGCTCTTGTTAAAATGCAAGTGACATATTTACCTATCAACATAAATCATCCTATTTCATATATAAATGAATTGATAAATAAATCATCAGCAAAGTTCATTGTAAAAACAGATAAAAGTATAATTCCTACTTCTAGTGTATCTCATCTATTAATAGATGATTTAACATCTATTAACCATGAAATTGTTAACTTGCCAGAGGTAAATTCAAACTCTATCATGTATATAATATATACCACAGGAACCACAGGAACTCCTAAAGGTGTTGAAGTATCATATAATAATTTTAATAACTTAATCACATCTACCAAAGATTTATACAACTTCAACTCATCTGACAAAATAGTTTTAGCGCATGACTACTCTTTTGATGTCTCACAATGGGAAATATGGACAGCTCTTCTCAATGGGTCTCAACTATACCTACCTACTACAGAAACAATAAAATCACCGCATGATTTTATCACTTACATGTACAAAAATAGAATCACAATACTTAACCAAACACCATCAGCCTTTCAGCACTTAAAGAGTGGTTTTTCAGACTCACCTGTGATTTTAGCTAATTTACGATTATTAATCTTTGCAGGAGAGCTTCTTAGGCTAAAAATACTTAATAATATTTTAGAGAATATACCTAACGCCTTATTTTATAATATGTATGGCATTACTGAGGTAACAGTTCATACAACTGCAAAAAAAATAGATATGTCATTATTGAATGATAATATAAATTCTATTGGAACATGTATAGATAATACACATATATTGATACTTGATGATAATAAAAATATTATGCCAATAGGAGCAATTGGTGAAATCTATGTTTTAGGTGAAGGTGTGGCCAAAGGCTACCATAACAATGTTTCTGAAACAGGTAAATCCTTTACTAAGATAGACAATCTTAATACATATAAGTCAGGTGATTTAGGAAGACTACTCGGTAATGGTGAAATTGAATATATCGGTCGCTCTGATAATCAAATAAAATTGAGAGGTTATAGGGTAGACCTTAATAATATCCAACATATCTGTAATATGCACCCATCTATTGATCAATCTGTTGTCATAGAAAACAATTTAAATGATCCTACAGCATCTCTGGTATGTTTTATTAAACCAGCTGTTGAAAATGCATATCCATTAATTTATTTTAATCAGCAACAGGATAAACATAGTTCGGTTAAATACCATACATTAAAAAATAAATTAAAAATTGCTCACCTGAACGAACTAGAAACTGACACTTTGTATCAAGAAATATTTGATGATTCAGAATATATTAGAAATGGAATAGTAATTAACGATAGTGATGTTGTTTTTGATGTAGGGGCAAATATTGGTATGTTTACACTGCGTGTAGCCCTATCCTATAACAACGTATCTATTTATTCGTTTGAACCTATACCTCCAGTATATGATGTATTAAAAACAAATAGGGATGCCTATCAGTTAGATAACGTAAAAATATTTAATTATGGAATTTCTAACGAATCTAAAGAGGATGTATTTAAATATTTTCCTAATGTATCAGTTCTATCATCAAATCATACTGAGTTACATAATGAAAGCAATCTAATGTTCACATATTTAAAAAATAAACATGGAGATTCGTATAATGACGATACTGCTAATAAGCTCATCGCCAATCAACTAAATGCAGTACAATATACTTGTATGCTCAAAAGAATATCTACTGTCATTACTGAGAATAATATAAAACGTATTGATTTACTAAAAATAGATGTTGAGCATTCAGAATTATCAGTATTGCAAAGTATTGATCATGAACATTGGAATCTTATTAAACAAATAGCTGTTGAAGTTCATAACCACGATAATCGCCTTAACAAGATAAAAGATATATTAATTAATAGAGATTACAGTTTAAATATTGTTCAACATGATGATATGAAAAATACTGAATTATATATGATATATGCAGTTAAAAATGGAATAAAATTTAATAATACATCTAAAATGAACCATGCTTTTCCCTGGTCAGATGAGAAAGAATATATATCAAATATAAAATCATATCTAAAATCAAAACTACCTGCATATATGGTTCCATCTAATATCTGTATTGTAGATAGTATGATATTAAATAAAAATGGTAAGCCTGATAAAAATAATTTGATATCACTTTACTTAAATAAGGAAGACTGTTCTCAAGATGTTTCAATTGATACTGAACTCGAAGGAGTGATCTTATCTGTATGGAAAGATGTCTTAAATAAAACCAACATATCATTAGAAGATAATTTTTTTGATATAGGTGGCAACTCATTGCTATTAATGTCTGTTTATGAGCGTCTATCCCCTAAAGTGAAAACACTATCAATATCAGATTTATTAAGATACGGTACAGTTAAATTACTAGCCAATGCATTAGAGTATCAACCCATAAATGAAATTGAAATCACGCCATTAAAGTCTAATGTAGTAGACACAGATGATATAGCAATTATTGGTTACTCGTACCATTTGCCTACCAAATATGACAATATTTGGGAAGATTTATTCAATGGTATATGTCATATAAATACTTTTACCCATGAGCAATTAAAAAATTATGGTTGTGATACATATACTATAGATAACAAAAATTATATCCCAAAGTGTTCTTATTTGGATAATATTGATCTGTTTGATGCCTCTAGGTTTAACTACACCTATTCTGAAGCATTAGATACTGACCCCCAACAAAGATCACTAATAGAGCTGGCATCTCAAGCCATCTACATGGCAGGCTATGACACAAATCAAAAAGATATTGAAATCGGTATTTACTGTAGCACCGGTGTCAACCGATATGCTGATATTATTAATAAATCTAAAATTAAAATAATAAATGATATCTACACAGAAAAAGATTATACGGCCATGAAAATTGCCTATAAACTTAACTTATCTGGTCCAACCCAAAGCATAAATACTGCCTGCTCTACTGGTTTAACATGCATAGCTAATGCTTGTGAAACATTACTATTAAATAATGCTGACATAATGCTTGCTGGTGCTAGTACACTTATTTTACCCAATAATATTGGACATATTTATAATAGTGGTAGTACCTTATCACAGACTGGAGAATGTAAACCTTTTGATGAAAGTGCATCTGGAATAGTTCTTGGATCTGGATCTTTAGTCTTTGTACTAAAGAAACTAAGCAACGCAGAAAAAGATGGTGATAATATATTTGGTGTTATTAAGGGGTTTGGTGTCAACAATGATGGTAATAATAAAATAGGATTTGGAGCTCCTGGTTTTGATGGACAATACAAATGTATAATGAAAGCACTAAATAAATCTAAGAAAAAGCCTCAAGATATTAGATACATAGAAACACATGGAACAGGCACTAAAATGGGTGACCAACTAGAATTAGATGTGCTTGAGAGCATTTATGGTAAATATAACGATAAGTGCTACATTGGGTCTTCAAAAGCAAACTATGGCCATACTGATACAGCTTCTGGACTTATTGGACTTTTAAAGATTTTGAAGATATTTGAAAATCATACCATACCTCCACAGATTAATTGTGATAATCCAATTATCAGCAATAATAGCTCACTAATAATTAACAAACGTCCCATAAAACTAGAAAAAGAGACCCTCCCCTTTTCAGCTGCTTTAAGCTCATTTGGAATGGGAGGATCTAATGTACATATAATTATTGAATCATATCCGAAAAATAAATCATTAAATACACCTATCTATCAAAACCTGAACAAAACATCCTTTTGGCCAATCAAACAGCCTTGCACAATATCAAAAATAGATACACACATTCATGAACCAAGCTTCAAGGTATTTTTTGCTATCTTTAATCATCATACTGGGTTAACAGATCCTTTTGATACATTTGAATCAAACGTTTATGATTCTATTACGCTGATTGATATGATTGCAGAATTTGAAAATATATTTAACACACGAATAGATTTACATATGTTTAGTAAAACTAATAATATATTAGATATATACCAAATGTGTATTGCAAATAAATATGATATCAATACATCAACAAGTCTGGTAAACATATGTCCATCCAAGTCATCACAAACAATATTAATGATACATCCAGCAGATGGATATATTTTCCATTATGAAAACTTATGCCAATCATTTAAAAATAGTAACGTATATGCTATTAACAATAGTGTTTTAAATGATGAGATCACCCCTTTCATAACATTAGATAAATTAGCAGACCTATATCTAGACATATGGTTCAAACAACAACAACAGCCACCTACAACTATTTGCGGCTGGTCATTTGGTGGAGTTATCGCTCAAACGATGGCAGCAAAGCTTGAAAGTAGATCGCTATGTGCAAAACATTTAATATTATTAGATTCATGGGCTAATTTTGACTCTAAATTTAATGATTATCAATATTTTTATGATATATATCACGAAAGAATTAATATTAAAAACTCTGAATATAAGGATAAATTTATAAGACTATTATGGGAAAGGGTCAAGTTAATGATCAACCATTGTTGCGTAGATCTTAAAAAAACGCCGACAACATTGTTTAAAGCCGATATTATTCAAAAAGAATATGAAAAAATAAATACCATTGACAATGGTTGGTCTAAAACTATTCATGATCTAAACATTATTAATATTTCTGCATCACATACGGATATTATTATATCCAATCAATTGGAGAAATATATTCAAAATATGAATTAAAAAACCTGTTATCTCTATGTGGACCAGCGGGGGCGAATGAACAGAAAGTTACGGTTTGAAATAGATTTTTAATGATTTTAGGTTCTCAAATCGTAACTTTCTGCTGAAAATCCCATAAACGTTCAAATATTATTCATCCTCAATAAAATATATGCCATTTGGAGGTCAGGGTTGAATAATCAAAATATAGTTTTTGAATCATTAGAATGTTCTTTAAAGTAGCCAATACTTCTTAGTATTAAAACTACTAAACCACAAGTATCCATCAAGAAATAAGATATATTGGTATAAAATCCCGGTATAATACCAACAGGCATTAAAACAGCACTTCCTGTAAAATAGGTATATAAAGCTGTGATACTATGAATATAAGAATTCCCTATAAGAGCTATGATTGGTACACCTAATAGCAGCATGTTAGCTTTTATAAATGGAGCTAAAATTAATAATAATGTTAAAATAATACCTATCAAAGATAAAAATAAGCACTCTTTACAATGAACTAAATATCCCCAGAAATATGGCAATGTAAAAATATTTGAAATCGTTGTTAGGAATGCAAAAAATGCAACAACATACAATGCCTTATTTGCTTGTTCTTTTGTCATATTATCCTCAAATAATTGGCACAGGCGGAGGTTCTATAGTACTTATAGTTGCCATTGCATGATTTGATAGTAAAGTATTATTAGTATTAAAATCAAATGTATTTTGTGCAAACCACCACTTAAATATGATCTTCAAAAATGGAAGTGTACTATAGGTTAATAGTGATTCATGAAACATTATATACGTATAGTGAACATTTGACATAAAACTTGTTGGATTATACGCTTCCCCTAGATCAAATGTCTCATCAAAACGAAAATCATCTTCCTCCCAGTCTCTTATCTTACCTGTAATTTCTACCCTTAAGCCAAAATTTCCCCCAACATATAGTGACCCTAGCTTAAAAAATTTATGCGAATCTATTGGTGATAACGTAGCTACATAACCTTTGCCATCTTTGCTTTTCTTTAGAGCGCCCTGTAACTTCAAATGTTTATGCTTCATTTGAATTATCAGTTCCTTTTTTTGAGAGTAAATAACATTAGCAGACCAATGAGAGAAGAAATCAAGCTCAAATGCTTTTATTGTATATCTAGCCTTATCTTTACCTGTATGAAACCATATATCATGATTATTACTGCTGTTAGCTATCTTTATATTACCAACGGGTGATATTTTAATATCAATTTCATAGAAAACACCGGTTTTCTTAAATGTCTTAGAAAACTTCTTTAGACAATCTAAATTTACATTCAGTGCGGGAACTAATGCCAATCCAAGTGATTTTGCCCTTTCTATAAATGATCTTCTTTGCTTTGGGTTCATTGAGGATATAGCTTGATAGTGCCTACAATTACCTTTCGTTGGGAATTTTGGGTTACATACCATAATAATCCGATCACCATTGCTAGACTGTCCGTTAGGGCTTATCTTTTTTTTCAACTTAACAGGGCTTTGGCTAACAAATTCATCGTATATATCATTTACAGAAAGACGCATAACTACCTCAATTATCCTAAAGTTGCTGTTTCTTGATCGTATGCTGCACTCATTGGAGTACCATTTGCTGGTAAGTATCGCATTTCTATTTTTGTGGCATTTAATGAAAAATACTCTTCTAATTTTGTAGCTGATATGGAATGGCTATTCGCTGCATCTATTTCATAGTTGCTTACTATGGCTTTATGCAATGTATATTCAATATAAGGCTTCTTATCATTATTGCACACATGTATCATGACTTTATCAAATACTTTACCACCTAAGCTAGCCTCTAAGAGCTTAGGACTCGATACATCAGCAAGTTTACTTAATACAAAATCACTTAATGAAGGGATACCTGCGTAACGGTCATCTACATGGCCTGGTTTTACACTAACATGGTTAGCGGTATTAAAATTAATATCATGAATTGCAATCCAATCCTTATGCTGTGAATCGGTTACTGAACCCTTGATACCTGGAATTTGAAGATAAAAAGCCACTTTGCTTCTCCTGATTAGTTATAATAATTAGCAACCGGCTAATAGGATGATTGCTACAACACTATCTTATCAGGGTATAATTGCTTACATAATCGTAAAAAATACGGAAAATAACACTAAAGCACTTAATTTTTGCTCCTTATGTATACAAAAACTACAATATGTAACTTATCTCATAAATTTATTTATAATATAATCAGCTTTTTCAAGAGAAAAAGGCTTTGTCATATAGTCATTCATACCAGAAAGTAGACACTTTTCTTTAACATCTGCTTCTTTGTTAGCTGTCAGTGCTACTATTAGGGTTGGTGCCAAATTATTCTCTTTTTCATACCTTCGAATAGCAATAGTAGTATCAATGCCGCTCAAATATGGCAAACCAACATCCATTAAAATTAGGTTATAATTGCCTACTTTATATTTGTCTAACGCTATTTTTCCATCTTCTGCTATATCACTGGTTGCATGTGGTATCTTAGCTATAACCATTTTACAAAGCGTTTGCGCCATTGGCGTATCTTCAACAATTAATACACTGAGTTCCGTTGTCATAACCTATTACTCCAATGAATTAGTGATTTTTTGTGTTAATGGTACTTCAAAAGGTATGGTGATCGTATATTTAGTGCCTTTATTTATTTCTGAATGCAAATCAATATCACCAGATAGATCCTGTGTAAATTCTTTTACAACCTTAAGACCAATACCCAAGCCAGTATACTCACCCTGGTTTGATGGATTCAGCCTAGTAAATTGCTCAAAGATATACATTTGTTTTTCAGTTGGGATGCCTATACCTGTGTCTTTAACAATGAAGTCTAGAATAATAACCTTATCCTTAGCACTCTGTAATTTAATCGATATATTTATAGCCCCCTGCTTTGTAAATTTAATGGCATTGCCAATTAAATTCAGAAGAATTCGGTTAACTCTATACTCATCACCAATCAATACGGGTGGGATATTACTATCATAATTATATATGAAATCTAAATGCTTATTGATAGCAGCCGGTTTCTCTATACTAACTATATTTTCAATCAGGTTTCTTAAATTAAATTTTCTTTTACTTACTGGAAGCTTTCCTGTGCTAATTTTTGAAAAATCTAATACTTTGTTATGGTAATCTAATAGCTGTTTTGCTGCTGAAACTATATGGTCTACCATTGCTTTTTTCTCAGGGTCATCTTCCATATCTAGCAACAGCTCAGAAATCCCCAAAAGGCCTGAAAAAGGAGTTCTTAGATCATGCTCAATATTCTTGATAAAATCGTTTTTTATCAGTATAGCCTCTTCAGCCTTTTCTTTCGCCAACTTCAACTCGTTTTCTTTGTTTTTCCGGTCAGTAATATCAATTGAGATACCTAAAAGACCGACAATATTAGCATTATTGTCTTTAAGGGGAACTTTATTGGATAAAAATATTGCCTCACTTCCATCTTTTAAAATAGCAGGCTCTTCAACAGTGATACTTTGACCTGTTGTCATAACCCTTTCATTTATTTCATCTAACCTATCTGGGTGAATAAACTCAGGCATATCAATGTTTTTTTTGCCAATAATGTTATGTCGGTGCTCCAAACCGACATGTTGAGCCTCATTATCATTACAACCTAGATAATAACCTTCCCTATCTATCCAATAGACATTACCTGGCATCAAAGAAATAATATCATCCAACATTTTAAGTTGATGTGATATTTTATTATTAGCCTGTGTAACATCAACTGAAATACCAGATAAACCAATTATTATATTATTTTTATCTCTCAATGGTGATTTATATGATAAATAAACACTTTTTGTTCCATCAGAGTTCGTTAATACTTCTTCTTGAACCAGTGTTTCTCCTTTTTGAATAACCTCTTTATCAAATATGGTTACCTGATCTGCCTGTTCTTTTGAAAATATTTGATAATCAGTAAGCCCAATAAAGTCTTTTTTATTAGGAAAACCAAAATCATTACGATTATTATAATTACTTTCTATAAAGGAACCATCTAAACTTTTCCAATAAATATGGCAAGGAAGCTGATCGACATAATTAATAAGGCATGATTCATCATATTTTTTACTTACAAAATACTTCTTATATAGAATAAACATAATGAAAAATATATTAAGCACCACAGATGCTAAAAAATACCAATTAATTTCTGCATTAAATAAATCCATTTAATCTCTCCTTTATATAAAAATCATGCGCAAACTATTTCTCTATCCTCCTGACACAATAAATTATTTATAAGTTCCTGGGGTTTTAAATCAGGCCTATGATTAAAAGTTATTTTTAACATTTCTAGTGGGTAACATTGTTTATTATTAACAAACCTTGTTAACGTTTCTTTCATAGCTATATTATGTGTCCCATCATATATCTCATAATGACAGTCTGTTATAGGCCAAAGGCAAAGAACTGCACACTCCTCAATAAGGTAATCAAGACATACATCTTCAGAATTAGCTCGATTAAAATTTTCTGGTTGTGATAACCTTTTTTCGTACCGATCTAAATATTTATTAATGCTACTAAGTAGATATTGCTTATACCCTTGATCTTTATTCATTTCATTAACAATCATATCCCTATATTTCTTGTATAGTGAATGATTAATCCACTCATCCCATCTTATAATCTTTACACGACTAGCATATCTATTACATAGATTTTTATTTGTTAAAAGCCATAAATCACCTAATGACCTAGAGGCTTTATAGTAATCTACTGATCGACCGCCTACTTGCATTGCCATAGTGTGTCGCTGAAGCGTGTCATGTAACGCAATAGTACATTTATCAAAATACTGCAGTATTAGATCTAACATTGCTTCTAATCGAGAATTTTTTTTTGTATCCTGGCCAATGCTAATTGTCAGCAATGCATTTTTATTTTTAAATTTAATCTTATCTTGATCTAAAAGTCCTTTAAAACGACACTTTAAATGTTTATTTTTTTTAATAGACTTATCGAGCTCTTCTCTTGATCTTACATTTATATTAATTGACATCTCTCCCCTCCCCTCGCTAAATATAAAAATATTCTTTGCCTACACATAATATATCAACACATTAAAAGCTAATAATCACAATTTAGGCAAAAAATTATAATCTCACAGAATTTCCTTTAAAATCGTATATGTGTAAATACGATTTTACGACCCTGAAGCCTCTAGCACCCTTTCCAGGGCTTGCCTAACTAAGTCTGCCATTGGCATTCCTGATTTTACAGCTTCTATTTTTAAGCGTGAATGTAGGCTAACAGGAACATCAATTGTTAACCTTTTGCTGCCCTCTCTGCTAGATACCCATTGATTCGCAGTATCTGCTTTCGCTTCAGTCTTGCCCCCAGGTTTCTTTATAGCTACTTTTTTAATCATTGATTACGCTCCTACTTTAATAATTTCATCAACTAAATTTCTAATTTCCTCTGAAGCTTTGCTCTCAGGATCCAAATCGAAAACTGTTTTTCCAGATGCTGCAGCTTCAGCAAATATGACACGCTGGCAAATATGAGAATTTAAAACATTCATATCCATATCATTTAAAACATCAACAACATCTCTGCCAATCGCCGTATTTGCGATTTTACGATTAATCGCAAAGTAACATTTAAGGTTTTCTTTATATACAGAAGCTTCTTTAGTTAAATTAACTGTTTCTTCGGATGCCCATATATCATAGGGACTAGGCGTGCATGGAATAACTACCACATCAGATGCCATAATACATGTGCGAGCTAAATCCGTGACTCTTGGCGGACCATCTATAACAACATGTTTGTAGTTCTTGGCAATGGCAGGTAAATCCCTGTGTAGGGATTTTTTAGCCATACCTATTACAGAGAATGGCAAAGTACCGTCCCTAACCTCTGACCAACTTAGGGAGCTTTGCTGCGGATCAGCATCCACAAGCAAAACATCTTCAGGGTTTGTTCTTCTTGCAAGTTCATGTGCAATAGAAACTGACAGTGTTGTCTTACCTACCCCTCCCTTCTGATTTAGCATTCCAATAATCATAATGGTAACCTTAATTAAGTTTAATCGTGTTACCATATTATCGTAAAGTCGTATTTCTGTAAATACATATTTACGATTAATCTTATTTGCGATAAACTGTATGCATGTTTAATCCTAGTGGCTTTCAATTATGAACAATAAAAACATCAATAAACTTATTGAGCACGCTTTAGCTATTGAAGCTCGTGATGCGAAAGAGGCTGGAGCGCTTGGTTATATGGGCAGAGCATTGGTACAGGCAACGATGCCTCATAGAAACATTGAGGGAAATGAATTCATTAGGAAGAATGGTTTATTCACTTTAACTATGCTAGCTCCCTCACACGTTGGTCTGCCATACGGTTCAATACCTCGCCTGCTTATGGCATGGATTACAACAGAAGCGGTCAAAACAGGCCACCAAGAGTTAATCCTAGGTAAATCACTTAGTGATTTCATGAGACAACTAGGCTTGGTTCCTACTGGAGGACGATGGGGCAGCATAACAAGGCTGCGTGAACAGATGATTCGCATTTTTTCGTCTTCCATTTCTTGCACATACAGTGACGAGAGTAGGGCATCTGGAGTTAATATGCAGGTTGCTGAAGACTATAGCCTATGGTGGGAGCCTAAAAAGCCTGAGCAGGCTGCCTTATGGGAGTCTACTATCACATTGAATAGGCGCTTTTTTGATGAGATAACGTCTTCACCCATACCGATAGACATCGATGCTCTAAAAGCATTAAAAAAGTCGCCAATGGCATTGGATATATACTGCTGGCTTACTTACCGTATGAGCTACCTAAAAAAGAAAACAGGAATACCTTGGCAAGCATTAGCGGCTCAATTTGGCTCAAACTATGCTAATGATGCCCAGGGCATTAGAAATTTTAAGAAGCATTTTATAGAGCAGCTTAAGAAAGTTAACTGTGTATACCCCGATGCTAACGTAGAGTGCGACTCATCATATTTAACCTTGAAGCCAAGCAAAACACACATAAGCAGTATTATCGTAAAAGCGTAAATACGACTTTGCGCTTTTACTTGTTTATAACCCTGTTGGTAACGAAAGTTATCCACGCATTAACGGTACCGCCTAAACATAGTTATCCACGCATTAACGGTACCGCTTTTACGCATTAACGGTACCGCTACTACCTATATATACCTATATCAAAATACCTGTAGTTAGCTGCCGCTTTTTGTGGATAACTCTTCGAGTTACCCAACAACAGCGTTGCTCATACCGTGGATATGCTGGACAAACCGCTACGCGGTATTGCCCACATACCCACCGCCTTTACAAATTTTTTTGTAAAACGTTAAAGCATTAGGTTTTGAGTAAAAACATAAGATTAAAAGATTTATTAAAAATACAATTCATAACGCAATGTTAAATGGCTCTAAAAAGGAAAAATAACACCATTTAAGGCCAAAATAACATAAACGCTTAGAATCATCTTGCCAAAACAAAACAGATCCCTGTGTTTAAATATGGGTGCAATAAATTGATTGGTCGTAATTTGGCCACATGATTTGATAATCAGGTTATTATAACACAAATATTTATTTGATTATTATGCTTTGCCAAAAACCAGTAAATTCATAAAAAACACTACATCTTGTGTTGTGGATAACTTTAGTATACTATATGTTGTGTTTCTAGGCTGGTTTATGAAAGAATTCTTCTATGAATATCAGTTGTTTTTAAATAGAACACATACAATATATTTTATTTAAATCAAAATCAACCGTTCAAGTAGTGGACAGTCTAGTTGGGCTTTATATGTCACTTTATTTGATTGACCCAAAAAAGGTGGGTTGACATCTATTCAAGTTGGGTGCCATAATCGATAACAGTTTTATAAATTGTTCGTAATACAAAATAGACAAAAGGTAATACCTATGGAAAAAATGAAAAATGTATCCTTTAAACTTAAGCTATCACTGATAGATAAGATTAAAGTTATTTCAAGCATGTTAGGGCCAAATGAAAATACAAGTTCTCTTGTTAGGCACTTACTACAAAAAGGGTTTGATCAAATACCCATTGAAAATGAAAAAAGCAAAAATTTAGAAGTGATTCTTTCTAGATTGGAGAACGGCCATAAAATTAGACCAACGCAACTAGTGCAAGTATTTTGTACAATTAGACCATTTATCGGTATGAATAACGCTTATTTGCCACAATGGGACTACGTAGAAATATTAACCGATTATGTCTGTAAATTATTAGCAGAGCAGAATTGTGATTTAACGTGGCAAAAAAGAAAAATAGGGATGAGTGAGCATGCAGACTTTAATACGGCAACTGTTAAAGCTCTTTTTGAGGGGCGTGATAGAGGCAGTAGAAGTTATCTTCTAAAAGAATTATTTAATGTTTTTGAAGATACATTTTCTAATATTAGAAGGTCTGAGTCAGAGCATGCAAAAATGGCTATTCCTTACAAGGTTGCAAAAGTTATCGTTATGATGACAAGATTTTTCTTGCAGCTGGAAAATAAGCTTCAACCCATTCCATACAGTATTTTAGCAAAATCAAAACTATTAGCTTCTATTAAAAATAATAAAGAATTCAATAAATTATGCGTTGATAAGTATAAATTTAATGTATTTATGCCTGGATGCTTTGGTAGTTCTACAGAATTTCATAGTTTGCAGGAATATGTCATTACGATGATTTCTTTACAAGGTGTTTCTGAGCAATCAGCTTTTACATTTAACTTTTCAAGAATGGTCGACTTAATGAAAGTTTTAGAAATTTTAGAGAAGAAGGGTGCTTTTGAGAAAGACACGCATGATTTTGATCATGGTTATTACATGAGAACAAGAGGTTCTGGCATGGATCTTACTCTTAGAAATAATTTCCGTTTTGCCTCTGAAATTAGGATAGAAAAAGAAAGGGCTAGAGATTTATTAGGTGTTTTTAGGGCTATCAAGAAACACATGGGTGATTCGTACGATTATATGTTATTGCAAAAAGGGGATATTTAATATGGAACAATCCTATAATCAAGTTTATTTAGACATTAGTGAGTACACAACGATATTTAGTAATGAAACAAGTAAGCCTAAGCCTAAACTTTGTCTAGAAAGTATTGGAAATATTATATTTGGTTTGGATATTTCTATTAATGAAAACACTCAAGAAGCTGAGGCGCTTATTATGCCTGTAGGTTTTTTAAGTGAGTATAAGTTCAGGTTTATTGCTGAATCTATTTATTTTTCTCTTATTTATAAGGGTTATATCAAAGGTGGCGATAGTAAAGTCAATATTTACAACCTTTTCAACTTATCACAGTTCGATATTTCAGAAGGTGAAAATTATCAAATAGATTTTATAACCATAGATAATATTGACCAGTTTGATAAGGAAGAAGACCCAGGTTTTTGTGATGTAGATAAGATTAATTGTTTTTGTTTAGAAGGATTCTATGAAGAAAAGCACTCATTAGAAGGGGAGTAGTTCATGGATATATTAGGTAATGCATTTCAAGGAGTCGAATCAAGCATATTTTTAAAAATTTTAGGATTTATTTTCCCGGCTATAGCACCAGCTATCATCTTGCTTGGCTCGAGCGGATGGGTAGATAGTGCAATATTGGTTATAACCACGATGTTGATAGCTTATTTTTTAATGGATGGGGTTGTTAACTTATTTACAACGAGCTATCGATCACATTATTTTTGGCTTCCGCTAGCTTTTGGGTCATTGATACTTGGTTATTTTTCGTTTGCCTATTATGCAAGTTATTATTATACGAAGATCACCCATGATTTAGATTATGGTTTAATCACGTACCATTTTCATATCATGATTGCTGAAATAATTGTTTTTTCTGTCTTTTATATTATTTTATTTTCCATATTGGATAGGGGTGCTTTGACTAGTCAAACGTTAGTAAGGCTATTCGGTAAATCAGAGAAATTAGAACGCACAGATGTTAGAAAACTTAAAAGCTTTAAGCATCGTCCGTATGACCCAATTAAATACTTTAAAGATAAACAGTATTTTCTTGGTATGAATCACCGTGAAAAGCCTATCTATATATCGAATGATGAGTATAGAAGTCGACATATTCAAGTGATCGGTAAAACAGGCTCAGGTAAGGGTGTGGCTACGATGCAGCTGTTATACCAGGGTGTTGCAAAGGGGGATGGTATTTATGTGATTGACCCGAAGGGTGATAAGTATGCGCCTCATGTTCTAAAACAAGCCTGTGATCGTTATGGTGTACCATTTCAATACTTTGATTTATCTAAAGATATACCACAACTTAATATTTTTGCAGGGCTTACACAAAAGCAAATTGTACAAGCATTGATTGCTGGGTTAGGGCTTGCTAATAAAGGGGAGGCTGCTGACTTTTATCGAACTGAAGATCGTGAAGCATCTCGTTTATTTGTTGAAGGTATTAAGACATGTAAGTTAGACAACCCATCGTTCAGTGATTTATTTCATGCTTATCAACAAATCATGGATCCTGATAAAGCGAAAGGCTTTTTAGAAAAATTAAAAGAGCTTGATACGATAGAGTGCTTAAAAACACGCGAAGGTCACCTAAACCTAACCGTTGAAAAAGGTGGCGTGACTTATATTAGAGGTTCAGTAGGGGATACCACCATTGTTTGTATTCAGAAGATGCTTACATTCATTATCACTGAGATGTGTAAACGTAATAGGGATCAAAAGCAGCGTCATATCACACTATTTTTAGATGAGCTTAAGCACTGCTTGAGTAAAGCTGTCACCGATGCGTTCGGCACGATTCGAGATTTTGATGCTAATGTGATTGTGGCGCATCAATCTTTAGAAGATCTTGAAGATGTTGATGGGGACTTATCGCCCAAAGCGGTTAGCGGTGCTGTGCTTGAAAATACAGATATTAAGTATATGCATCAAACCCGTGCGCCTAAAACGCTCAAGTGGATTGAAGAGATGTCAGGTACAGTGCCTATTACCGAGAAACGTAAAACCTTTTCTAAAGGAAGTCAGGGTAATAGCTCTTCTTATACGCATACAGAAAGTGAGCAAACCATTGAAGTGCCTCGTTTTCATCGCAACACGGTACTGGGGCTTCAGCCACAGACTTGCATATTGGCTTCTTTAGGCTCTGATATGACTATTGTGCATTCCCAGACATTTGATGTTGTTCCTGGGGAGATGCAACCCAGAGAGGCAAAGCGTGCTGATCTGAGTGGCAGTGACATGTTTGAAGAAGAAGGAGGGCTGATCTAATGTTAATCCCAAGAGCACAACAAAAAGAGCATGTTAAAAAAATTGAACAAACGGTCATTGATTTTCTGGCTGAAGAGATTTATTCAACCAAAGAAAATTTAATGATGATTATGGGGATCACCACGCGTCAGGGTTTTGTAAAAGCTATCAAGCGTCTGATTGAACCTGGCTACGTCCAAGAACACACCATTCGCGTTCTTGGTTCGATGATGAAAGTTTATGGCATCACCTATGCTGGATTAGGGGTCGCTTTTGCCGATGAGCCTTATCATAAATCTAAGGCGTTTCAGGCCTCAAGAATTAGCCAGTGGACTATGGCGCATCATTTGGGCTTACAAAAATGTAGGCTAATATTTGAACAGCAATACCCTGGTTGTCGTTGGACTAATGGCGACTATCTTGATGTTTCTAAGTCCGAAAAACGACCCGATGCACTGCTCAAAATTGATGGCAAAAAGTATGCCATTGAGTTTGAGCGTACCTTCAAATCTCAGAAGCGATACCAAGGTATCATGGCTTCTTATTTGAAAAAGCATAGCCAGATTCAGGCTGAGAAAGTTTTGTATATCTCAGAAAATCAGTCTATGGCAACCAAGCTAAAATCATGTTTTAAAGGCATTGATTACGTCAATATCGAGCAAAAGAGATATAGACTAGAACCTCGCCATTATGATAGATTTACCTTTGTTAGCTTAGACAATGTTGCCAACTTGGCATTGTCTTAAGCTATATTATGGTTAACAATTTTAGTTACCCGCGGGGTAACGATAAAAGTTAACCATAGGTTTCGTTTTGCTGTGGCCTGAACGGCCAGTAGCTTCACTCAAAAAGTAACTATCCTGGCTGAACGCCCGCCTAGTTACAGGGCTTCGCCCTCTTTTTCCTGGTCTGCCTAGGGGCAGACCAGGAAAAATTCACCCCCACCGTCTTTGCACCTGCGGCGCAAGACCACCCCCCTTCTGGGACTGCGCTATCGCTTCCAATCTGTCGATTGAAATCTTAAGCTTGGTGCTTTGCACTTGGCTGAAGCCAATCCTGAACGGAGGTGGTCTTGCATAAATGCTCGACGGTGGGCAAGCCACGAAAAAGAGAGCTAGGTCGCTCCTTTTTTCTTACGAACGACTGGGGTCGTTCTAGCCTTGCAGGAAGCTTCAGCAAAACGCTGGGGCGTTTGTGCTTTGCTTTTTTGAGCGGTGTTGCCGCCCAAAACAGGCACGTGCAGCCGGTCGCTTGGGCGACCTTGCAAGCACTCTTTTTGCTAGGGCAAAAAGTCCTGCCCACAACCACTGCTAGTGGTTGTGTCTGCCGCCGATAGGGAGGCAGTTTTTATCCAAATCAAAGTACACCTGGGTGTTGACATTGAGGCTTCCGCTGTGTACCCTTGTAAAGTGTACTTAAGAAGAGATGCATGATGCAGACCAGGGTTAAAATTGAAGACAAACTGTTAGATAAGGTGGCAAGAATGCCGCCGCAGATTGGTCGCAAATTAGCATTTTGGATTGAGGCAGTTGCCCATGATGGCATTGAAGCGGTAAGAAAAGTGCCTGGCTATCATGATGAAGGGCTAAGAGGTAAACGAGCAGGCCAACGATCTATTCGATTGAATAAAGCTTATAGGGCTATTTATATTGAGGTGGACGGCGAGCCTGTTGTAGTTGAAATTATTGAGGTCAGTAAGCATAAATATTAAACAATAATTGAGTGAGCTTAGCCGGCTATAAAGGCTTATAACAAGGAAATAAAAGGAGTGAATAATGGCGATGATTGATAAAGTATCACAACAGAGCATTAACCGGTTAGAAAAAATTACTGGTCGTAAATTAACGATTGGCCTGTTTTTATTAACTATTCGCGAATGTGCTGAGATGACACAAAAAGACTTTGCCGAGAAGCTTGGCATCTCTCGCCAATATCTTTGTGACCTTGAGCATGATAGGCGTAGCGTTAGTTTGGAAAAAGCAGCTGATTTTGCTAGATCTACTGGGTACTCAGAGGATCAAATGGTAAGACTGGCTCTGCAAGATTTTGTGAATAAAGCTGGCTTGCATTATGAAGTGGATATTCAGAAGGCAGCGTAGTTAAATTATGTAATTAAATTAACTAAAGATAAAGTATATTCATCGTTATTATAAATAAGTATCTCTTCAGTTTTATATTCAGGATGCCAGACTCCAGGTGGATGTGTTGCCATTGTTATTTTTGAACCCATATTACTTGCCAATGATTTTTTAGGTAACTTAATTGTTTTTTGTCTAGTAGGAAAGAAAAAGCCCGCCGCCATAGCTTTTTGATTCGAGCATGACCAGTTCATAAATCCATCTATACAAGACACAACGATTGAAGGTTTTGTGACTACTTGTATAGATTGAATGCAAATTGCGCTTAATGAAACATTATAACGACTCGCTAGGCATTTAAGAGTATCTGAAGTGGTAGGTTCAGAAGCTAATAATATTTTAGCCATATCTTCTTTTGGCATAAGGAGATTACAAGCAAAAATATTTGCGTCAATTTCTATTTGATCGTTACTACCATTAAATGATTCTAGGGTGTTACGTTGGCACTCTATGTTATCAATTATTTTTCTATGTAGTAAATAATGGCCAAGCTCATGAGCAATTGTGAAATTTATTCTTCCTTCATTGCTAATAGCACTGTTGTAACAAATTCCCCACTTGGTTTTGTTCTCTTTGGAAAAGAGCGCTCCTTCAATTGAATCATACTCTTTAGGGATAATATCTGTAATTGGTTCATCAGGAAAAAATTGTTGTGATACTTGGATAGCAAGGCCTTCTACGTTTATAGGAAATCTTTGTGATCCATGACTAGTGCAATATGCCTTATGAATTTGTGAAATTCGACCGGCCCAACGAAGCGGTGTGTTAGGTAAAGGCATTATTTTTTGCTCCAAATGTCTAGCATTTCCTTAAATTTATCCCTATCTTTTTTTGTTAAGTTGCTAAATTTTCTATATAGGACATCTTTTTCAGTGTCTTCAATTTCAAGCTTATCTTCTCTAAAATATGCCAGTGTAACGTCAAGAGCATCAGCAAGCCTTGAAAGTATTTCAGTAGTTGGATTTGACGGACGGTTTTCTAACTCCCAGATATAGCTTTTGCTCATATTTGATTTGGCGGCTAGCTTATCTAGTGAGAGGCCAAGCTCAGATCTTCTGTTTTTTATTTTCTTACCAAGTATTGATTTCATGAGCCTCCTTGTATAACAATATAACGAACAAATAAGTTCTTTACAAAAGACATTGTCTTTGTTATGGTTATTGTATTATATCGAACAACAATGTTCAATTTTATGGAGGCATATTATGAGTGAACTTAACATAAGAGATAATCAAATAGAAAAATTTAATCAATTGGCTAGTCACACCGCCTATAAAATGGGTAATAAAAACCCAGACAAATGCCAACTGTGCAGAAGAATTATTATGGTTAAAGGCGGTGAGTGTAGTGTTTGCAAGGAAGAGTAAGCGCAGTACAAATAAAATTAAATATTTTTTACTAAGTCAAAATCTTAAACATCAAGGAAGTTATTATGTTCATTTATATTAATAAGCCGAATTTCACTTTTAGCTTTAACTTTGGTTTCAATAGTAGTAACAAGAGGAGTAAACATGCAGATGATTGTTTAGAAAAATTATCTGAGTTCAATTTTTCTCTTATACGCAATGGACGTATTTCAAATGAGGCTTATGAAGTTGCTCGACAACTTGCTTCAAGTGCTGAAAAGTACCTTCCAAGATCTTACTATAAGCGTAGAGTTAAGCCTTGGTTTTATACTATTCATAAAGCCTTTTTAATAAATAGATTGTATCTTTACCCTGAAGGTAGAGAAGGATTAACTCCTGGGGAAGAAAGGTCAAAATATTGTGAAAATCATAAGTGTTTGTTGAATGATTTATTTGGTAATAAATTTAAAATACAACAACCTTTGTTGAAAATGACTAAGTGTTAGTTAGACCAAACATACTACTTAGTATTTTGTTAATGTAAATATCATTACTGGGGGGGAACAATAGGCTGTAATAATAGGGTTTACCCTAACCTTACACTCTATATTTTTTGATTGGTGTCATTAGATCATTGCATGTTCTTAAAAAATAAAGTTTTAATACGGTACGGTCTACGTTACAACAGGATTAACCCCTGTTTTTAAAATAATATAGTCTAATATATCTTCAGCAACAGACTGGCCAATGGCTTTCTCCATGCCTTTAAAGCCCGGGGATGAGTTGGCTTCACATATTTTATATCCGTCATCATCAAATAATAAATCAATGCCCGCAATATCTAAATTAGCCAGTCTTGCTGATTCAGTTGCTAGCCATTCAATCTCTGGGGTTAGCGCATAAGGCTCAACTTTAGCACCCTTGGAAAAGTTAGCTTTAAAGCTTGTTTCTGATGTGCGCTGCATACAGCCAATAACACGCCCACCCAAAACAAAAGCCCTTAAATCTGTACCGCGGCTTTTTTCGATAAACTCTTGTAATATGATATTGGCTTTGGTGTTATTGCTATAAATAAGCTCCATAATATCCAGAAACTTTTCTTCTGAATCACATAAATAGATACCACTGCCTTGAGTGCCTGTTACATTTTTTATAATCAAAGGAAACCCAATTTCTCGACGAACAACCTCTAGCTCAATAGGAAATTTAACAAGCATTGTTTTGGGGGTAGGTAAGTTACTATGCGCTAAAAGTTGATGCATATGCAGCTTATCCTTAACAGCTTCAATCGAGCTAGCGCCATTACATACATAGATGCCTAGGTGCTCAAGCTGTCTTATGACAGCAAAAGCATAATAGGTTGTACTTGATCCAAGCCTAGGAATAACAAAGTCTGGGATAGATGTTAATTGATCATCAATTAAAATGCTTTTTTTGTCCGACCTTGTGACAACAAGTTCAAATTGAGAGGGGGTAATGATCTTTAGATCAATGTTCTTTTTTTGGGATGCGTTAAGTAATCGTTTAACGCTATAGTCTTTTTCATCTGTTAGATCTTGCTCATTCTTGGAATAAAGTATAAAACCTTTCATTGCTTTACCTTGTGTAGATGACATTGTCTGTAGACATCTGCCATATTGGTTTAATATTATTGCTCTTCAATTGTATCGTTTGTTTCTGCTCGAGGGTCTAGCTCAATAGCAACTGGTGTCATTTCAACAGACAGTGTAAAGTCTTGCTTATCTTCAGATGCGATGGATTTACCTGCTCTTTTTCTCCAAAGCATATAGACACATAATGGTGTGCTGATCAGAATAATAAATATCAGTATTCCTGATCCTGGGGCATATAAGTTACCAATTGGTGCTATTAGTGGGCCTAATGTCGCTCCAATACCATAGGCGAATAATAGGGTTTGGGTTGCTGATATAATTTGGTTGCTATCGATAACATCACAAGCATGGCTGATGCCGATTGGGTATAGGCAAAATATGGCGCCGCCTAAGAAAAAAGAAATGGTGCCCATTTGCCATAAAGAAAGTAATGGTAAGTATAATAGGGTTGCACTGATACTTGCAGTTATTAAGGCTAGCATGGCGATAACGTATCGCCGACTCATCCAGTCCGATAATCTACCAAAAGGATACTGAAATAGCATACCCCCTAAAATGGTAAGCCCCATAATGGTGGATATACCAGACATAGAAAAACCTAAGTGTTGGATATAGGCTGGAAATAAACCATAGAGGCTGCCTAAAATAAGGCCTGATGCAAAGCATGTGGTTACCCCTGCGGGACTAAGTTTAAACATGCGTTTGATGCTCAGCGTGTCAGGCTCCATGAAAGATGGCATCTCCGTACTAGTAAGTGCTAGAGGTATTACTGAAAGAGCGGCAAACATGGAACTAACAGCATAAATAATTAACGTATCTTGGTGACCTAAATTAAGCAGCCACTGTCCTATCGATTGAGCAAGGTATAACGCAATCATATAAAGCGCTAACGCGGAGCCTCGGCTCTTATCGTCTGATGTTGATAGTATCCAGCTTTCAATCACAATATAAAGACCAGCTGTTGCAATGCCTTCTATGAATCTTAATACCAACCAAAAGTAACCGTTGACATAAAATCCATGCAATAAAGAAGCTACTGCTAAAATAGATGCACAAGCCGAATAGGTTCTAATATGGCCAACACGAAGAATGATAACTTCTAGTTTAAATGCACCAATAACCATTCCGCCATAGTAGGCAGTACTTAGCCCTCCAATAATGAAGCTATTGACACCTAAGTTGTGCAGCCTTAGTGTGAGAAAGGTCGTTAATAAGGCGCTGCCTAAGGTTAGGATGACCAGGCTAACTATTGGTGTAACTAAGTCTTTGAATTTATACATAACATTCACCTGGTTAACTATATAATTGATAGAACTATTTTAAGTAGTCTTCAATTTCTCGGCGCAAGCGCCTTTCTTCGAGTATATCCTCAAGCTTTAGTCGAGCTGCAGCTTGTCTTTGCTTGGAAGATTTAACCTGATCATTTTTTAATTCATCACTTTGATCAAAATCATCTTCATCACCTAAGAAATCATCATCTAATAATAAGTCATCGCTTGTATCTTTTGTCATTAGGGTAACTCCACTGTAACGGTTGATGTGGCAGGTGGTAACAAATTTAATGATTTATTTTGGCATATCTTAATTTTAGGTTTTCGATACTTAATATATAAAGCAAATATAGGCAAAAGCAAAATGATTTCAGTCAAGCTAGATACCCATAACTGTCTAGCATGAATAGGGATAGAATAGCCAATCCAGCATAGCTGCGTCGTAAACAGAACAGTGAACATACCAATACTGACATCATCAACAGATTTTCGCCTAAATGATCGAACAATCTGGGGTATGAAAGCCACATTACTCATGATATTGGCAATAAAACCAAGGATAATATTAAAGTGAGGTAATATAAGCATTGTAGTATCTCCTATCATTTCTACATTGCATAGAACAATAAAAAATCAGTAGCAGGTTTATACAGTAAAAGTTAGCTATAGGGAATCTTTTTTAATAACTTAAAAAAGCCTTTTTGTAAACAAGGTACACTTAGAAAATATCATATTGTTTTGAAAGATAGTTAAGGGTTTTATGCTTTTGCTATTTAGCTAGATATCCTACTCTTTACATGCAAGAACATACTTGTATAGCGTAGGCTTTGAGATACCGACCATTTCACATATTTGCTTAACGGAATGCTTTTTTCCTCTATATAAATCAACTACTAATTGTTGCTTATCTTTTTTGAGTTTCTTGGGTCGGCCACCTTGTCTACCTCTGGCACGAGCTGCTTCAATGCCTGCACGTGTACGCTCACGTATGAGATTACGTTCAAACTCAGACAATGCGCCGAAGATATGAAAAACCAGTTTACCTGATGAGCTACTGGTATCAATAGTTTCATGAAGGCTCTTAAAACCTATGTCCTGTTCTTCCAGCTCATGGATCCATTTAATTAAATGCCTAAGAGTTCGGCCAAGCCGGTCGAGTCGCCACACGACTAGTGTGTCACCTTCTCGAAGCAGGTCTTTTAGTTTTTCTAGCCCTGGCCTATCGGCTACCGAACCACTTACCTCATCGGTAATGATTTTTTCGCAACCATCTTTTTTGAGTGCATCAATTTGAAGGTCTAAGTTTTGTTCGTGTGTTGAGACTCTGGCATAACCTATTTTCATAAGCTCTATTCCGTTAAGAAACTGTATAAAGCAAGTATACTATTAACTTAGTTTTATTGCCACAGTTATTTAACCATACAAACCCTGGTAACACCTTGTATGCACTTGGTGTTTTTGAGTGGTAAATAAAACGGAGGTTTTCTTTACTTAACTAACTTGCGTTTATATCCATAGGTCTAATATGCACTAATCAAATTATTGGTCTAATGATAATTCAATAAAACACATCGGATAATATGGTTTATGCATATTAGGCAGCTTAGCTTCATTGGTCATTTTAAAGCTTATCAAATGTAATTTTGTTTTTGAAATAATCTCCATCCACTCCGCTTTTGTTCGTATTCCACTATCCATAATAGTATATAATGAAATATCATTTAAAACAGCACGTTGATATTTGGGGTGTGTAATATCAGGTATGATAAAATCGACAATAATAATCTTAGCATGCTTGGGCATTCTAGAGGCACAGTTATTTATGATAGTGACTGCATCGTTATTACTCCAATTAAGCAATGTTCTACATATTATATAAATATCACCGTTTGGAGGGATGGTTCTATCATTAAAAAAGTCTCCTGATACCAGGTCTATTCTATTTTCATATTTCGAAAAATATAATGGATCTATATTGTTAATAGTGCTTTCCTGATCAAACAAAACACCATCTATTTCAGGGTTTAAATCTAAAACTTTTTGTATAAATGAACCAGATCCGCCTCCTATATCAATAACTATTTTTGATTTAGGAAATTTACACCATAGCAATACAGCCTCTAACCAGCCAACAGCTGAAAGCGAACACCAGTTATTAAATATTTTTGACTTAACGGGATTGGAGCTAAGATAGCCATAGAAATTAGATCCATATACATAAGACCATGCCGATTCATTATTGCGGATTGTATAATCTATATGGCTAAATAGGTTATACGATTCTGTAATGTGTGGTGTTAAAACCCACGGTAATGTTTTAGTTAATGTATTATTTTTTATAATTCCATGATCTAAATTGATAATATAATGATCACACAATAGACGAGCTAACCGATTAACAGTATCAATAGGCATATGTAGATGATTTGAGAATTCTTTTATAGTAAGACCACTTCCTATTATTGACTCTAAATCAATTGTAGATACAAATATTATTATTCTAGAAATAATAAACATAAATACAACTTGAAGGTGAGTTCCTTTATAGTTATATAGCAAATCTAAGATATGATTAAGTGTTATCGCTTCCTCATCTAACATTTCTTTTTTTAATTGAGTGTTCATTAGAATGTCATTGATATCATTATATAATTTCGATAACTCCAATGATTTTAATGCCAATATCTCCTGCAAAGAAATATTTAATGAGTACCTGCCTTTGTTCTTCTTTAGAATGCTGTTTGCGGATAGTAAGCGTAAAAAACGCTCAAATGTGTTATAGTCAATGCTTAGCTGTAAAGCAAGTTCTTTTGTCTCATGGTTAGAATTTCGATCTATTTCTTCAAATATATTATTATCTAAAAACCATAGGAAAACACTTGAGGTTATAAAACTTTGTGATAGTTCTAAGGTGATATTATGGGCAGCATCGTTACTAGGTGTAAGCATCTATTAAAACCTTCTCATGATATATTATCTGAAATCACTATTATAACGAGGGGGTTAGGCATGAGCAATTAAGAAT
>Ga0213840_1000878_pt1 | contig 31115 bp, 19 predicted proteins | sample SWPATP22_FD_160132 | JGI IMG/M metagenome (GOLD analysis project Ga0213840, IMG submission 160132) | Coastal seawater microbial communities from Marineland, Florida, United States - SWPA TP2 #2 | ecosystem: Environmental > Aquatic > Marine > Coastal | place: USA: Florida | collected 2016-08-14 | reverse complement strand
CGGCGGGGGGGGCGGCGGGGTGCCCGATGGGGACTGGGCCCATGGGGTGCCGCTCAACGCCAGCAGCACCAGGATTCCGGTGGGCGTCATGGGGTCAACTCCGGTGGCACGGCGAGCCCTGACCAGAGGGCGAGCCCGAACCAGATCCAATTCTGCGCATAGTAGTCAGCGGGGTCACCCCAGCCGTCGTCGCCCCGCGTCGACGCAATGGTCGCGGAATACAGCTCCGCGGCCAGGTCGGGGGTGTCGATGGCCCAAGCGGGGACCAGCGCGCCGTACAGCGCGGGGTGGGGGTAGTCGGCTGCAGGGGTGCCGTCAGCGGTGGCGAGCGCGGGCAGCCAACCGCGCTCCGTGAAGTGGTCCTGCCAGGCGATGTAGGGAGCGAGCAGGGCGCGGGCGCGGGGGTCGTCGAACCACATCACCTCGGCGGCCAGCGTGAACGGCAGGCGCATCGACTCGAAGCCATGCAGCTCGTGGGCGGGGTCGGGTGCGGACACCCGGGTACCGGTGGTGGGGTCGAGGTAGAGCCAGTCGGGGGCGAGCTCGCCCGCGGTGGACTCGGTGAGGATGGCGTAGCCATCGTCAATCAGGGCGGTCCAATCATGCTCGGGATCGAGGGCCACGAAGGACCGCATCGCGAACGGCAGGAAGTAGGACGGGTTGAGCCGAAGCGGCTTCGTGGTGGCGGCCCATGGCCCGGGGAGCAGCACCAGGCGGTCGCCCACGCGGTGGACATCGGTGTCCCAGATGGTCTGCACGAGCGTCTTGGCCCGCGCCCGGTACTCGGGGGCGTCGAAGCGCTCGGCGGCGAGCAGCAGGGACCATGCGATGAGGATGTCGGCATCAGTGGCGGGCTGGGGATCGAGCACCTTGCGCCGCAGCCGCTTGCGTCCCCACTTCCAGGCGGGAAGTGCGGCTGGGTCGCGGTCCTGCAGGTGGCGCACGGTCCAGGCGTCGATCTGGTCGAAGGTGGACCGGTCCCCCACCCACACCGCCCGGAGCATGCCGTAGGCCTGTCCCTCGGAGGTGGAGATGCGGCCGCCCTTGCGGTCGATGACGCGCCCACTCTTGTGGACGGTCACGCGCACGTAGTCGGCCCACGCCGCGGCCAGGACCTCGGCGCTCGGCGCGGATGCGGACATGCCTGCCATCAGCGCCAGTCCGGTCAGCCCACCAGCCACCATCAGGTCTGTCCCCCGCGACGGGCGGCCCAGGCGCGCACCAGCAGGGCGAGCAGGATGGCGGCGGCGATGACCCCGAGCACGAGGGCGGCCCAGGAGGCCTGCAGCACGCGCCGGAGGGTGCTGAGCGTGGAGCGCGTGCCGACGGCGTGCTTCTCGGCGACATCGAGGGAGCGCACCTCGCGGCCGCTGCCCACCACCACGAGATTGCCGGTCATGCCGGACACGACCGCGGGGTCGGACATGCGGTGGACGAGCTGCAGCAGGCGGTCGGAGGACTGGGCCTTGAGCACGATGGCGGTGCGCCCGATGCCGGTCTTGTCGATGAGGGCCTGCTCGACCGTGCCGTAGGGCGTGCCGACCTGAGCCTTGAGCACCCGCTCGCCCACGCCGTCGATGAGCACGTCGAGGTCGTCGCCCTGCTGGCTGAGGGCGCCGCTGTCTCGGAGCTGGGAGTAGGTGCTGTTCTTGCCGCTGCCCACGAGCACGAGCATGTCGCGGCCGGCTTCGTCGGCGAGTCCGCCCCCGCCCTTCACCACGTTGAACTCGGGGGTCTCCCCGGTCGACACGGTGCCGAGCTGGGCCATGGTCTGGAAGACGGAGCTGGCGTCCCATCCGGTGGCGTCGTCGGGAGCCACCACCAGCAGGCCATTTCGGCCATCGACTGCGGCGTTGAGCGGCCACATGTCGTAGCGGAGCTTGCCGAGGTCGGGCAGCTCGGTGTAGCCGTCTCGGGCGATGCGCAGCTCGGTGGAGGCGAAGATGGTGCCCCAGATGTGCTTGTCGGTGACGTAGACGCAGGGGTCGAAGTTGAGCGGGAACAGGTGGAAGACCACCTCCAGCTCGGCGTCGGGCTTCAGCAGCTCCCACGGCAGGTCGACCCACAGGCGGGTCTTCTCCTCGCCGGTGGCTTCGTTGAGGGCCACGCTGCGGAGGGTGACGTCGTCGAGTCGCACCTCCATGGTGGACAGCCGGGTGTCGAGGCCCGACGAGTAGGCGTAGTCGATGCCCACGCGCGCGCCGTCGATGTGGACCTCTGCGTCGCCCTCCATCTTGAGGGGGATGCGGACCGGCGGGGAGTAGTAGCCGCGCACCGTGATGTCGGGGACCTTCATCGCCGACAAGGGGAAGCGCACTCCCTCGCCAGACGCCCGGTCGGGCACGGGGAGGGGGGTGCGCTGCGTGGGTGGCGGGAAGGGGTCGCGGATGTCGGACACACTGGCGATCGAGCCGGACAGCGCCTGGTAGCGGTCCTGGCTGGCCAGTGCCTCGGCGGCCTTGATGAGACCCGCGGCATCTCCGCCGGTGACCACCAGCACGCCCGTGGACGGGTTCGACGGGTTGGGCAGGCTGGCGATGGTGCCCACACCGGCCTTGAGGCTGGAGGTGTCGACGTACTGGGCGACCAGCGGGTTGTCGTTGGGGGTGCCGACGACCAGCACGGGGGTGGTGGCCTGGTCGGCGGACTGCAGCGGACCCCGGGTGGCCACGCCGCGGTAGGAGGTGTGCCGGCCGAAGGCGAAGCCCAGGATGGCCAGAGCGTCGAGCTGAGCGTTGCTCGCCTTGCCGATGCCCGCGAGGGAGACCTCCATCGGTCCGTAGCCGCGCGCATCGAAGTAGGGCGCGGGGAACTTCAGCAGGTCGGTGTCGAGGGGCGCATTCCGGTAGTGGAAGCGGATGAAGGAGTCGAGCTGGACACGGGTCCAGAGTGCGGGGTCGAAGGGGTCTTCACACTCGTCATCGAGGTGCTGCACGACGCGGAACTGCACGTCGTTGTAGCCCTCGTCGAAGAAGGACGTGCGGGGCAGACGGACCTTGATGTAGCCGTCGCGCACGTTGTCTTCGTTGAGCCGCACGCTGCCGGCACCGTTGCCGTTCACCCACACCGTGAGCACGCTGCGCCGCGGCACCAGGCTCTGGGAGTGGTTGAACTTGAGGTGGAGGACGGGGTCCTGGGTGAGGTCCCAGCGCTCCGGCACGCGGAAGTTCACGGTCTCGGTGGCCGTGACTCCCTCGAGCATGAGGTCCTGGTCGACCATCAGGTCGGCGTCGAAGTAGATGTCCCTGCTGCCGGCCGGCACGGGCTGTTCGAGCACTTCGCCCGCATCAGCGGTCGGGGCCCGGTCCTCCTGGGCCCAGGCGGGCGTGGCGATGGCCGTGCCCAGGCAGAGGATGATGCTGCGCGTCCACATGGTGGAGTCTCCAGAGATTCGGTTCGGGCTCATCGTGGAATCTTCAGGCGGAAGGCCGCCTCATCGAGTTCCTTGCGGGCGTCCTGCAAGGCGGCTGTGGCGACCTGGTCCTCGGCGTCGAGGGGATCGTAGGCCTTCTGGGCCTCGGTCAGCAGGTCGAGGGCGAGCTGGAGGTTCTTCTCCACCTCGAGGGTCTCGGGGCGTACGAGGCGCTCGTCGAGCAGGCGATAGTCGCGGGTGATATCCCACACCCGGCGCTCCCAGCGGCCGTCGATGGGCTGCTTGAGGCGCTGGCTGCGCTCGATCTCGTCGGCGAGGGCGTCGACGCGGTGGTAGCACTGCGCCAGCATTCCCTTGCGGGTCTGGTGGGTGACCTTCTCCCACTTCTGCATCGGCACGGCCGAGGCGAACAGCTGCACCACCGGCTTGAAGCCAGACGCGAGCGCGATGCTCAGCAGCACCAGGAAGGCGGGCATCACCAGCGGACCGATGCCGAGCTGGCCCGGGGTGCGGGGGACCGCGATGGGGGCGGGGTCGTTGTCGTCGTGCTCGTGGCCGCAGGCCTCACAGACCTGCACGCCCTCGGTGCGGGGGGCGCCGCAGGCCTCACACTCGATGGAGTTGGCGCCGGGCACCAGGTCGCCCAGGTCTGCGTCGTCGCCCGCAGGCACCGACCACTTGCGGAGCCAGGCCGGGTTGCCGAGGCCGACGGCCAGGATGGCGATGAGCACCGAGGTCGCCGAGCGCCACCAGCGGTCGAAGCGGAAGGTCTCGTGGGACCAGCCGTCGGTGGGTCCGAACAGCTGCGCGGACAGGTCGGCCTCGCCCTCCGCGCTGAGCTCCTCGAAGCGGCCCCGCACGATGGTGACGTCGTTGTCGGGGTCGTAGCGCACGCTGAGCGGCTCGATGGCCAGCGGGCTGGAGCGGTCGAAGGGGGTCTGCAGCTGCACGGTGGCTGTGCGGGGAAAGTCGTGTTCGCCCGGGAACTCCATCGCCAGTCCGCCCATGCTGATGTCGTGGGTGGTGCCGGTGAGCGGAGAGAACCAGCTCTCGTCCTCGGGCTCGGCGGCGGCCACGGTGGCGGTGGCGTAGCGGCCGACGCGGTGGTGACGGCGTCGCTGGGGGCGCTCCAGGGCGGCGAAGGTGGCCGCGGTGAGCACCACCAGGTTGTAGGCATTCCACAGTGCGGCGACGAGGATGGTGTCGATGTCGAGCGGGTTGTCTCGAATCTTGAAGGGCACCACCACGAAGCCCACGAAGATGAGCACCATGCCGATGAGCAGCGGCATCGCGTTGCGCCAGTCGAAGGTGACCCGGTCGAGGGTGGCGCCCTTGGCCGTCACGTTGAACTTGCCCCGACGCGGCGCGAACATGGCCAGAGTGGTCACCAGCGCGGTGTAGGGCGCAATCGCCGCCTCGTAGACCTCGGGCCAGAGGCTGTGGCGCACGTTTCGGTGCATGGACACGGCGCCCAGGCCCACCAGGATGAGGTGGGGGATGGCGTAGACCAGCACCTCGCGCACGTTGGCGTCGAGGGGGTGCAGGTCGAACACGAGGTAGAGCGCCGGCGTGGTGAGGAACACCAGGCGGGGCAGCCCGAAGAAGAAGTGCCAGGCGGCGTTGAAGTAGTTGACCCGCTGGGGGAGCGTGAGGCCCGGCTTGAACAGCGGGTTGTCGAGGCGGACGATCTGGGCCATGCCGCGGGCCCAGCGAACGCGCTGGCCGATGTGAACGCCGTAGGTCTCGGTGGCGAGGCCGGCCGCCAGCGGGATGTCGAGGTAGAGGGAGTCCCAGCCCTTGGAGTGCATCTGAAGCGCGGTGTGGGCGTCTTCGGTGACGGTCATGTGCTGCAGACCGCCCACCTCTTCGAGGGCCTCTCGGCGGATGACTGCGCAGGAGCCGCAGAAGAAGGCCGAGTTCCAGAAGTCGTTTCCGAGCTGGATGCCGTGGTAGAAGAGGTGCTGCTCCGGGGGCACGATGCCCTCCAGGTGCAGGTTCCGCATGAAGGGGTCGGGGTTGTAGAAGTGGTGGGGCGTCTGCACCAACGACAGGTTGGTGTTCTGCAGGAAGAAGCCCACCGTCGCCTTCAGGAAGCCGCGCACCGGCACATGGTCTGCGTCGAAGAAGGCGATGAGCTCGCCGTTCGTGCGGGGCAGAGCGGCGTTGACGTTGCCGGCCTTGGCGCCCTTGTTGTCCGGGCGGTCGAGGTAGCCTGCGCCCAGCTCGGCACACATGTCCTGCACCCACTCGCGGCGACCGTCATCGAGCACGAAGACTCGCTTGCGTGGGTAGTCCACCGACAGCGCACCCAGCACAGTCGGCCGCAGCACGTCCGGCGGCTCGTTGTAGCTGGGAATCATGATGTCGACGGACGGCAGCTGGGACGGCGCGAGCCCTTCGATGGACACGGGCTTGTTGCGTCGAATGATGGCCGTCTGGAAGTAGCCGCTCATCAGCGTGATGAGGGCGTACATCTCGGCGCCGTACAGCGTGATGCTGGTGGCGATGTCCGCCCATGAACCCCATGCAAGCGTCTCTGCACCGCGGAAGATCATGTAGCGAAGCGACGCGGCCAACGACAGGAAGACCACAGCCAGGCGCATCCGCGGAAAGCGCGCGTTGATGACCAGGGCGACCGCGACAATCAGCAGGCTGAGGACGATGTGGGCCCGCGCCGGCAGGGGGAAGATGACGAAGACCATCAACGGGAACAAGCACGCCATCACCAGCAGCGTGAGGGCCACCGGGTTGTCCAGCGTGCGCTCGATGATGTTCTGGATCCGCTCGATGGGGCCCTGTCGCCGGGGGACCGGGGCGTCTGCGGAATCTGCGGTGGCTGGGGTGTCCATTCGGAGACCTGCTCGAGCAGAGGGGAAATTACTTACGGGCGGCCGGTAATCCGTCGAGATCACCGGCCGTGTACCCAAACGGGTGGGATGTGAGGCCAGGGAATGGCCGCTCTCGGGCAGAGAAACGGGCCGCTCTCGGCTCACCGCGTGCGCACCGTAGCAAATGGGTCGGGATGGAAGACTCGGCCTGTGTCCGGTCTGTCGGTTGGTCGACGCCCCGAATGCAGCCAGAAGTGGCCCGAACAGGGGGGGGTGGGGACAGACGTACGTGAAAACTGCGTGCTGAGGGTCGTCGTGCGATGTGCGTCACTTTGTGCGTGGCGTCGGCGCGGCGTGCCGATCTCGATACGCTTCCAATGGCAGGACGGCTCTGGCTGGCAAGTCCGCGCGCTTTGACCAGACTGCCGCGGCGCTCGGGGTACAGTGGCCCCCATGTCGTCTTCCGTCGCCTCCACTGGCTCCAGTGGTGTCCCCCCTGCAAGCACGCCCATCGTGTTGGGTCGCTACCGGCTGCAGCGGGTCATCGGAAAGGGCGCGATGGGCGAGGTGTGGGCTGCCCGGCACGAGCTGGTCGACCACGAGATTGCCGTGAAGGTGGTGCTCGACGAGGACACGGGAGGAGAGCTCGCGGCCCGTGCTCTGCACAATGAGGTGGCGACAGCGACCGGACTCGACCATCCCGGGGTGGTCTCCGTATTGGATCACGGACGGGTCGACCTGCTGGCCCACACCGCCTCGGAGGGCCGGATGCCCGTGGGCGGCCCCTTCCTCGTGATGGAGCTGCTGCACGGCCGCTCGATGCACGAGTTCATCGGGCGGCTCACCTGGCTCGAGGTGCAGGACGTCCTCGCCCAGCTGCTCGATGCCCTCGGCCACTGTCACGGCCGGGGCGTCATCCACCGCGACCTCAAGCCCGGCAACATCCTGCTCGGCACCGGCGCCGCCGACCGACGCTTTCGCGTGGTGTTGATGGACTTCGGGCTGGCCCGCTTCTTCGAGCAGCCGGTGGAACGCACCGAGACCGTGGCCGGCACCCCCGCCTACATGGCCCCCGAGCAGCTGCAAGGAGCCTGGCGCCACCAGGGCCCGTGGACCGACCTCTACAGCGTGGGCTGCCTCGGATGGACGCTGGTGACGGGTGCCCCGCCCTTCGGTCGACGCCGGTCGTATGAGGCCTTTTTGGAGGACCACCTCCACCTGCGCCCGCCGCCCCTCGATCCGATGATCGGCGTGCCCGTCGACGTCGACAAGTGGCTGCGACGACTGCTGGCGAAGTCCCCCGCGGACCGCTTCCGCACGGCCGCTGACGCCCGCGATGCGCTGCTCGCGCTGCCCAGTGGCATGGATGACAGCCCCACCCTGGAGCCGGTCGCACCACCTGTTCGGGTGGGCGGGCACCCCGAGGCCGACTCACTTGCCGAGCTCGACCTCGGCGACCTGTTGAGCACCGCCGACCTCAAGGGAGAGGCCGGGGGAGCGCCCCTGCTGGAGGACGACACCCAGGACGTCCTCGGTGAGCTGGTGTCGGTGGTCCCCGAGGCCTCCACGGCCGATGTTCTCAGCCTCACCGCCAGCTCCGCCCCGCTGCCACCGAGCTGGCGACTTCCGCGCGCGGTGGTGCGCCATCCGCTCGATGGGGTGGGCCTGAGCTTGTTCGGGCTGCGAGACCCGCCGCTCGTGGGCCGCCTGGCCGAGCGAGACCTGCTGTGGTCCACGCTGCTGGAAGTGGAACGCACAGGCGAGCCACAGGCCGTGGTGTTGCACGGCGCCATGGGGGTCGGTCGGAGTCGCCTTGCGGCCTGGCTGTGCGAGGCGGCCCACGAGCAGAGCGGTGTGCTGGCGATGCGCGCGGTGCACGGCCTGGAAGGGGGTGCGGACTCCGGACTCGTCGCGATGTTCCAGCGCCACCTCCGGCTCAGTGGCCTGGACCCCCAGCAGCTGCACGACCACCTGAGGTACCAGCTCGGCTCCCCCGTCGTCGACGACGAGGAGCTGCGGGCCCTGGTGGCGGTCCTCGCCATGCACGCATCGGAATCAGGAGGCAACGAGGTCGACCGCACCCGCTACTTCGTGGAGGCCCGCGAGCGGCACATGCTGTTCTCGCGGCTGCTGGAGCGCCTTCTGGTGGGCGGGCCGCTGCGGGAGGGGGTCATCCGGCCCGGCATCCTGTGGCTCGACGATGTGCACCACTCCCACGAAGCCCTGGCCTTCGCCGTCCACCTGATGTCGGCCACCAGTCCCCTACCACTGCTGGTGGTGGCCACCTCGGGGGACCACGAGGCCGACGTCGCGCAGGCCATCCTGCTCGCCCGTCTGCAGGCGCTCGCGGCCCAGGTCGTCGACCTCGAGGGACTGCCACCGAGCGACCACCGGGCCCTCGTGGATGCCCTGCTGGTCTTCGATCCCGAGGTGGCCAGCCACATCACCGAGCGCACGGCCGGCAACCCCCAGTTCGCAGTGCAGCTCGTGGCCGACTGGGTCCAGCGGGGCCTGCTGAGGGCTGGCCCAGACGGCTTCACCGTGCCGCCCGAAGACATCGCCGACGCCCCGGTCGACCCGGTCGCCATCTGGAGGCGCAGCTTGACGGCGGCGCTCGCCGAGCTCGACGAGGCGGGTCGGGAGGCGCTGGAGGTGGCCGCGGCCCTCGGCGGGCGGGTCGACGCCCAGGAGTGGCGTGCGGTCTGTGCGCGCTCCCGTCTGCGGCCGTCTGCGGAGCTGGTGGAGGCGGCCGTGCGGGCCCAGATCGTCCACCGGCGTCCGGGCGGGTTCCAGTTTGCACACCGCGTGATTGTCGATGAGCTGCGGGAGCTGGCTCAGACGGCCGGCCGGTCCCAACGTCACCACCGCATGTGCGCCACCATCGTCGAGCTGCGGGGCCAGGGCTCCGGTCCCCAGACCGCGGCCCGGGTGGCCCGACATCTGCTGCGGGCCGGCGACACCCGCGATGCCCTGTCCTACCTGCTCCAGGCGGCCAGAGGCTTTGCCCGGGTCGGCGAGACCACCCAGGTCATCCCGCTCCTCGAGAGCTGGGAGACCGCGGCCAACGCGGTCGGGGTCGCCGCCGACACCCACGAGTGGCCGACCGTGTGGGGACTCCGCCTCGACGCGCTGTGGCTCACCGGCGACAAGGGCCATGTGCGTGCTGTCGCGCGCCTTGCCGCCAGCAGCCGGGGCATCCCACAGCTCGCCGGTCTGGCCCACCTGCACCGGGGCCTCGCGGTCTACCAGCGGGGAGCGGTCGCGGATGCCCGCCTCGAGCTGTCCCGTGCGGCAGCTTCGGCCGAGTCCGCCGGCGACGACGACCTCATGGTGCGCGTTGGTCTGGAACGGGGGCGCCTGTCGCTGGAGTCGGGCGACCTCGATGGTGCCCTTCGCCGCCTCGAAGCCGTCCGCCAGCAAGCCCACAAGCTGCGGGACATCCGGGCTGAGGCGACGGCAGGCTGGCTGCTGGGGCGGGTGGCGAAGCAGTCGGGCGACCTCGCCCAGGCACGGTCTGCTTTCGTGGCTGCGCTCACCGCCTTCGAGCGCGTCGGCGACCGAAACGGCCTGTCCCGCTGCACCAACGAACTTGGTGAGCTCGCCCGCCTGGAGGGTGATCTCGACGCCGCAGTGCTCCACTACCGCGATGCGTTGGAGCGCATGGAGGCCCTTGGCTCCGACAACACCGACATCGTGCGGGTCAACCTCGGGCTGGTGCTCATCGAGCAGGGCCGGCTTGCAGATGCCCGCCCGTCCCTCGAGGAGGCGCGCACCGCTTTTGTGAAGAGTGGCCGTCGTGCGCTGCTGGCCACCACCGAGATTGCCCTGCTGGCCTGCGAAGCCGGCGACGGACGCTGGCAGGCCTGGGACCGTCGCTCGAAGTCCGCCGAGCGCGATCTCCGCACCACGGGCTTTGTCGACCTCGACGTGGCACTCGCCCTGGAGCGGGCAGCCAACCATGCGCTCGCCGCCGGCCAGGGACACCGGGCGCGGGGGGCGCTCTACCTCGCCGAGGACCAATGGCGGGCGCTCGACCGTCCCGACGACCTCACCCGCGTGCAGGACCTGCTGCACAACGTCTGAGCGATTCGGCTCTGGCCCGCTGCACAGAATCGACGCTCGACACTTCGTCATGGCGTGACAGATTGTCGTCGTAGCCTCACCGGGAGCGCCGATGTCCGCCCAGGCCCGCGTGCTCGTCGTCGACGACGAAGCCTCCAACCGCACCGCCCTCGAGCGCATCCTCGTCCGCGAAGACCTCGAAGTCGTCCACGCCGCGGATGGCCATGAGGCGCTCCAGCGGGTTCGCCTCGACCGTCCCCACCTCATGCTCACCGACTTCAAGATGCCGGGCATGACCGGCCTGGAGCTGCTCAAGCTCGCCCGCAGCATCGCCCCGTCTCTCGAGGTCATCGTCATGACCGCCTACGGCACCGTGGAGACCGCCGTGGAGGCCATGAAGGAGGGGGCTGCCGACTTCGTCACCAAGCCGCTTCGACGGGCGGACATCGTGCGGGCCGTGCGCAAGGCCCTGGAGCGACGGCGGCTGCTGATGGAGAACCAGTCCCTGCGCGACGAGCTCGCCCGCACCCGTCCCGACGAGGTCGTGGGTCGCTCGGCGCCCATGCAGTACCTGCTCGAAGAAGCCCGCCAGGTCGCCGACTCGATGGCCTCGGTGCTGCTCACGGGCGACAGCGGCACCGGCAAGGGACGCCTCGCGCGCTGGATCCACGACCACTCGCCCCGGCGGGACCGAAAGCTGGTCACGGTGAACTGTGGTGCGCTGCCCGAGAGCCTGCTGGAGAGCGAGCTGTTCGGCCACGAAGCGGGGGCCTTCACCGGCGCGCAGGGCCGACGAGAGGGCCGCTTCGACATCGCGCGGGGCGGCACGCTGTTTCTCGACGAGGTCACCGAGATGAGCCCCAGCCTGCAGGTGAAGCTGCTGCGGGTGCTCCAAGATGGCGAGTACGAGCGGGTCGGCGGCACCCGAACCCTCCAGGCCGACGTCCGCATCCTCGCCGCCACCAACCGCGATCCCGAGGCCGCCATCCGGGATGGCAAGCTCCGTGAGGACCTCTACTACCGCCTCAACGTCATCCGGCTCCACCTCCCCCCGCTGCGCCTGCGCCGGGAGGATGTGCCGCTGCTCGCCCAGCACTTCCTGCAGCTGCACGCGGCCCGGAACAAGCGGGGCGTCGACCGCCTGTCCCATGAGGCCGTGGATGCCCTCTGTGCCTGGAAGTGGCCGGGCAACGTGCGGGAGCTGGAGAACGCCATCGAGCGGGCCGTCGTGCTGTGCCGCGGCGACACCATCGAGGTGGCCCACCTGCCGCGGGCACTGCGTGACGTGAAGCCCCTACCTGACGCGCTCACCTTCCGGGTCGGCACCCCGCTCAAGGAGGTCGAACGGGCCATGATCGAGTCCACCCTGCAGGTCTGTGATGGCGACAAGGGCATGGCCGCCCGGCTGCTGGGCATCACCGCCCGGACCATCTACCGGCGCGAGGCGGAGTGGCGCGCAGAGTCGGAAGTCATCGAAAGCTAGCTCGGATGACAGTTGGTGACCTTCCTCGGGGGACCCTCTTGGTAGGGTCGGCGGCCTGTCCCCGGGAGTCGTCTTGAAGTGGTCCACCCTGCTGCCTGTTGTCCTCTGCGTCGCTTGTGTCACGAAGACCGGCGACGATGAAAATGGCGATGACGTCGATGTCTACGATGAGACTCCCGGCGGCGGTGGTGAGGATGGCGGCGCGGGTGGGGAAGGCAGCGGCGACGATGGCACCGGCGATGACGGTGGCGACGATGGCACAGGCGACGACGGCGGCGGCGACGATGGCGGCGACGACGGCACCGACTCGGGAGACATCCCCGACACTCCGGTGTGGGGCCGAATGGCCATCATCGAGACCGATCTCGACGGCTGCAGCTACGACTACCTGATGTCGGGCGACCTGTTCGACTGCGAAGACTGCGACCTGGGCTTCCGGGTCGACGTCGAGTTCCAGGGCACCGACTGCGGTGGCTCGTCCGGCAGTGCCTACGACGCCGGCCTCATCATCTACGACGGCGTGCTGTTCTTCTATGGCACCTCCGAGATCGGCCCCGTGGAGCGTTCCTACGAGGGCTACCTGCGCTGGGAGGTGGAGCAGTACACCAGCGTCGGACGGTGGCAGACCCACACGGGCTACCTGTTCTACTGACTCGGGGAAAACGCCCTGCTATTGGTTGTAGTGGACATATCCGCCGCGGTCGGGCTCCTCGCAGATGAACGACAGACGGTCGCCGTAGCGGTCGAGGTAGAACTCGAAGACGCCGTCGCAGTCCTCCTCGCCGTAGTGAACCACCACGCCGATGCCCCCGGAGTCGAGCACCTCCTGCAGGTCGGCGTGGGTCCACCAGTCGCGCTCGCCCACGAAGGACTCGAAGGTGCCGCCCGCGGTCCAGGGCAGGCCCAGGCGTGTGTTCTTCGCCATGCACTGCATGCCCAGTGACTCGATGACCAGGCACAGCGAGCCCACATAGGCCCGGGCCTCGGCGTCGGTGGCGGAGAAGCCGTACCGGTCGCGGAGGTCGTCGTCGCCGGCCCAGTCCATGTTGTCCAGCTCCACGAAGTCGCAGCCCTGCTCGGCGAAGCGGGTGAAGCGGTCGGTCATGGCGTCCATCAGGGCCTCGTCCGGCAGGTCCACGAAGAACTCGTCTCCCCACTCGCTCCAGGGCTCGTCCACGCAGCTCGGAGCCACCGCCTCGAAGTCGTCGCGCCAGGCTTCGCAGGTCCCCACGCTCGTGTAGCAGCCCACGGTGTTGCCCTGGTCCTTGAGCTGCCCGATGGCCTCGGTGACGCCGGGCTCGTCGACGTCCACCAGCACGTAGCAGTCCCGCGCCCGGTCGAGCACGGTGGCGATGTCGTCGACGCGGGTGTTCTGCTGGTAGGCCTGGTTCCACACACACATGCCGTTGGACGTGGGTTTGGTGCCGCAGCCGATGAGCTCCACCAGGACCAGTGGACCGATGCTGAGAATGGGACGGCGCATGGAGGCTCCGGGCGGATGGGTGGCTCGCCGGCAGGGGAAACAAGTGGGCTGTGCGCAAGGTAGGCTTGGGACTCGCCCGGAGCACTGATGCACGTCTGGACCTCACTGGCTGGCTCGCTGCTGTCCACCGCCCTGGCCCAGGCGCCGCCGCCGCCCATCGTCGGGGGGGACGAGACCGGCGCCCACGACGCCGTCGGTGCATTCGTCGCCGACGACGGCTTCCACTCGGGAGCCTTCTGCTCGGGCTCCCTGGTGTCGGCCACCCGAGTGGTCACCGCGGCGCACTGCGTGGCGGCGATGATCGAGTACGACGCGGCGGGCTTCAGCATCTTGTTCGTGACCGGCGAGGATGTGTCGTCGTCGGGCGGCATCGACACCGTCACCCGCGTGACCTCCGCCGTGCGTCACCCCGAGTACAAGTCGGAGCCCGTGCTCATCGCCGACATCGCCGTCGCCACCCTCGAAGAGCGTCCACCCGGCATCGACCCTCTGGCGCTCAACGAGGCCTCGCCTGCAGATGCGGCCTGGCCAGACGACCAGATCGTGCATGTGGGCTTCGGTGCCGACAACGACGACGGCACCGGCACGGGCATCAAGCGCGAGACCACCCTCGAGCTCATCGACTACGATGGCCACTTCCTGTTCACCGAGGATGTCCACGGCTCCAACGTGTGCATGGGCGACTCCGGCGGCGCTGCCCTGGCCCGCGACGATGCCGGCGAGTGGGTGCTTGTGGGCGTCAACGCCTTCGCCTACGACCCCGCCGGCGGGGTGCCACGCTGCGATGGGGGGGCGGCCGGCTCCACTCGGGTCGACAGCAACCTCGACTTCATCGATGCCGTGCTGGCCGGAGAGGAAATCGACGAGAGTGCCGCCTGGGGGGCCACTTCCGAGGGTGATGTCTCCACGGGCTCGGGCTCGTTGCCCCCCGAGGGCAAGGGCGGCTGTGCCACTGTCGCAGCGGTCTCGCAGCTGGGCCTGGGCCTGGCGGGGCTGGGGCTGGTGGTGGCGCGCCGGCGGCTCTGAGGCAGGGGTGTCCTGACCGTTCCCACACACCATGCGGGCCTTCTGCGTGGCGGCCGGCGGGCGGAAGGGTCATACTGGCCGGCGTTCGGTCGGATGGATCCTCTGGGAGAGACGGCCGCTCTCGAACCCGACGCGGAGACCCTCATCATGCGCTTGTCTGCCCTGCTTCCCCTCGCATTCCTCGCTGTCGCCTGCGCCCCGAGCGTCGATGACAAGTCCGACGACGGCTCCGTCGATGCCGGCGAGGAAGCCGACGCCGACACGGATGCCGACACCGACGCCGACACGGATGCCGACACCGACGCCGACACGGATGCCGACACCGACGCCGACACCGATGCCGACATCTTCGAGGGCGAGCTCGTGCTGTGGCTTCAGGCCGACATCGGCGAAGACACCTGCCTGGGCACCGTGAGCTTCGAGGTCGACCCCGACGCCTCTCCGCCCATCGTGGGCACCTCCACCTGCCGCTTCCAGGGCCAGCTCGCCCTTGCCGGCGACATCAACAGCACCATGGAGGCCGACTTCACCGGCGACGGCGACGCCATCTCTGGTGTGTCCGTGGTGGCCGTGCCCTTCGTGGGCGACTTCGACCTGCCCTGGGCCGGCACCTTCGACGGCGCCTCGGTCAGCTCCCACGTCACCGACTCCGTCGAGGTCGAGGGCTACCTCATCAACTACGAGCTCGACTTCGACGCCACCCCCTGAGGGTGCCTCGCCGCTGTCTCCCACTGAGAGACGGCGGTTCTTCCCGGCCGGCCGGAGAGTGGCCCCGGACGGGAACCTTCCGCGGAGCGAGGGGTCCAGGCAGCAGGTGGGCGTCCGAACGAGAGGACGTCCCACCGGAGCGCTTGCTTGGCACCCCCGTTCCACCGCCCGCAGCTCACCCCCGAGGACCGACGCTTCCACGGCCTGTGGACGGCGCTGGCCCTCGTGGCGCTGCTGGCCGTGGTCTGGGCCGCCCACCAGACCGTCGTCGACACCGAGCGGGTGGTCCACGCCATCCCCGACCGCATCCTGCAGCTCATCGAGCGTCCCGAGCACCGCCCGTCGCCCCGGCCTTCGGATCGCGCGCGGCAGACCGCTTCCGGTGGCCAGTCCTCGCGTCCGGCCGAGCCCGTGGCGGTCCCGACGGTCCACGGTCCCGTCGCCCTCGATCCCAGCGACATGGACGCCTTTCAGCGCTTCTTCAGCCATCCCGCCTTCGGGGTGCACGACGACAATCTCGACGAGCTGGCCCGCACGCTCGACGGACCCCAGGGCATCGACCCCCACGACCGTGGGCTGGAGGTGGACGGGGTGGTCTCCGGTGCGGATGGGGGCCATCGCACCGACGTGGGTGTGGGTGAGATCGCCCGTGTGGAGCGGCATCCGGTGGTGATGGTGCATCCGAGGACCGGTCCGTCTGGCTCCGCTATGGCCCGCCTGGGCAGCGTGAAGTCCGAGCCGAAGAGACCGGAGCTGCCGAGCCGCGTGGTGGACCGGGCCGTGCGGGCCTGGAGTCGGCATGCCGGGATCTGTCAGGCCACCCACGCTGCGGGCTTCAGTGGACGGGTCGCACTGCGGGTGTGGGTGGTGGACGGGAATCTTCTGGAGGTGAAGGTGGACGGCTTGTCGAGGCACGACTCCCGGCGGGCCGACTTCGTGCGCTGCCTCCAGGTGCGGGCCCGGGCCCTGCTGCAGTTCTCTCCGGGACACACCGGCGAGGCGCGCATCCCGCTGGTGTTCGAGGCGCGGTAGCGTCGCACCAGGGCGAGTTTCAGGGGAGCACCACCGCCGCCACCTGGGCGCCCCGTGGGTCGGTGAGCCAGAGGGGACCCTCAGCCAGCTGCCCACGCTCGACCCGGGCGGGCGGCAGCCGGCTTCCGACCTCGAAGGCGTCGGCCAGGACGTCGTCTCGGGGCGACACCAGCCGCAGCATGCCGGTGCGCAGGCCGAGGCGACGGGCCAGCTCCAGTGCGACCCGTCCCATCGTCCACCGGGCGTTGACCTCGACGAGGGGACACAAGCGCAAGGCCGGCCGGCCGGAAACGGCGTGTACCAGGGCGTCCACACCCACCGGGCCGCGATGACCCGCCGCGGCGAGGGCGGGACCCACCTGCTGGAAGACCTTTCGGGCTGCACGGCCGAGGTGGTCCGCATCCTCGCCGTCGCCCAGCATCCAGCGCACCTGTGGGCGCGGCAGACCACGGTGGGCTGGTCCCAGGACGGCGCCGGTGAAGCGTCCGTCGGGGTGGGTCTCGAAGCGCACGATGCCGCGGAAGACCACCGTGCCGTCGGCCGCCACGTCGCCGTGGAAAGACAGGTCGATGCGGCGGTCCAGCATGGGCCCCACCGTGACCGCCCCATGCCGGTCCAGCAGGCCTCTGATCCGGTCGCCTTCGCCGGCGTCGATGGGTCCCCTGTCGCGCCGCAGAGTCCACCGCTCCCGGCCGGAGGCGGAGAGGTCTCCGCGCACGAGAACATCGTCCCATCCGTTGTTCTGCAGGAGGCCTGCATGCTCGACCACCGCCTGCAGCTCGTGGCACACCTGCGGCACGATGTGTGGGCTCGACCAGTGGTCTTCTCGCTGGTCGTCGGACAGCAGTGCGCGCAGATGGGGGACGGCCCACACCTTGCCAATCACGGGGAGTGGCTCGTCGACCGGCACATGCAGCAGCAGGTCGTGGGCGCGGCGGGCGGCATCGGGGGACCAACCCCACGGGCGCGCCGGCCCCAGTGTGCGCCCGACCAGATGCCCGGGGTCGTCGACGAACTGAGCCATGGGAAGGCCTGCGCCGAGGCGGTGCGCGAGCCAGTCGGGGCGCGGCGCTTCGGGCACCAACACGATGTCGCCGGGACGGGCCAGGACTGCGGGCAGGGTCGCCAGGTCGTGGGCGAGTCGGGCCACCATCTTGCGCGGGGCGTACGCCCGGCCGGTGCGGCGGTGGTGCGCGGTGGCGGCCTCGGCCTGGGGGTTGAACCACCACACATCGGCGGGGCGTCCTTTGGAGCCTCCCCAGGTGCGCAGCCTCAGGCGGAAGTCATCGGGCAGACCCGCGCGCTTGCGGCTGTCCTCGTCGAACAGCGGGCCGACGGCGCGGGCGGGGGTCATCGGCTCGGTCGCATGGGCGATGAAGGTGTCCCACAGGCTGTCCTGGTCGTCCTTCCAGCGCCGGGCCCAGGCGAGTCCGTGGCGAACGTGGCTGATCTCGTCGGTGTACACGCGGTCGAGGATGTCGGCGGTGTCCCCATCTCCAGCGGCCCGCATGCGCAGCGACCAGTGTCGTGCGAAGTCGAGGTTGGCCTGCTCCAGCACGAGTCCCATCTGCACCACGAAGGTGAGGGGGTCGGCGGGCTGGCGCAGTGCGCGCCAGAAGAAGTCGCTCAATGGAAGGTCGGTGAGGCCCACCCCGAGCTGCTCCATCCGCCGCACGTACAGGGCGAGGTGGCGCTGTTCGTCGGCCATGATGTGGGCCAGCCCGCGGCGGAAGCGCGGGTCGGCATCGGGGAAGCGCAGCAGTGCCAGGGCCATGAGCTCCAGCGCCTGCAGCTCGTGGTTGGCCATGGCGTGGAGCAGGCGGCCGCGGGCACCGGCCTCGCCCAGCTTGGAGAAGGCGGGACCATCGCGCACGATGCCCTTGTGGAGGGCAAGCTCCACGCTGCGGCCCGGCACGGCGGGTGCGGTGGACGGCGGACCGGGCGCGTCGTCCACGAAGTGGCGAAGGTCGACCATCTTGTCGGCCCACAGGTCGGGACCGTCGAGGATTCGGGTGGCCAGATCGCGGAGCTGGGGGGCTTGGGGCATGCCACCCACCTATCACCGGTGCCGTCGCCGCTGGACCTGCCCCTCCCCCTGTTGCATCGTGCGTGCGCAACAACAGGGTTCTGCCTGGGAGGCGGTGTGCTGCCTGATGCCCGCATTCGGCTGTGGACGTCCGCCCCACGCGACGTCTCGGTCGCTGCCCGGGGCGACTGCGTGGTGGTGGCGCGGTCCACCCCCGACCCCCTCGGACGCCGTCGCATCCATCGCCTGTTCGTGGCGCGGAACGGCCGCCTCGAGCGCGTGTCGCCCGCCGACTGGGACTGCCGGGAACCCACCGTCGCCCAGCCGCTCCACCCCGCCGACCTGCCGCCCATCCTCTGCCTCACCGACCAGGGGGAGCCCGGCACGCCGGTGCAGGTGGTCGAGCGCCTGCCCGATGGGGACTGGCGGGTGGTGTCCGACGCCGAAGGCGGGGTGGTCGCCTTTCGCAGCGGGGCCCACCGCATCGTCACCATCGAGCGGGTGCGGGTGAGCGACGCCGCCTGGGGGGCGGAGGTCGCGGTCACAGAAGACCCACTCGTGCGCCACTGGGACCGCTGGCTCACCGAAGACACCCTCCAGCTCGTGGTCTACGACCGCCTCACCGGGGCGCGCATGCCCCTCGGTCTGCCCCGCGCCCGGGTGCTGGAGGACTGCGCTTTTGCGGTCTCTCCAGACGGGCGCAGCCTCGCGCACACGGAGCGCAGAATCGGCCAGGATGGCGTGTTGGAGCGTGTTCTGGTGGTTCGCTCGCTGCCGGGTCGCCACCGGGGCCAGACCATCGGAGACCGCCGGCTCTGCGACCACAGCCATCCGGTCTTCACCGAGGACGGGCGGGGCCTCGCCTTCGTCCGACACCAGCGCGGACCCGACGTACACGGTCGCAAGCAGCTCTGGGTCGCGGACGGCTCCACCGGGGAGCAGTTTCCCGTGGCCACCGACTTTCCCCACTGGATCGAGCCCCAGGTGTGGACCGACCGGGGCATCGTTGGCCTGGCCACCATCGGCGACCACCGCAGAGTGGTGCGCGTCGACCCCACCGACGACAGCGTGCGGGTCCTCGATGCCGACGGGCGCTCCTGGCAAGCTCTGGCAGCCGGGGATGCGCTGGTGGGCCTGGCGTCCTCCCTCCACCTGCGACCGCACCTGCGCCGGGTCGGTGGGACCGCCCTCGGCCCCACACCCACGCCCGTCGACCTGCCGGCCGTCCAGCACCACCGCGGCGGGGAGCGCGATCCGTCGAGCTGCCCCGCCATGTGGCTGCCCACCGCCCTGGAGGGGCCTCGCCCGCTGCTGCTGCTGGTTCACGGGGGGCCCATCTCGGCCTGGCGCAACGAGTGGCACCCCCGCCAGACGGCCGCTTTCTTCGCCTCCCTCGGCGCCCATCTGCTCCTCGCCAACCCGCGGGGCAGCCTTGGCCGTGGGGATGGCCATGTGGAGGGGATCTGGCACCACTGGGGCGTGGCCATCGACGACCTCGTCGAGCTGCTCCAGCACGCCGCCCAGGACCCCCGCGTGGATCCCGACCGCATCGCCGCACTCGGCGGGAGCTTCGGCGGCTGGGCCGTGAACCGCCTCGCCACGCGGCTCGACGCCCCGGAGCTGTGCGCTGTGGTCTCCCACGCCGGCATCTTCGACCACACCTCGATGTATGGCGCCTGCGACGAACCGGGCGCCTGGGCCTGGCACCTCGGGGGGCGTCCCCACATCCACCGCGACCGGCTCCTGGCCGACGAGCCCGCCCACCACATCAACCACTGGCGTGCGCCCGCGCTCATCAGCCACGGCGCCCGCGACCACAACGTGCCGGTGGGCCAGGCCCTGCAGCTGCACAACGCTCTGCTGGACCGCGGCCTCGACAGTCGGCTGCTGGTGTTTCCAGGTGAGGGACACCACATCCTGCAGCCGCGCAACGAGGTGCGCTGGTGGCGGGAGGTGCTCGGCTTCCTCGACCGCCACCTGTCGGGCGCGGACGACGAGGCGTGAACCTCCAGGACATCGCCATCCAGGCGCTCAACCTCACCCTGATGTTCTCGGTGGGCCTGGAGCTCGACCTCGACCGCCTCCGTCGCGCGGCCTCCCGGCGGGTGCTCCTGGGGCTGGCCACCCTCGTGAACTTCGTGGTGGTGCCCCTTGTGGCCTATGGCACCGGAACCGCCCTCGGCCTCGCCCCACCCATCCTGGCCGGCCTGCTCCTCGCCGCGGTCGCGCCCGGTGGGGGCACCGGCACCCTGCTCACGCGCACCTCGGCTGGCAACCTCGAGCTGTCGGTGGTGCTGCTCGGCATCTTCACCGGACTCGCGGTTCCCATCGTGCCGTTGCTGGTGGTGCTGCTGGTGCCCGGGGAGTCGGTGTCCCTGCGGCCGCTGCTGCAGACCCTGCTGGTCTTCCAGCTCGCCCCGCTCGCGCTTGGGGTCGGAATCCGGCTGCTTCGTCCACCGCTGGCCCACCGCCTCGACCGCCTCGCCCGTCCGCTGTCCAACCTCATCTTCGGGGGCCTTGTGCTGGGCCTGCTCGTCACCCGCGGTCACCTCGTGCCGGAGGTCGGTGCCACCGGTCTGCTCGCCCAGAACATCGTCATCGTGGTGAGCCTCGCCGTGCCCCTCGCGGGGCGTCTGTCGGCTGGGGACCGGGCGGCCCTGTCGCTCACCACCGGTGTGCGCAACCTGTCGCTCGCACTGCTGTTGTCGTCGGCCTTCTTCACCGACACCACCACTCTGGCCGTGCTCACCTACGGCCTGTTCATGTACCTGCTGGGGGTGCCCCTCGCCCTGCTCCTGAAGCGAAGGGCGCAGAGGTAGAGTCGCACCCGGGGGACCCTTGCAGGACCAGCCGCAGTTGGCTCACTTCCTCTCTCAGGTGGTCGGCCTCGACATCGAGACCCACGGGCGCCGGCTCGACCGGGTGGGGGTGGTGCGCGGTGTGCGGGAGCTTGTGCTGAAGGCGCCGCTGTCTGCCACTGACATCGAGCGCCTCGACGCCTTTGTCGACGGAGCCCCCGCCATTGTCGGCCACAATGTGCGCGCCCACGACCTGCCCTTTGTCGCACGGGTCCTTCCCCGGCTCCGGCTCCTCGAGATGCCGGCCATCGATACTCTGGTGCTGTCTCCTCTCGGCTGGCCTGGCCGTCCCTTCCACCGCCTGGTCAAGCCCTACAAGACCACTCTGGAGGTCGACAACGACCCTGTCGCCGACGCCCGCGGCAGTCTCGAGCTGCTGGCGGAGCTGATGCAGAAGTGGGCCCGCTCCCCGCCGGTGCTCCTGGCGCTGTACCAACGCGCCCTGCGCCACGAGTGGGGGCCGGCCGCGGATGCCTTCTTCGCGCATCTGCCCCGCCCGACGGGTGCCCTCGACCTCGTGTCCGCCTTGTCGACGGGGGCATGTGTGGATGCGCTCAACGGCGTGCAGAAGGGCGTTCTCGATGCATCCATGGCCCTCGCCTACGCCGCCGCCTGGACCCATGCTGCCGCGGATGCAATGGGCTTCGAGGGGGCCGTGCTGCCGGCCTGGGTGCGCCACGCCCACCCCGCCACGGTGCAGCTGCTCGACCGACTCCGCGACACCCCCTGCAAGCGGGACGACTGCAGCTGGTGTCGGCGGCATCACCGGCCAGAGGCCCTGCTGAAGCGTCACTTCGGCTTCGACGGCTTTCGCGACAAGCCCGCGACCGCCGCGGGTCACAGCCTCCAGAAGGCGCTGGTGGAGGCCGGTCTGCAGTCCACCTCCTACTTTGCCGCCCTGCCGACGGGGGCGGGCAAGTCCCTCTGCTTTCAGCTGCCGGCTCTGGCCCGCTTCGAGCGCCGCGGGCTGCTCACCGTGGTGGTGTCTCCCCTCCAGAGCCTCATGCACGACCAGGTGCAGGCCCTCGCTGGACGCACCCAGGCCTCCGCCGCCGCCATCCACGGCATGCTCACCGCCATCGAGCGCCAGGATGTGCTGGAACGAGTGCGAATGGGCGACATCGGGCTGCTCTATCTGTCCCCGGAGCAGACCCGAAACCGGTCGGTGCGCGGGGCTCTGCGGGTGCGGGAGGTGGCGGCCTGGGTGTTCGATGAGGCCCACTGCCTGAGCAAGTGGGGCCACGACTTCCGCACCGACTACCTCTATGTCCCCCGCTTCGTGGCCGAGCTGGCCCGGGAACAGGGGGTGCCGCCGCCGCCGGTCCACTGCCTCACCGCCACCGCTCAGCTCGCAGTGGTCGAGGAGATCTGCACCTTCATCCACGACCAGCTCGGCCACACCCTCCAGCGCTTCATCGCCACCGTGAGCCGCGACAACCTCACCTTCGCGGTGCGCGCGGTGCCGCCCCAACGGCGCCTGCAGGCCATCGCCGACGAGCTGGCCCGGGTGCTCCGACCGGGTGGCTTCGTCCCCCGCAAGGACCGTGGCTCGGCCATCGTGTTCGTGCGCACCCGCAAGAATGCCGACGACCTGGCCCTTCAGCTCAAGACCAACGGGCTGTGGCGGGCGGAGGGCTTTCACGCGGGCCTCGACCCCGCCGACAAGCGCCGACTGCAGCGGGCCTTCATGGCCGGCGAGGTGCAGGTGATGTGCGCCACCAGCGCGTTCGGCATGGGCATCGACAAGGACGACGTGCGGCTCGTGGTGCACGACTTCCTGCCGGGCTCGCTGGAGAGCTACCTGCAGCAGGCCGGCCGGGCGGGACGGGACCGGGCCCCGGCCGAGTGTGTGCTGCTCTACGACGTCGCCGACACCGAGGCGCAGTTTCGGCTTGCATCGGACTCGGAGCTGCGGGCGCGGGACATCTCGGCGCTGCTGCGGGTGGTGAAGCGCCTGTCGGGCAGCGGGTCGCGGGAGCTGGTGGTGAGCCATGGCGAGCTGATGCGGCTGTCGCGGGTGCAGGCCTTCGACCCCGAGCAGAGGATGGCGAGCACCCAGGTGAACACGGCGGTGTCCTGGCTCGAACGGGCACGCCTGCTGCGGCGCGACGAGAACCGCACCCGGGTGTTCCAAGGGCGCCCCCAGTTCAAGACGCTGGCGGCCTCCCGCGCCCACATGCGCAAGCTGGGGCTGAAGGACCGCGAAGCTGCCCGCTGGGAAGTCGTTCTCCGGGCCTTGTCCGCCGCCGATGTCCCACAGGCCCACGATGCCGACGACCTCGCCGCTCTGGCAGCCGTGGTGGACGCCCGGCTCGACAAAAAGGGCGGCTCCGACCCGCGCTTTGCCGGCCTCGCCCTCATCCGCACCTTGCACCGGATGGCCGATGTGGGGTTGCTGTCGCGGGGAATCGAGCTGTCCGCCTGGCTCACCGTGCGGGTGAAGGGTGCCAGCATGGCCCGCCTGGAGCAGCTTGTGCGGCTCGAGGAGGACCTGTGGGCGGTGGCCGAGGAGCAGTCGGGCGGCATGGAGGTGGGGCAGCGCATCGAGGTGAGCATCGTGCGTCTGAACGGGGCGCTGCTGGAGCGGGGCCACAGCTGCAGCGAGGCCGGACTCGTGCGCGCACTGCTGCGGGCGATGGGTGCGGACGGTCGCGGAATGGCCGGTGCGACGGGGAGCCTGCAGCTGCGGTCGGCGGGTCGCTCCCGGATGGTGCTCAAGCTCCTCCGGCCCTGGGAGCAGGTTGGGGCGCTCGCCCGAAAGCGGCTGCTGGTCGGTCGGGTCATCGTGCAGCAGCTTCTCGACAGCCTGGAGCAGGAGGCACCGGGCGCCCGCGGCACGCTGCTCGTCGAGTTCGCCCTCGAAGACCTCGTGCAGGCCGGGCGGCGCAACATCGCCCTGCGCAGCGCCATCCTCAAGGGCCGCATGGTCGATGCTGTGGAGCGGGCCCTGCTCTACCTGCACGAGCTGGAGGTGCTGCGCCTCGACCGTGGACTCGCCGTCTTCCGACCCGCGATGACCTTGCGCTTCGACCCTCGGCCCGACGTGTGGCGCTACACCCGCGCCCACCACGCCGCCCTGCAGGCCCACTACGAGGAGCGCACCCTCCAGATTCACGTCATGGACGCCTGGGCCCGCATCGCCGCCGAGGACCCCGCGCGTGCCGACGCCCTCGCCCGCGACTGGTTCGAGCAGCCCAAGGGCACCTTTCTGCGCCGCTGGCTGCCCGATGCCCGGGTGGCCGACCTGCAGCGCCGCACCACCTCCGACAGCTACAAGCGCATCGTCTCCGACCTCAAGGACACCGACCAGCAGACCATCGTGACGTGGAAGGGCTCCCGAGCCCTGCTGGTGCTGGCCGGCCCCGGCTCGGGCAAGTCGCGGGTCATCGTGCACCGCTGTGCCTGGCTGGTGCGCGTGCAGAGGGTGCCGCCGGGGAGCGTGCTGGTGCTCTGCTACAACCGCGCCACGGCGCTGGAGCTGCGCCGGAGGCTCCGGGCCTTGATTGGCGAAGATGCCCGCCGGGTGGATGTCTTCACCTACCACGGACTGGCGCTGCGGCTGGTGGGACGCAGCGTGCAGGGACAGCCGGAGGTGGACTTCGGCCGGCTGCTGCGCGACGCGGCCGAGGTGCTGCGGACCGACGGCGTCCTGCCATCGGTGGACTCGCGCCGTGACCGCATCCTGGCGGGCTACGAGCACATCCTGGTGGACGAATATCAGGACATCGACACCGAGCAATTCGAGCTGGTGTCGCTGGTGGCCGGCCGCACCGAGAAGTCCCCGGACAGCGTGCGCCTCCGCATCCTGGCCGTGGGCGACGACGACCAGAACATCTACGCCTTCCGCGACACCAGCACGACCTTCATCCGCCGCTTCACCGAACACTACGGCGCCAGTGCCCGCCACCTGCTCCGCAACTACCGCAGCAGCCGACACATCCTCGACGCCGCCCAGAGCCTCATCGTGCACGACCCGGGGCGCCTCAAGCGCGGACAGCTGCTGGAGGTCGACCCTGCGCGGGCCGCCGATTCGCCTGGGGGACGCTTCGCCGCCTTCGACCGCCAGGCCCGGGGCCGGGTGCGCCTGCTCGACGTGGTCGACGCCCGTGCCCAGGTGGGCGTGGTGGTGGACCACCTGCGCTGGCTGCTCGCCGTGGATCCCGATGGGTCCCCCCGCGACATCGCCGTGCTGGGTCGCACCCGTCGGGAGCTCGCCTGGGTGCGCGTGGCCCTCGAAGCGGCCGGCATTTCCCACCTGCGGCCCCCCGAGCGGGAAGGTGCCGTCTCCCCAAGCCGGCTGCGCGCGGTGGCCCGCCTGCTGCGGTGGCTGGCGGAGGACCCCCAGCGCGGGCTGCATCCAGCCGAGCTCGCGTCGCGCACGGCGGGCTGGCCCGAGGGACAGGGACGCACACTGGTGCAGGCCGAGCTCGGGGCCCTTGCCGACGAGACCGACGACGCCCTCACCACTGCGAGTGCGGTCTCCGAGCGCCTCTGGGAGGCATTGGCCGAAGCGAAGGCCGGGGCACCCGTGGGACAGGGCATCCAGCTGCACACCCTGCATGGGGTCAAGGGGCTGGAGTTCCCGCACGTCGTCATCCTCGACGGCGGCTTCCGCATCCACTCGGCGCAGGAGCGCGCCGACGAGCGCCGCCTCCTCTATGTCGGCATGACCCGGGCCCGTGACTCGCTCAGTCTCGTGCGCATCGCGGGGGGAAGCCATCCGCTGTTTGCCGAGATCAACCACCCCGACGTGTTCGTGGAGGCCCGCACTCCAAGCGCACCGGTGCCCGCGGCGGTGCGCTTCACCGTGCTCGGCCTGGGCCAGCTGTTCCTCGACCTCGCCGGACGCAGCGCCCCCGATGCCCCCATCCACGGCGCCCTGGAGCGCATGAAGGCGGGCGACCCGGTGCGGCTGAAGGCGATGGGACACCGGGTCTGCATTGTCGACGAAGATGGCGTGGTGGTGGGTGCTCTGTCCAAGTCTGCAGACCGGGAGTGGACCCCCCGACTGGCCCGCGTGCTCCGGGTGGAGGTGGTCGCCGTGGTGGAGCGTGACGCCGAACAGTCGGGCGAGGCCTGGCGGTCCCGGCTGCGGTGCAGGCGCTGGCTGGTGCCCGTGGTCGAGGTGCGGTGGCGCTGAGCGGGCTGTCGACACCGCCTTGACCCTTCATCGGGTAGGTTGGTCGGCCAGCCCCAAGGAGGCCGTGTGCCGGAGCCCACCCACCGCGGACACGTCATCGAGTCGGCCGACGACCTCGACCTCACCCTGCCCGAGCTGCTGCCGCGCCCCCTCGAGGTCCGCGTGCTCATGGCGGACCCTGCCTTCTTCGACGTGCTCTACGTCATCAACCCCCACATGGCCGGCAACATCGGCAGCGTCGACAAGGGGCTCGCCCGTCGACAGTGGGAGCAGGTGCGCGACGCCTATGCGGGCATCGGCTTTCCGATCGAGCTCATCCAGGGCGTGGAGGGCCTGCCGGACCTCGTGTTCATGGCCAACCAGTCCTTCCCGGGACAGCTGCCCGACGGCCGGTGGGCCGCCATCCTGTCCTACATGCACGCTCCGGAGCGGCGGGCCGAGGTGGAGGTCGTGGCCCGCTGGTACGACAGCCGCGGGGCGCTCACCTACCGCTTGTCCGACCCCACCCTGCCGTTCGAAGGCATGGGCGACGCCGCCTGGGTCCCGGGTCGACGGGCCATCGTAGGCGGGCATGGCTTCCGCACCGACCGACGCGTCTACGACGAGCTGGCCGAGCGCTTCGACGTCCCCACCCTCGCGCTGCGCCTCGTCGACCCCCGCTTCTACCACCTCGACACCTGCCTGCAGCTCGTCGACGACCAGACCGCCCTCTTCGTGCCCGGGGCCTTCGACGCCGAGGGCATCCGCCTGCTGGAGAAGGCCTTTCCCCGCTTGGTCGAGGTCCCCGAAGAAGAGGCGGCCCACGGCCTCGCGTGCAACGGCCACTGCCCCGACGCGCAGCACTTCATCGTGCACCGAGGGGCCAGCCGCACCATCGCGGCCGTCCGCAAGCTCGGACTCACCCCCATCGAGGTGGACACCGGCGAGTTCCTCAAGTCGGGCGGCTCGGTCTACTGCATGAAGCTGATGGTGCCCTGACCGCCGGGCTCTCGCTGACGGTCAGGCCTCCGGCGCCTGGGTCGCCAGCACCCGGGCCACGTCGACCCCCCACAGCACCGCCGTCCCCAGCACGAGCAGGCCGGTGAGGCGGGCGAGCAGGTCGATGCCCGACAAGATGGCCACAGTGCCCACCAACACGCTCATGCCGTGGACCACCAGCGACCGCTTCAGGCGCACCTGGGCGTAGAGCTGGCGCATGGGCGGCACCACCACGCGGCCGAGCAGCGGTGACAAGCGGTGGAACCACACGAGGAAGGGGACGATGCGCGAGAGCATGCCGTGCATCACCATTCCCGCGGCTCCCCAGGTGGTCAGCCAGACGAAGAGCACGTCGAGGGCCGGCCACAACGTGAGTCCGGCGGACACCCCCGCAATGGCCGCCAGCACGGCAAAGACGAGGCCAGCCTTCCACGCGCCCACGCTGTGGTCCTTGCGGCGCCGCTTGCGGTTGCGGAGCGCCCAGATGCCCCAGACGGGCAGGATCAGGCCCGCCGACAGGCCGGCGGGGATGGCCGCGAGCAGCACCAGCTGGAGGCTCCCTTCGGCGGCGGCTGTGGGCAGTGCGACGAGGGAGAGCCCCTGCAGGAGCACCATCAGGCGGGTCAGGCGGGGGTCGGGGTCGGGGGCGGTGTAGAACATCGGCAGCACCTGCCAGGCCACCGCGCTCACCAGTCCGCCCACCCACACCAGCAGGCCGAGGAGCAGGTGGGCCGTGCGCCAGGCTGGCATGCCGCCCGGGAGCGGCACCCCATGGCCCGAGCGGGACAAGGCGAGGAGCACGCCCACACCGGCGATGATGGCAAATCCCAGCACCGACAGCCGGAGGCCATGGGCGGTGTCCGTGCGCACCTCCGAGCGCACCAGAGCCACCAGCACAGGTGCCACGAAGACCAGGCAGGCCACGGCGAGCGCCGCCCCGCCCGCCCCGATGAGGTGCGGCTGGCCAAGCAACAGGCCCCCCACCAGTCCCAAGACGCCCACAGGCAGCAGCACCTGAACCCCGTGCGCCAGCCGGTGGGGGCGAATGGGGGCGCCGGCCACGGTGGGGCTGAACTGGTAGAGCGCGCCCAGCATGCAGGTGGCGAGCAGGCCGATGGTGGCGAGGTGGGTGAGGGCGATGGAGTCGGGCGTCCAGGGGGAGGCGAGGGGAGCCCCGCCGCGTGCGAGGAGCAGCAGGCCCGCGAGTCCGGCGAAAGCGGGCGCCAGCACGAAGAAGGGAGCGACGACCGACAGCGGGGGACCCTGCTCGGGACGCACGCCGGCGCTGACGGGGAGGGGGGCTTTCATGGCGACCGCCAGATGAGGGACAGGCCCGAGCCGTCGGCCAGCTGGACGAAGGTGCCGTCGAGGCCGAGGTCGGGCAGGCGCTCGGCGAGCAGCCGGGGCAGCCGGGGTGTGCGTGCGAGGAGCTGGTCTCCGGGACCGAGGGCGGCCGCCGTCCGAAGGGTGGCCTCCAGGGGCTCGGGGGCCGGCAGGTCGGCGATGTCGAACAGCTCCTCCGCGCGACCCAGGCGCACGAGGGCGAGGTGGTGGTCGGGCGTCACCTCGATGTTGTGGACCCCATGCCCCCTCTGGCGGAGCAGAGACAGCAGCGGACCCGGCCGGAAGGGCGCCTCCAGCACCATCACGTCTCCCTGGGACATGGCACCGAGCTGCGCCTGGATGAAGGCGAAGGGCTCCTCTCCGCGGGCGAGGTGGGGGCGCACGTCGACACAACACACCCGGGGGACCGACCAGGCCACCGGCTCGGGCGCGGGGGCCGGTGTCGACGCCACGGGACGCAGCCCATCGAACAACAGGGCGACCAGCGCGCGGCCGTGGGCGGGCGGCGGCAGGGGCTCGTCGGCGACCTGGGCACGAAGCACCAGGCCCTGCACGATGCCGACGAACAGGGTGCCGACATGGGCAGGGTCGGCCGAAGCCCTCAGCTCTCCGCTCGTCTGGCCCGCCTCGACGAGCGCCCCCACGAGGCTGCGCTGCTGGTCGACCAGGCCCGTGAGTGCAGCCTGGAGGGTGCCCCGGCCCGGCTGGCTCCCCGCAAACAGCAGGCGGCTGATGCCCGGCGTGCGGTGGAGCTGCTGGAGGATGGTCTCGGCGAGGCCCGCGAGGGTCTGCTCCACCGTGAGATCGGCGGCGAGCAGGGGGTCGAGGGCCTCGCGCAGCTGGGTGCGGGTGTGGGCCACGGCGGCCACCAGGATGGCCTCTCGGCTGTCGAAGTGGCGGAAGAGGGCGGGCTGGCTCACTCCGACCGCTGCGGCGATCTGGCGGGTGCTCAGCGAGGCGAGGGGCGTGGTGGCCAGCAGGTGCAGCGTGGCCTCGATGATCTGGAGGCGGCGCGTGGGTCCGGGGAGTCTGGCCATGTTTCTGTGGGCTCCGGCTGGCTGGTTATCGGTCGATAACTTATTGGGAGGACACCCACCACGCAGTCGCCAGGAGCCGCCATGACGTGGACCCCCACCCTCACCGACGACCTCGCCGGCACCTTCACCGAAGACCACCGCGGCATCGACGCCTTGTGGGCCGACCTCGAGGCGGCCGTCGACAGCGGCAGCGAGAGCAACGCCGCCCTCGTCGAGCGGGCCCGCGCCTATGTCGCCCACATGAACCGCCACCTGGCGATGGAGGAGGAGGTGCTCTTTCCGGCCTTCGAGCACGCCACCGGCATCGTGATGGGCCCCACCCGGGTGATGCGCATGGAGCACGACCAGATGCGCGTGGTGCTCGGCCAGATCATCGACCATGCCGAGCGCGGCGACTTCGACGGCATGCTCGACCACGGCGACACTCTGCACATGCTCATCCAGCAGCACAACGCCAAGGAGGAGGGCATGCTCTACCCCATGTCCGCGGCGCACCTGTCCTGGGCCGAGCTGGTGCCCAAGCTGAAGAGCTACATGCTCTGAGCCGGTCCGCTCGGGGCCGCCGCGCCGTCGATGGATGGGCCCCATGTCCGACTTTCTGCTCACCGATGGTCCCCTCCAGCTTCGCAGGATGGGCCCCGATGATGCCGCCGCGGTCCACCGCTGTCGCAACCTGCCCGAGGTCGCCCGCTACCAGGGCTGGCGTCCGGAGCGGGTGGCCGATGTGGTGGCGCTGGCCCATGAACAGGCCCGCCGCCTGCCCGGCCACCAGTCGGAGCCCTGCCAGCTCGTCATCGTCTGGAATGGCGTTGTGGTGGGCGATCTGGGCTTCGGCTCGGTGGAGCCCCGCCGCCAGGTGGAGCTGGGCATCGTGCTCGATCCCGCCGTCTGGGGGCAGGGCCTCGCCACCCGTGCACTTCGCCTGCTCATCACCCACCTCTTCGCCGATGGCTTCCACCGTGTGAAGGCCCGGGTCGACCCCCGCAACACCGCTTCTTTGCGCTTGTTCGACCGGCTCGGCTTTCGCCGCGAAGGCCACGAGCGCCTCTGCTACTGGGATGCGGAGCACGGGGAGTGGACCGATGAGGTGCTGTTCGCGGTGCTCTCGAGCGAGTGGCGGCGCCAGGTGCTACCGTCGGCGCATCAACCTTTGGGGGACGAATGCGGTCCGTGATGTGGATGCTGTTCGGGACGATGGGCTGTGCGTCGGTGTCGGTGGAGGACACAGGGACGCTGACGGAGCGCTTTGCGGATGAGGTGGCGGTGGACGCCGAGCGGTTCGGCCTCTCCAGCGGACTTCGGGTCGTGCTTCGCTGGGCAGAGCCGGGCGCCGACCTCGACCTCCACTTCGCTCGGGATGGTGCGGAGCTGTTCGACGTCCCCGACGACGTCAGCTTCTGCAACGAAAACCCCCAATGGGGCTCGTCGGCACGCGTCGGCAACCCCATGCTTGTCGACGACGCTCAAGAGGGGCCCGGCTCGGAGACTGTGGTCCACCGCCTTCCTGCCGACGGGATCTACGACGTCAACGTGCACTACTACACAGACGACGGCGCCCACGACCTCGACGCGACGGTGTGGGTCTACCTCGACGGTCGGCGGGTGTTCTCCGGCACCCAGAACATCGACACCAACCGGGTGTGGCATGTGGGCTCGGTGAAGCTGCCGGCGGGGAGCTTCCGAGCAAGCAGTGAGGCGCCCGAGATCCACATGGGCGACCGTACCTGCCGCGAAGAC
>Ga0213840_1000870_pt1 | contig 31422 bp, 32 predicted proteins | sample SWPATP22_FD_160132 | JGI IMG/M metagenome (GOLD analysis project Ga0213840, IMG submission 160132) | Coastal seawater microbial communities from Marineland, Florida, United States - SWPA TP2 #2 | ecosystem: Environmental > Aquatic > Marine > Coastal | place: USA: Florida | collected 2016-08-14 | reverse complement strand
CCGAGCTGGCCGAGCTGGCCGAGCCGGGTGAGCCGGGTGAGCTGGCCGAGCCGGCCGAGCCGGCCGAGCTGGCCGAGCCGGCCGAGCCGGCCGAGCTGGCCGAGCCGGGTGAGCCGGGTGAGCTGGCCGAGCCGGCCGAGCTGGCCGAGCCGGCCGAGCTGGCCGAGCCGGCCGAGCCGGGTGAGCCGGGTGAGCTGGCCGAGCCGGGTGAGCCGGCCGAGCTGGCCGAGCCGGGTGAGCCGGCCGAGCCGGCCGAGCTGGCCGAGCTGGCCGAACCAGCCGATATTTTTTCTCCTGCTCAGAAGGGTGCTAACCGCTGGGCATGGCGATCGTCATCGCAGTGATGAATCAGAAGGGAGGGGCAGGGAAGACCACCGTTGCTCAGCACCTGTCTGCGGTGTGGCAGGCACAAGGGAAAAACGTCCTCTTGATCGACGCTGATGAGCAGGGAAACGCGATCAGCTGGTTTCACTTGCGCAAGCAAAACTCGAACCTGTCCCTGTCTCACTACGGCCCCGTCCTCCGGCGTCGATACGAGATGGATGACGAGTGGCACGGACAGACGATCGCGGAAAAAACTCCTGAGACGGTGGCCTGTCTAGGCGGTGTCGAGCTCCTCGATCTCGTGCGAGCTGAGCGGGAGCATCGAGACATCATCGTGATCGACTGTCCGCCTCGACTTGGTGAAGAACAGCAGTCTGCGATGCTGGCGGCCGATACGGTCGTGCTCCCGATCGTGCCGGGGCAAAACTCGATCGATTCTTCTGTGAAGGCGACGAGGACGATCGCGCTGTGGTGCCAGCATCTACGCTCTCATGGACTTGAGTCGCTTCCTTCGTTCCTGTTCCTCATGAACATGGTGCGCAAACCATCAGCCGTAAAACACCGGCTTGCTGTTCGGAAGATGGCTGAGGCTCTTAGAGCCACAGGTCAAACCGCGGTTCATGCCGCTGTCGAACTCAGCGACCGAAAAGACGATCTAGACGCCTGCAGTGGCGATGGGTCACTGATCATCGACGAAAGCAAGCTTTCGGAGTTGACAGCTCAGTTTTTCCAACTTGCCAGCGAGGTACTCGAAAATGCCCAAGAGAGAAACCAGAGACTTCCGGATCGACGGACTGGACAATCTAGTCGCACACATGACGCAGCATGATGCCGTGCCCACCGCTCCTGAGGAGGACCCAAAGGCCGGCACCCAGTCTCAAGTGCGCTCGGGCGATGCAGAGAGCCCCGCTGAAGAGGCCGGAGGTCGCGGAGCAGAAATGCGACTGGTGGTCACGGATGATAGCGAGTCGGTCACTACCGGCCCGGCTCTTGAGCAGGTCACCGAAGCACCTCGACCAACGGAAGACATCTCTCCTCGCAAGTCGAGTCCGAGGAAAAAGAAGACCTCGAGGAGTCGAAAGAGCCCCCTGCCCAAGGGGGAAAGCAAGACTCTCTCAGGCGCAGAGTGGAGGGCCGCTCGAACGAAATCGACGATGCGGCTCTCGCCAGAGGTGCAGCGGAAAATTCAGGTTCGTTCGGCGACCGAAGCGCTAGAGCAGCAAGTCGTTGTAGAAATCGCCTTGCGTCAGTTCTTTGGGATGGAGCCGCTCTCGGCTGACATGAAGCGCGACGCGAGGGCCCAGGCTGTGTGGGCGGCTATGAACGCCGAGAGCGTAGCGTAGCCTTGGGGCCCGAGGTGCCGAGTCAATCGATTGGGGGAGGGGGACAGCTGACGTGTAGCTGGCCCCCTTGCCATTTATAATGTTGAAAAGTAGGGTCGAGCGTGGCGCGGACAGCGAAGAATAAGCGGCCCGTCGGACGGCCCAAGACGACGAGAGAGCTGCGGCAGACGACTGTGTACCTCTCCCCATCGGTGCATCGAGCCGCGAAGGTTCGGGCTGCGGAGAACGATCAGCGACTCTCTGACGTCGTGGAACTCGCTCTTGTGAAGCTGCTCAAGCTACGCGTGGAGACTGCGGGGTGAGCAGGGGTGGGGAGTCGAGGTGCCACCTGCTATCACAGGTGGAACCTTGAGGTTCCGCTGTTCCCTTGCAACTCGCCGAGTGTGTTCGGTGGTGGGGTTGGCACGGGGGGTGCTTGGATATGGGACAGGAAATGCCCGAGATGTTCGAGAAGATCGGCCGATACCAGCTCGTTTCCCTGCTTGGGGGCGGCGGGATGGGGGAAGTCTGGTCGGTCGTCGATCCTGAGCTTGGGATCGCGAAGGCTCTGAAGGTCCTGCGGCCCCAGCTCGGTTGGGACGAGCAATACCGCAACATGTTCGCCCGAGAGGCGAAGGTTGCTGCTCAGTTGGGGCGGCACCCTGGGTTCCCTGCGATTCATGACTTCGATGCGTCGGGGGACCTTCCCTACCTGGTCATGGACTACATCGACGGCGTCAACCTTCGGGCTCTGAGCGGAGGGCGAAAGCTGACAGAGGGACTCGTTGTGCATGTCATGCGCGCGTTGTTTCGCTCGTTGATGATCGCGCATGGGAACCGGCGTGGGAACTCGGAGGCCAATGTCGTCCACGGCGACCTAAAGCCGGAGAACATCATGGTGTCGTCGCATGGTGATGTCTTCCTCACCGACTTTGGCATCTCTCGCGTCGTCGAAGGGCGCGTCGTGACGTCGTCGATCATCGGGACCGTCCCCTACATGGCTCCTGAGACGTTCGACGGTGTGGTGTGCGTGCAGAGCGACCTTTTTGCCGCGGGGCTCATTCTCCATGAGCTTCTGTCTGGCGAGAGAGTCCACCCGAAAGGGGTGACCGTTCTAGAGGTCAAGGACGCCTACAAGCGAGGGGTGCCGAAGCTCGATGTGGAGGTGCACCCGCAGCTGGAGACCTTGCGGCAGATGTTGCTGCAGATCGACGTAGATGAGCGTCTACCATCAGCGAGCGATGCCCTTGATGCGCTCGCGCGCGTCGAGAACGTCGACCGACACGATGAACTCTCGGAGCTGTACTTGCGCCTGATCGGACCTCCGCACACGGGGCTGACGCAGTATTTGCAAGCGATGGACAGCCAAGGTTCGTTCCTCCCTGCGTACTTCCAAGAGAGGGAGCGGGCGATGGGGGCGCGCTCTACCGTGTCCGTAAGAGGGGCTATCGATGGGGCCGAGCCTGAAGGTCCAGGGCACACGGTTGCTGTCTCGGACGAGGAGCTACGTGCGCTCCGCGAAGGTCGTGGGAGAGAAGGCGGGCGATCATCGAGCCCGGAGAGTCTCCCAGAGGCCGCCGTCCCTACGCCATCGCATGTGCTTCATGCGAGCACCGAGCCTGTCGAATCAGAGTCTTTCGGAAGGGCGGAGGTCGATGTGGTCGGCGGAAGGCGACCTCGAGCTGGTGTCTGGCTCGGGCTTGGTGGGGTCTTGCTCGTTGCTATCGGTGCGGGGGCAGGGATCGGGTACGCCTTGTTTAGGCCGTCTGCCGAGACTGAAGGTGTGCAACTTCGTACTGCGAGAGAGGGGGCGACGTCGCGAGATGATGCTCCGGGCGAGGCCGACGTGGAGCCGAAAGCAAGGCCTGTCGAGCCCAAGGAGGTTGTCGCAGTCGCAGCTGCTGCCAACGAGTCCAAGGACAGAGTTGAGGCCGAGCTCGATGTTGGGGGCGAGGTGCCTTTGGCGACTCCGGAGGCGACGCCGTTCGAGAAGACCGACGATCCTGTCGGCGAGGCGGAGCAGGGCAGAGACGAGCAGCCTTCGCAGCAGGAAGGGAAACCATCTCCGGCGGAGGTCAAGGAGCCCGAAGCTGCGAGCCGAAAGCCGAAGCAGGCGCCGAGTAACAAGGTTGTGTTCTACGTCGGCGCAAACCATCCGGCGGCGGCGGTCAAGGTTGGGCGCAAGAAGCACTCCCTTACGGAGCTTCGAGGCGAACCGGTATTCGAAGAGCTTCTGTCTCCAGGGCGGGTAAAACTGTCTTTTTGCGACGGTGACGGAGCGTGCAAGCGTTACGGGGTGATCCGGGTCCCAGAGTTAGGCGCTTCTGAGTCGCTGTTCGTCAATCTCAGGCATGACAAGCCGCGTGTGCAGAGGAGGGGGAAGTGAGCGTGGGGGCTGCCGAGGAAGTCGAGGACGTGCTCGGCAGAACCCTCGATGGTCGATTCGAGGTGAAGTCCCTACTCGGTGAGGGGGGGCTCGGAACGGTCTACCAGGTGCATGACCGATCCGCCGGGCGTGATGTGGCGCTCAAGCTCCTCATTCCGCGCTACCGGGGACGAGCAGAACGGGAGTCTCGTCTCCTGGCGGAAGCTGCGATGGCGAGAGCCATCGAGCATCCTTGCGTAGTCCGGTGCATCGAGTGGGGGCGAGTTGTCGACCTTGATGGGTGCCCATACGCCGCGTTTGAAATCGTCGAGGGAACATCGCTCAACGAGACGCTTGCCTGGAACGGGGCGTTCTCTCCTCTGCGGGCCGCCGAGATCGTTCGCGAGCTGGCAAACGTGGTCCGGGCCTGTCACGCCGCAGGCATCGTGCACCGCGATGTGTCCGTGCAGAACGTTTTTCTGGGCGAGGAGGGTCGGCTCACGCTGATCGACTTCTCGCATGCGGCTCGCATCGAAGAGGTTAGGGAGCGAGCGACCTTGCATGGGGAGATACCGGGAACTCCGTGGTTCATGTCCCCTGAGCAAGCTCGAGGAGAGCATGCTTCGCCCGGAATGGACGTGTTTGCCCTTGGGGTGGTCGGCTACGAGCTTCTGACCGGAAAGAACCCCTACCGGAACGTCCAGGCCGATATTTTCGCCGAACTCCAAGGGCGTGAAGAACTTCGGCAGCCGAAGATCGACTGTCGCGTGTTCACCGACGTTCCAGAAAGCTTGGCCGAGGTGGTCAATCGTTGCCTCTCTCTCCGTGCGCCGGAGCGGAGCTCGCTCGAAGAGTTGGCAGAGCGGCTTGATGCCCTTCTTCCGCTTCTGCGGGGCGCTGAAGCGTCTGAGGCCGCAACCGAGGCAGAGCCGACCACGCTGCAAAAACGACCCGCTGTCATCGCCGCCGGGGCGAGGCCCGCAGGGGAGAACACGATGGCTCAGCTGGTTCGTGATGGCGTTGCGATGCCATCGGCGAAGCGGTTGGAGGTCGAGCTGGACAAGGTCGAGCGGGACGAGTGCTTGGTCGCAAACGAGGCTCAGATTCACGCTGCCATGGAGAGGGGCGATGCGCTTGCGCCAGAAGGGGATGGGGTCGAGCCCGCTACGCAGCCGGAGGTCTCGCCGGGACGCTCCTCGCGTCGAACGGGAGTCTTATTCTTGGCGGTGGGGCTGCTCTTGGCGTTCGCGATCGGCGTGATCGCGATGAGGCCATCCTCGAGCATTCTTGTGCCCGCTGTGGCTGTGAGCTTTGATGAGTTGGAGTCCGAGGAGGCGGCGAAGCTCGACGCGGGACCAGATACGGCTGATGTGGCCCCGGCGGAAAGCCCTGAGCCTGAGCCTGAGCCTGAGGTCGAGTCCGAGCCTACGGCGTTCGAGGCTGGAGAACCGGAGGCGCAAGACCCTCAGCCTTCGGAAACACCAGCGGTGGAGGTGAAGCGTCACAAGGACCCCAGTGAGCCGCGTCGTCCTCCAGTGGGGGCCAAGAAGGCCCCGGTCTCGCCCGCTCGCGATGAGGCTGAATCAGACCGCTGTGTCGCTCTGCGTGCAGAGGCAGAGGCTGACCACGAGCGAGGCGCGTCGCGAGACGTGCTTCGGAAAACTCGGGAGCGAGCTTGTTGGAAGGGGCACGCCGAAGACCGCCTGTACCTTCGGGCGAGCGCGCTCTTTGACCAGCGCGACTACGAAGCATGTGCGCGGACGGCTGAGCGCGGGAAGTCCGGTGACAACCGGGACCTGGCCCGGGTCTGCGCCTCGAAAGCGAAGAATCCATGATGATCTTACCCTTGCTGCTAGCTGTCTCGGCCCCTGCTGCCGATGAGTACCCCGAGCCTCCCACCCCCTGCGATGTGTCCTGGGCAGAGGGGATCAGCTCGCGCTTTGTCGACGGGACTCAGAAGCGCATCACGAGGCGATGTCGCGAGCTTGTTGATGCGCTGGGCTACGAGGATGAGCCCGGTTCGATTCGCGTCGAAGTCGGAGGGGAAACGTACGCGTTCACGGTTCGCGTCGACCTTGTCGAGGGCGGCGAGGTTGTCTACGCGCAAGAGCAGGCCGAGGACGTGTGCGAGTGCGGGGGCAATGAACTCTCTGCGTTCGCGATGAAGCGGGTCGCGGCTGCGATCGAGGAGCACCGCAAGGCGGCTGCTGAGCGCGTGTCGGCCCCTCCGCCATCTGAGCCCGGACAGCACGATGAGGAGCAGCCTCCGCCAGCTCCGAAGGATCGACACGGCATGCGTTGGGCGGGCGTAGCTGTGGGCGCTGCGGGGGCCGCAACGCTCATCGCCGGCGCGGTGATGCGGCCGCAAGAAGAGACGGGCCGCATTCAGGACGGAGAGGGGAGGAGTACCGAGACTCGCCCCAGGTTTGAGCCTCGCAATACCGCGATCATGATCGGTGTTGGTGCCGCTGCCGCCTCCGTTGGCGTGGGCCTCATCGTCGCGGACGCCATTGTCTCCAAGAAACGGAAGCGCGAACGGTCCGCGCTCATCACCCCTGCCGTCACCACGACGTCTTTCAGCATCGCCTTTCGAACGAGGTTCTAGCCATGAAGCGAATCGCTCCCATCCTCTCTGTCCTAGCCCTTGGCTGTGCCCCCGAGACGACGCTGTCTCCCGACCCCACCTACTGCGGGAACAACGACGGTGATGCGTTCTGTGCGGCCGCAGACCCTGGGGCTCCGTTCTGTGTCGCGGTCGCTGATGAGTGTCTCGAAGCCGCAGGCATCACGATCGATCATCCCAACGGCTGTGTGGCCGAGATGCCGGCTCCCGAGTGTCGCCAGTCCTGTGGCGTAGGCAACGACGACAACTGCCTCGACCCGACGGTGGGAAGCGATGAGAGCAGCACGGGCGGAGAGACGGAGAATCCGTCGACGACGGTAGACCCGGACACGGGGTCGTCGACGGACGAGCCGACGACCGGACCGAGCGGGTGCATGAGCGACGAGGAATGTACGGACGCGGAGGCCCCGTTCTGCGACCCGGACGGGAACTGTGTGGCGTGCGATGGGATGCCCGAGCCCGACGCGGCGTGCGAGGGGGCCGACCCGCAGGCACCGGTGTGCGATGCGGGGGCGTGCGTGCAGTGCACGGAGGAGAACCTGGCGGCGTGCGAGGGGACGACGCCCATCTGCGGGGTGGGGAACACGTGCGAAGGGTGCACGGAGCACGCGCAGTGCCCAGAGTCGGCGTGTCACCTGGACGGGGCGGATGCAGGGGCGTGCTTCGACGCCGCGGAAGTGCAGATGGTGGCGAGCACCGGGGCGCTTGAGACCGCTGTGGAGGGCCTGTCGGCGGACGATGATGCCGTGCTGGTGCTGACCGGAAGCGACTACTCGGGGCTCAGCGTGGACCTCGTGGCGGCCGCGGAGGTGGCGATTCTCGGTGACGGGTCCCAGACGCTCTCGGGGAGTTCGAGCGGGGCTTTCTTCAGTTCGGGAGGGAGTTCGCTTGTGTACCTTGCGGGCGTGACCCTTGCGGGGAACGTTAGCGGCGACGGGCTGTCGTGCAGCGGGAGCGCAGTATGGCTGGACGACGCGGAGGTTCGGAATAACGCGCAGGTGGGGATGGACGTGTCCGGCGGGTGCGAGGCGCATCTGAGGCGGACGGTGGTCGCCGTCAACAACGGCGGCGGTGTCGACATCGCGGGAGGCGGGCTCTACCTGGTGAACAGCGTCGTGGGCCGCAACGGAGACGACGCTGTTTCAATCGTTGGCGGCATTGCCGTGAATGGAGCCGAGGTGGATATCCGTTACTCGACGATCGCGGACAACGAGTCGACATCCGCAGGAGGCTCGTCTTTGGGCTGCAACGGAGCTGTGTCAGGCGAGGTCCGAAATTCTATCCTGAGTGGAGCCGGTAGCTCGATTGACTGCGCCGGGGTTACGTTCGACGGAAACGCTGCCGATGAGAGCCTTGGCGGAAGTAACGAGAACGTCGGTCCATTTACGGCAGGATGGTTCGCCAATCTTGGTTCCAATGACTTCACGCTGACGGCATCCGGGCAGAGCGAGTTCATGGACATCGCACAGTGGGAGGAAGGCGACCCACTGTTCGACTTCGAGGGCGACGCCATCCCCACGGACGTGCCGAGCTTCCCTGGATACGACCAGCCATGAAACGAGCGTCCGAATGATGAATCCGATGGACCCAGGACCTAGACAGCAGGATTCGCACTTTCCGCCTGGGGCACGACCGCAACCAGCGTGGACGCCGTATTCGAATGGCTCGCGGTTGCCCTCCGAGCTGTCACCGAAGAAGAAGGGCCCGTCGGTTGCAGTGGTTGTGGGCGCTATCGTGTTGGCGATCGGGCTGATCGCTGGGGGTATCTGGGCAGCGTTCTCGTTCTTGTTTGCGGGCCTGAGCGAGAAGGTCGAGAGCATCATTCTCGCTTGTTCCGAGACCTCGTCACCCGAGGCGTGCATCGCGGCAACGGGTGGACCCGAGCATGTCCAGCTTCCCGTTCCGTTCCCGAAAGACTTCAAGTCGCTCGAGTCGACGCAGTTCTGCCGACGAAACAGTCTTGCGAGCGTTCGTGGAGATGCCGTCTTCGAGTCCGCGATCCTGCCGTTTACGGCCGTCTTCAAGCAAGAGGGTGACGAGTGGACGCTCGTGGTGCTGGGAGCCCCAGGCTCGGTGCCCTCCATGTGCGATGACGATGAGTCTTTGCCTGCGTTCAGTGGCGGGAGAGGGGATACGTACCCTCGCGGGGCCGGTGAGTGGTCGTCGGAGGTGCGCAAGAGTGAAGAGGGGGGCAAGGAGGTTCCTCGGGGTGAGCTGCTCAGCCCCAAACCCGAGGAGCGGACAGACAGGACGCCTGGCGATGAGCCTTCCTCGGCGGGCGCTCTGGACGAGATGCCTGCGCCAGAGCCTGAGCTGCCTGCGAAAGCGTCAACGTGGGCTGAAGCTGTGATGGCGACGAGGCCGTGCTGGGCACTGAACTCGGGGGATGTCTATGCTCGAGTCGCCGATTCCTCGGAAGAGTCGCTGGCAAACCTGGAACAGCGCCTTTCGACCGCCAAGTGCAGGAAGGGGCGTGAGCAGGCCGACGATGTTCTCGGTGCCGAGCATCTCCGCCAGATCGACTCGGCGGTCGAAGTCTACGAGAAGGCGGTCGAGCTTCACCAGGAGTTCACGGCGCGGGAGCGCCCCCGGTCCGATGATAGGGACTCCTTCAAGGCCGCGGTCGCTGCGTTGCGGGCGGACTTTCCTTCGCTTGCGGAGCGGCGCACGTCGATGAAGGTTGTTTACGGCGAGCTTGTGAAGGAAGTGCGGCCCTCCGAGTGCCGAGGACCGATGGAGCGGTTGACCAACAAGGTTCAGGAACTCGAGCGCGCGTTTTCCTCTGGAATGCCCATGGCGAACGTGAAAGCGCGAGAGGATGCTCGGGCCGGCACCGTCCGTGTCCTACGAGACATTGATGCGCGATGCTCTGCAGGCGCCAAGGGCGTGTCGCGTGCTGTGACCAGGCTTGTTGAAGACGCTGGCCTTGTCCTCGACCATCACGAAGAACTCGTACAGTTTGGAACAGGTGAGCAGAGCGTGTGGCGCTCCAAGACCGTCCGGATCCCTGATGAAGCGACACGGCTAGAGAACGATACCTTGGCTGTGTATCGCGAGATGGTGCTCTTCGTGGCGACCGCGAGGGGGCAGTCCAAATGAGCATGGACGCGTACACGTCGACACTTGCGGTTCCCTCCACGGGGGAGGAGCTTGTCGAGAGGCCCGAGTCGGTAGAAGTGCGGGTCCTCAACGGCGCGGAGCAGGGCAAGGTGTTCGTGCTTCGGGGAAAAACCTGCTTCTCCATCGGACGAGGGGAGGGGAGCGATGTACTCTTGTCGGACCCGTCTGTAAGCACGTCGCACGCAGAACTCTCGATTCGCGCGGACGGTGTGGAGCTCGCTGACAGGGGGAGCAGCAACGGCACCCGCGTGGGGGCCGTCCTGCTGAGCAGAGGGACCCTTCAGGGCGAAAACGACGTCTACGTCGGTCAGTGCGGACTTCGGATTGGAGCCGTGCGTTCGGGCCGAGTGGCTGTGACGCGGGCGCAGGAGTTCTGCGGGATTGTTGGTCGAAGCGCTGTGATGAGGGAGCTGTTCTCCCGGGTCGAGCGGCTTGCCCCGACTCCTCTGTCGACGCTTCTGCTGGGGGAGACTGGCACAGGCAAAGAACTCTTCGCTCGAGCGCTTCACGAGCGTTCGGGGAGAGGGGGGCCTTTCGTTGTGCTGAACTGCGCCGCTGTGCCCTCTCAGCTCGCAGAGTCGATGATCTTGGGGCATCGTCGAGGGGCGTTCACGGGGGCGACCGATGACCGCCCTGGAGTGTTCGAGGAAGCCAACGGTGGGACGTTGTTTCTCGACGAACTTGGGGAACTCCCGCTGGAGTTGCAGCCGAAGTTGCTTCGGGTGCTTCAGGAGAGGGTCGTGAGCAGGGTTGGGGAGACCCAAGCTCGCTCTGTGGACGTGCGGGTTGTCGCTGCGACTCACCGCCGGATCGGGGACATGGTGTCGGTCCGGGCATTTCGTCTCGACCTCTACGAGCGGATACGTCAAGTCGAGCTCGACTTGCCTGCTCTGCGAGAGCGTCGCGAAGATATCCCGTTGCTCGCCGAACGATTTGCGGCGTCCGTTGGGCGCTCTCTTGGCGAGGATCGGAGGCTCACACCTGGAGCGATATCTGCACTCGTAGCCAGGGATTGGCCAGGGAATGTACGGGGGCTCAAGAATGCGGTTGAGAGGGCCGTGTACCTGTGTACTCGTCCGCCGCTGGTCGTAGCGTCTGACTTTGGATTCGAGGACCCCGCCCCTGAAAACACGGGGCCGATCAGGATCGATTCGTCTCTGTTCGAGTTGCCGCTCAAAGAGGCGGCGGAGGTTCATGACGCGAAGTTTCGCCGCGAGTTCTGCGTTCGGGTGCTGCAGGAGTGCGAGGGGAATCTATCCGAGACAGCGCGAAGGATTGGGTATTCTCGAAAGGGAGCTCGAGACCTGCTTCGGAGGCTCGGTGTAGAGTGGGGGGCAGATGGAACCTGAGGGTTCCATGGGGCAGCAAAGGGGCACCTGGAGGTTCCAGGTGGTACGACAGCTAACGTGTTGAAAATCCGTCTTGTCGATGCGGAACGGGGCTTGCTCTGTTGTCGAGCGTGGTCACTGAGCGCATCAACGACATAGAGAGGATTTTGCGGGGTCCCTGGCGTCCGCAGGGCCGGAACGACGCACCGTCACGGGGGATGGTGATCCGGAGGGACGGGGTGCTGATCGAGGGCGACGTTGTGGCAGGGGCCATCGAGGGCGGCGAGTCACGATGAGCGGAGGAGTCCTGCTGCAAGCGAGGCTGATGGCCGATCTTCGAGACGTGCCGGGTTGTCTCTCTCTGCGGACAGTCTCTCCTGGGGCGCGGGGGTCCGTACGGGCCCACAGGCAAACTTTGTCCCCCCTAGAGCCCCTTCCCGTGATCGAGCGTTGCGAGAGCACGGGGGTCTCGCTGTTCCAGCTGGCTCGGATGGCCGAGGAGGCTGTGCTGTGAGGCGCCCGAGGATGTGGATGGAGTGCGGTGTTTGGCCGCCTACAGTTCGAGAGCAGGCGAAGCCGGAGCCGAGTCGACAACAGCCAGGAGTGCGACGGAGGGTCTTTGTTTTCGGCGTGGTGGTGGGGGCCGCTCTGGGGGCGACGATCGGCAGCGTCATGGCCCTGGTTTTCGGGTGGCCGTTTCACCCGGTTGTCGCCTCACTCCACCTTCTGTGAGCCGCTAAGTGTTGGTAGGGGAGAAGTGCGCATGACGATTCTCGAGCCAGTGATCGCAGCCATCCGGCTGCAAATCCAAGACAGAGATGAGCCCTCGCTCGCTGTCCGACGTTTTGAACTCGTGGAGCGGATCGATCACCCTTTCGAGATGGTCGTCGAGCTCGTGACCGATGACCTGCAGCTCGAGGTGAGGTCGATGCTCGGAGCCCGGGCGTTCTTCGAACTCGACCGGCCTGGTGTGACAGCGCGGAGTCTCGGCGGGCTGGTGACGCGAGCTGAGTACATCACCACCCGCAGCCAGCAGCTTACGATGCGGGTTGTTGTCGAGCCGGCGCTTGCGCTGTTGCGCTACTCGAAGCGTCGGCGGATCTTCGCGGACCATTCGCTGCCCAAGATCCTCGACGCAGTGACAGCGCCTGTATTTGCCTCCCATGGTGGAGCTTGGGATTTCTCGCGGGTCTCGGACGCGATGCTCCCGCGAGACTATGTCGTCCAGTATGACGAGACCGACCTCGACTTCGTCTTGCGGCTGCTCGGCGAAGCTGGCTTGTGCCTGTTGCATGGCCGGGATGAGGAGGACGGTGATGTCTACGTGCTCATCGACAGCAATGCGATGCTTCCAGGTTGCGGAGTGGATCCGGCCGAGCAGGCCGAGTCGAAGCCGATGGAGGTCTCCTTTGTGCCAACGGCTGAGGAGGAGTCGAGCGACCCAAGCGTGCAGTACCTTGGGCGATGGGATGGTCTGTTTTCTCAGGGGGGCACGGTCCTGGCGCGAGACTGGAAATCGCCCGGGGCCACGTGCTTCGAGACGCAGATCCAGCTGGGTGACGATCGCGGGCGGATGGGACACGTCTGGAGCTACCATCCCGCGCGACTCGACGAAGGCAAGGGCAGCGAGGGGGCTCATCACGATGAGGTCGATCGCTGGGCTGCTCGGCTTGTCGAGGAAGGGGGCGCCGGTGGGCTCGAGGTGAGCGGGGCGAGCAACGTCGCCGACTTCTTCGCGGGGGCGACCTTTCAGTTGGATGGTCATCCCCATGCCGACCTGGACCAGGACTACGCGGTGCTCAGCATCGTGCACCAAGGTGACTTCCCTGAGGTCGAGATTGGCGACGTCGAAGGTGCTGCGACCTACACAAACCGCTTCGTTGCGGCGCCGGTCGACTACGGCCCAGTGCGGCCGCCGCTGCGGTCAAAGCCCCGCGTGAGCGGCATCGAGTCGGCCACGGTGGTCGGGCCCGACGGCGAAGAAGTGCACACGGATGCGCTCGGCCGTGTCCGCGTGCGCTTCCACTGGGATGATGCTCCGAGTCAGACGTGCTGGTTGCGGGTGATGACGTCGTGGGCGGGTCCAGGCTATGGGGCCAGTGTCGTTCCGCGGGTGGGGATGGAGGTGGTTGTCGGGTTCCTCGGCGGGGATCCAGATCGTCCGGTCGTGACGGGGTGTCTGTACACGGGGACCAATGTTCCTCCTGGGGCTCTGCCGGACACGAAGACTCAGACCGTGTTTCGAACACAGAGCACGCCTGGAGGGGAGGGGTTCAACGAACTGCGTTTTGAAGACGCCGCCGGAAGCGAGGAGGTCTTCGTACACGCGCAGCGCAACCACAGAACTGTGGTCAGGGCGGCTCAGTCGACACAGGTGGGAGCCTCGCGGAGTCTCTCGGTCGGCAAGAACTCTCGGCGCTCCATCGGGGGAAACGAGACCGTGCAGGTGGGGACCCCCAATGCCGAGGAGAAGGGGGAGTTGGAGGTGTTCGTGACCGGAGGGGAGATGCGCCATATCGGTGACGTGCACGCCCTGCAGACGACCTCGGCGTTTTGGCTCGCCGACGAGGCCATCGTCGCGAACGCCAAAAAGCGCGTCTGTTGGTCTTGCACCTCGGGGCCTCAAGCGCTCGACCGTGCGCCTGCGAACGGCACGGTGCTCACTCTGACCCCAACGGCGGCGACAATCGAAGCGCTGGAGAGTATCGAGCTGAAGGTTGGGGAGTCCAGCGTGCTTGTGAACCCTCGAGGCGTGTTCATCGACGGCCCGGTCTTCACGGCAACCCCGAAGGAGCATGCGGAGGTGAGCGCGCCAGGAGGTAGCCTGATGCTTCGGCAGGAAGATGCCGTGTTGCGAGGTGGCTCGAGACAGGAGTCGTCGGTGTCTCTTTCTTCGCAGCTGTTGGAGTGTAAGGCGAAGGCCAAGCTTCGAGTCGAAGGTGCTGGAGTGACCGTCCATGGCTTCGATACGGCGCGTTTCGTGTCGAAGGAGGCCCAGGTAGAGGGGGTGGCCGGACTGTCGATGACCTGTGTTGGCGAGACCGTGGTGCGTGGTTCGAAGGTGAGGATCAACTGATGGCGCGCGATCGAGATCCCCGCAAGGAAAAGCCCGAGTTCTCACCGGAGTTCATCTTCACGAAACGCGATGGCCCGAAGTGGCAGAGCTACAAGTCGGAGGGGAAGCGCGACGAAAACAGTGTGGAGTCAGGGCTGTCGCTGGGCCGGGTGGAGGGGCACCACGGTTCGACACAGGAAGGGAAAGACGACGGAGCCTGGGCCGCATTCTTCAAGACGGCGGGGAAGTTCGACCTCTTTAAGCTCGAATCTAAGCCGGAGGAAGGCGAGATATCGGCGTATCTCGTTGATGGCGAGTTGGACGTGTCCGGCATCCACTCGCAAGCAGACCTTCTTGAGGGGTACGGCTTGAAGGCTCCTCAGGGGCTGCAAGAAGACGTCACGTTCGTGAGCGCTGAAGCCTACGCTGCCCGAGCCGGGGACCCCACTCTTCACGGCGACGCTCTGCCCGAGGGCGTGTGGGGAAGCGACGATGTGCTGATTGGCGGGAAGGCGGCGTGGCGAATCTTGGCGGATCTTCATGTCTGCTCGATGCAGACCGGAGGCGTGCCTCACGTAGGGGGGATCGTGGTCTCAACCGTCGATGAGTCTGTGCTGATCAATGGTCTCCCGGCAGTGAGGGTGGGGGATGTCATCGTAGAGTCCGGACCTCCGAATACCGTCATCAAGGGTGAGCCGACCGTGACGTTGGGGGTGCCCGGTCCCCCTGTGACGTCGGTCGAAAGAGTGGAGACGCCCAAGCCGACCGGGCTCGCCAGTTTTCTCGATGCCGACGTTGTCGCGATGATTGGGCGGGCCAAGGCGCACGCTCAGGTCGGTGGTGGTCGCAGAGAAGACGGAAGCCTCGTCGCAGGCGCGCATGCGGGCGCGAAAGCTTCAGTCATTGAGGTCGAAGCTACCGGGGCTTGGAAGATCCCCATTGGGAAAAATTGGGCGATCACCCTCGGTGTGACCGGAGAGGGGTCGCTGCTCTCGGCAGGGGCTTCCTACGGAGGAGGTGTCACCTGGGGGGCGGAGGGAGCCGACGGGAAGCGGCGGTGGGGGATCGACAAGTGGGGTGCTAGCGCCGGGGCGGGCATCTTCGGAGGGGGCGCGAAAATCTCCATCGGGGTTCAGAAGAGTTCATGAGCGCTCGAGTCTGCATGGAAAAAGCGGCCACCACTCATGGGGCCGTAAGGGTCGTTCCCTCTCGAGACCCGATGGGGGCGTATCGGTTGCTCGTGCCTCTGTCTTGGGGGACCGCGAGTCGCCTCGAAGGGGTTCGGTTTGAGAATGGGCGCCCGGAGCCGATCGGGTTCTTCGTCGAGTCGGAGGCGAAGGGGGCTGCTGCGATCGTCGTGACACAGGCGCGGAGCCCGGTTCAGCTACGCATCGAGGACTACGTGCGTGGTCAGTGCGCGTATGAAGGGTGGGAGGTCCACGCCGTCGAGTGGGTTGAGGTCGATGGCGCTGAGCGTCTTGTCGTGATGGCTCACCGAGAGGGAGCGGTTCGCCGCGTCGTCGCTTTTATGGATCATGCCCGCGTGTTTCAGCACTCCGCTACAGCACCGGCGACAGAGTGGGAGCGGCTAGACGGTGCACTCTGGTGTAGCGCGGTGAGTTTTGAGCTAGTCGTTCCCACCGGAAAGCAGAAGTTCGAGCCTGCCACCACGCATCCGATGCTGGGTGGAAGCGTGGAGCTGCCCAGAACTTGGGAGTGTGATGTTCGGTTTGAGTCTTCGGACCTGGTCGCGCTTGATGCCAACCTCGACGTCGAGGGCTGGAGAGGGTTCGTTCGGGTCGAGGCTCGGAGGGTGGCGTCGCCGCTGCGCGAGGACGAGTTGCTCTCCATTGTGGACCAGGAGCTGATGGTCGCAGGAATCCGGCCCGCGTTGAGGAAGCCTGCCGTCGCGTGGCGCCGAGATGTCGATGTCCAGGGAGTGTTTTCGTCCGCGGTGAACCTGTTCGGAGAAGGGGGCGAGGCCTGGTATGGCTTCGCGTTCGCCGAGGGGGTGCAGTGGTCTGTCGTTGGGCTCTCGCGGTCGATGGAGGCTGACCGTCAAGGGTGCATGCGGATGCGCGGGGCCTTTGAGTTCGCCGTCATGACGCTGAAGCCTCGGAGTGGTGTGGATGCATAAGAGCCAAAATCGTTCGGGCCAGGGCGCACAGCCAGGCGCTGCTCAGTCACAAGGTGTTGCTTCCGCCCAGCCCGTCTGGGGGCCGTTGCCTCGTCCTCCGAGGTTAGACCCCGCGGCCAAGTTCTTCGGACACGCGGACCCGGTCGCGCTGCAGACCCGATGGGGCCCATTTCAGGCAGGCGGCATAGGCGGGTTCAGAGCCCATCGGCTGATCTGGGTGGCCCCGCATCGAATTGAGTTTCGTCCGTCTGTGGGGGCGAAGGTGGCTTGCCTGGCGCCCGTCGCAGGGGGGCTCTTGGTGATGCTGTTCCCCTTGTTCACGTGGTCCATGCCTACCTTGCCCGCTTTGGCGTTGCTGACCTGCCTGAGTCTTATCCTGACCACCATCGGAATCCTTCTGTGGCGGCACGTTGATACGCCCCGCGTGTTCGATGCTTCCGTTGGATACTTCTGGGTCGGTGAGCGGCCCAAGCGTGGGGACAAGACGGGGGAGACAAGGGCGCGGTTCTCGGATGTCCACGCCCTTCAGATTGTCGAGAAAAAAGCTGCGCCGTTCGGCAGCAGTGAGAACCAGGTCGGAGACAACCGCAGCTTCGAGCTGAACCTCGTGATGAGAGACGGGGGGCGCGTCGGTGTTCTCGTCGATGGAGCCGCTCCTCGTAGAGCAGCCGGGATCCTGGGCCAGTTCCTTGGCGTACCCGTGTGGGATGCATCGGCGATCGAGAAGGGGTGCCAGCCCGGCCGGTGACGACGTCGACCCGCAGGGTCGAGTGCTCAGGATGAATATGGGCGACACGAGCGCCCGACGAGACGGCCGCGACGACCCGTAACTGGCCTCGGCTGTTGGCTCAGTAGCTTCGCAGGAAAAGAGGCCTCCGGCCCAGATCATCAACCGCTCGCGCCTTGCCGCGAGTTGGACAGGGAGAAGTGCGTGTAGTGAACGATGTTAGAGAACGGTACGAGCGACGTGGCATGAGGGACCGGCTTGAACGCTGCGCTCTGAAGCTGTGGCGCCGCTGGTTGCGGATGGCTCGCTACGCGTTGAAGACGACCCGGACCGATGCGCTGCTTCGGTTCAGGATTCGAAACCATCAGGAGGTGAGCAAGGCCGTGGAGGATGTGCTCGCTGGACGCGAGGGGCTGGTGCACATGCTGGTGCGAGCCCGAAGAACCGCGCGCAGCCGGATGCGAACCCGCATCGAGAGTGAGGTTGTTCGTGTGGCGATGTCGATCGGGGTCGGGTCGGGGCGGACGGTGATCGCTCGGGCTGTGGAGCGTGCCGGCTACAGGGTGGGGGACTCGACGGTGCGGCGGGTCTTGGAGCGTCGGGGCTTGTGGTCTCGCAAAGAGGCCGAGATGAGGGAACGGGCAGGTGTCCGTGATCGAGGACGCGGAGGTGCACAGGGCTCGATGGGCGATGGCCCCTACAAAACCAGACCACCGCGACCTAGTTCCGCCCGTTGTGCCGAGGTGTCGGGCGTGCGAAAGGAGGAAGAGCGGTGAGCGATGCGAGCCGTCGTCTGCAGGAGAGTGTGACTCGGGCACGCAAGCAGTTGAGCTGGTCGCAGCGAACGCTTGCCGACCGAGCGGGGGTGGCCGTCGAAACGGTGCGAAAACTCGAAGGCGGGCGTCCCTCGGTCACCCTCGCGGTGCTCGAGCGGGTCGCCGATGCCTTGGACACACCGCTGGTGATGCTGCTGGAGGGCAGCGGCACAAGCGGTCCACTTCTCGGGTGGCAGTCGCTGCCCGACGGCGAGCGGGCGTTGGTGCAGGCGCTCGTGGACTACTTTTCTGCACGAACAGGAGGTCGACAAGCCAATGGATGAATGGGAAGCGCTGGAGGACGCAATACAGGAGGGGCGCTGGCCGGAAGCCCTGCAGCAGGCGAGGGCACTTCAAGACGCATGGAATGATGCGAAGTCCGCCGTGTTGCTGTACGCGACCGTGGATGTCGAAGCGCACGTGAACAGTCTCGATGCCGCGCTGTCGAGCCTGGTCGCCCACCTCGAGCGCAATCCGGTGGACGTCGACGCCGTCGAGGCCGCGAAGACGCTGGTGCGTGCCTTCCTTCCGCCGGAGGACGCATGAGCGCGCCGACGGACGCACTCTCGACCACGGTTTCCTGCGGTGACTTGCGACGAGAGCCGGACGGCCGATGGTTCTTCGGCAGTCTGTACTTGGGGCAAGATGGCGAGGCGCGAGGGCGGTCTGTCAGCACCCTCGACGACCGCCGCGGTGTCCGTCTCGCAGAGGCCTTCGGGCAGACGCGCGATGCGATGGACGGATTGGGCGCGGCTGCAAGGACGCTGGCGCAGGCCTTCCAGCCGCCGGAGGGTTCGTGAGCGTTCCGGCCGATGCGCCTGCAGAGACGGTTTTCTGCGGAGACCTACGGCGTGAGCCAGACGGCCGATGGTTCTTCGGGAGCACGTACTTGGGGAAAGATGGCGAGACGCGGACGATTGCCGTCAGTGCCCTCGGCAATCGACTGGGCGTGGTCGCAGCACGCCTCGCACAGGCCCTCGGAGAGACGTGTGATGCGGTGGCGATGAAAGCGGTGTGGCGGCTAGGTGCTGAGCGGTGGGGAGGCCCAAACAACGGGCCGGAACGCCCTCTTCGAGACGGCGAGCCCGCGGTCAGGAGCGCTAGCAGGCCGGGATGCCGCAGTTCTTTCGAGGCGAACGGCCATCGTCGTCGACGGATGCTACACGTTGGGTCCTCGACGGGGGTTGTACTGTTGGTAGATCCGCTGGCGATGAACGCCACGGATTCGGGGGGCGGCCGAGCATGGCGAAGGCCGCGAAAGCTGTGCGATGGCGCGCAGGCACGATGTCTCGGTGCCCTCGGGCTCCCCCATGAACTCGAGCCCAGGGGCGAGTCGGGGGCCGGCCATCCAAGCTCAACCCCAGACGGGGAGGCCTCGGCGACGCACGCGGTCGACCTCGCCGCGACGGTCGTGCGTCGGTAGCGGACGGCTAGGTGAGGCGAGGTGGCCTCATGGTGACTCGTCGCAGGCGGACCCGTTGCAATCCTCGACGCTGACGACGATTTCGACCTCGCCGTCAGGGGACACCCACTTCCCATCCTGGCCTCGCGTGAACCCGCGCTCGCGCAGCATCTCGACCGCCGCGTTCTGTCCCTTCCGTTCGAGCACGGTCGCAATCTCAAGCACGACGTCCGGCGCCTGTGAGCCCTCTGGGTGCGGCGCTTCGTCGGGTTCGATCTCTTCGGGGTCTTCGACGCGGTTGCGGCGATCGAGCCGCACCCCAACGCTGCCGATGTCCAGGTTCAGCACGAAGCCGTACGAGTCGCGGGCGCATCGCGACGGGGTGGGGAGCTCGATGGTGTAGATCGACTCTGCGAAACACTCCGCAAAGTCGGCATGGGCTTCGTCGGAGTCGGTCGGTTCGATCGACTCGATGACCGACCCTACCTCGGGATCTCCGAGCACGATCGCATCGAACTGCATCTTTGAAACGGGCTCGTCGGGCAATAAGTGCCGACAGGCCGCCAGGTCCTCCCGGAGGCGCGCGATCACGGGCCGCAAGCGCTTGCTCGTTTCGGAGTTCGGAAGGGGAGAACCGCAGGCCTCGGATTCTGGCGCCTTGGTCCGTCGCTCGGCCTGTGCGACCTTGATGGCGGCGAGATGCTCGCGCCAACGCTTGCGCGCGACGACGGCTTTGCGAGTCGGCTCGGACGTCTGTGGGCTGGTGATGCTCGTCACCGGGCGCTCTGGTGAGTGTGTCGAAGACTCGACACCGCAACCAGGATCGAAGGATGCGACCAACCATAGCAAGGTGCTGGCCACGACTCCGCCGACAGAGAGCGATGCGAAGGAGACGGCTGGCGCCGGCGTCCGCACCCAGGGCGCCAGTGCCCCGAGCCAGGCCTCGCGTCCACCGGTTCGTTCGTCCAAGCGAGCACGAAGCTTGGACAGCGCCCGTGCGTGTCGACTTCGGGCTGTCGAGGGGCTGATCTTCAACCGCTCGGCGCACTCGTGGAGCGTGCACCCTTCCCAGTAGCGCATCGTCAGCAGGTCGCGGTCCGCGGCGGGCAGCGCCGAGAGGTGCCCGAGTAGCTCTCGGGCGACCTGCAGTTGTTCGGCCGAGGCCGGCGGTTCCGCCGCGGCTGCCTGCTCCTCACGCTTCCGGCGGCGTTGCGCCGCGCGATAGTTGGTGATGCTCCGGTTTCGCAGCACTCGTCGGAGCCAGGGCTCTCGCGATCGGTCGTCGCTCGGCGGGTTGCGCAACGCGTCGACCCACGCGTCCTGGACCAGGTCGTCGGCGTCGTGGACGAGGTGTGCGGCGAGGCGGCGCAGGGCGGCGGACTGAGCTTCGATGTTCACGCCATCCCCCACGACACCCACTCGAAAAGTGTCCCACGAACCCCGCTCTGTCGCGACCGACCTGCAGGAGGGGCGGCTCAACCCGAGCTGCTTCGAGCTGCAATCCGTGCGACGACTCGCCGAAGCCGTGTCCTGAGAGGATATGTTCCAGGCGAGCGGCGGGCAGGGGGCCTCGGGTGGGCGAGCTGCGGGCCGGAACGGCGGGTATTCAGTTTCGGGCGGCGGTCGCAGATCTCCGGGCTGCGACCGGCCACATCAGCGGCTGGGCCCGTTGCTGCGCTCCCGCTGACCGACGTTGAGCAGCCCCAGGTTCGTTGGCTCGTTGTCCACGCGTCAGGAGCTGCCGCACGTCGACAATGCGACCGGTGGCAAGGCGCGCTATAGCCTCTTTGTCGTGGGAGATCCCAAGAAGCATCACTACGTCCCGCGCTTCCTGCTTACACCCTGGTGTACTTCCGACGAGACGGAAGGAGAGAGACTCTGGGCCTGCTTCCGGCTGCCGACGGGGAAGCGGCTGCTGTTCGCGATAAGTTTCTCGCTGGTGTCCCGCCGTCCGACCTCTCACCAGAGGAGCGACGCTCATGGGCGGAGTTTGTAGCGACATTGGAGGCTCGCACTCCGCGAAGCATCCGCGAGGTGGAGTCAACCGGGAGCAGGTTACGGAGGCGTCTCAGACGAGAGCACCGAGGCTACTTCGCCAACCCGGTGCAGGCCGACCGCCTGTTCGAGCGGTTCGAATTCGATGCGATGGTTGGGAACGCCACGAGGGCAACTCCGCTGGGGAATCGCGGAAGGCTAGCCGAGGGGGTGTTGAAGTGGCAGTGGTGCTGCACCAAAATCGCGGCGGATCCAGTTGGCGAGATGGAGTTGATCTCCGCCGACTACCCTATCGCGAGGCTCGAGCACGAAGCGGGCGTGGTCGCGATCGAGCTTCCGTTGTCGTCGTCGGTGTTGTTGGTGGCTGTGCCCTGGCCCGGGCAGCTTGCGTCGGCGGAAGATGGCGAACTCAAGCGGTTTGGCGAGTTCGCCTGGCACTTCTCTATGCTGGTGAACCTCCTGCTGATTAGCCAGAGTGAGAGCAGGCCGAACACGATGTCCGAGTACGAGGAGGTGTCCGTCACGATGAGCTGCGGTCGCACACCGCCGTCCTGGTCGTTGAGGACATCCAGCACGTGTAGGGAGTCACGCGGGGTGCCGGCGACCACCTTCGCCGCCAACCCGGCCCGTGGGGAACAATGGGGACGGATCCGGCGCTAAGCGGCGCCATGACCGCTACTCATCGTCGAGTTCTCGATCTGGGCTAAGGAGCGCCCGAAGGCGCCCACCGAGGTCTGGAACCGTGAAGGCGTAGCGGCCTTGGATGTTGATGTGCTTGCGCATGAGCGGCGAGAGACGAACGACATCCTGCTCGTCGACGGGGAAGCCGTCCGCGCGCAGCTTCTCGAGGGCCGCGTTCATGTATCGAGTGTTGAACAGCACGATGATGTTGAGCACGAGTCCGAGCGCTCCGAGTTGGTCTTCCATCCCCTCGCGGTACCGCTGACGAAGTTCGCCACGCTCGCCGTGGAAGAGTCGGCGGGCCAAGTCATGACGCCCTTCCTGGAGGTTCGCCTGTACCTTGATCTGCCGCCTGTAGCCGCGGTCGCTGGCCAGCCGCAGCACGTGGAGGCTCTTGTGGATCCGACCATAGTGAGCCAAGGCGGTTCCGAGCGGGGTTGGCCGACCACCACGTTGCAGCATGCGAACGACGTCGTATGAGCGCACGGTGCCCATGTGAATCGAGGCCACGACCCGGAGGATGTCGGGCCAGTGCCGGGTGATCTTGCTGACGGAGACTCGTCCTCGTGCAGCCGTGCTGAGCGGCCCGTAGTCGGCGTCGCGACTGATCCTCCAGAGCTTTTGGTCGGGAAGGTCGGCGAGCTGAGGCGCGTACGTACGGCCAGAGAGGGACAGGAAGGGTCGGAACCACATCGGTGTAAAAAGGTGCAAGAGCGCCACTGGCGCGGCGCCCTCGGGCCCGTCGCTCAGAGGGTGAGCTGCACGGACCCTGGAGGCTCGATGTGCGGGCGACGAATACGACTGCGGTTGAGCTTGTACGTGCCGTAGAGGATGACGTTGCTCCACTCGATCGGGCTGATGTGCTTGAGCATCGAGATGTCGATGCCATCGCCCTCCGGGTCGCCTTGCCGGATCGCCCGCGACATCTCGCGAGCCTGCCAGTAGATGATGCAGGCGACGATGAGCGTCAGGCAGCTGCAGCTGTTCATCTGCTCCCACAGCTCGCGAGGCTTGATCCGACCTCGGCGTCCATAGAAGACGTCCCGAGACAGGGAGTGAAGCTGTTCGACCTTGAGCAGCCCCTTGCGGACTCTACTTCTCAGCTCCGGCTTGGAGAGGTAGCTGAGGATGAACTCCGTCTTGAAGATGCGCCCGAGTTCCCGGCTCGCGCGGTAGATCCGGTTCTTCCCGCTGTACCCGGCGAGGCGTTTGAGGACGACCGACGCCGTCGCATGCCCCTCCTCGAGCGAGGCGAACAGCTGCCCGAGGCGGTCCCACTCATCGACGATCACCTTGATGTCGATCGTCCGGTTCGCGTGGCCAACCAGCGGTTCGAGAGAACCGTACTCTCGGTCTCGGTCGATCCGATAGATCCGCTGGCGTTGCAGCCCCTTGATCCTCGGGCAGAACCGCCGACCAAGCATGGCGAACGCGGCGAAGTTCAGCTCCGTGTACCCGTGGGTGTCGGTGTAGTGCTCCTCCAGGTCTAGTTCGCTCTCGTTGTAGAGCAGGCCGTCGAGGACGAAGGCGGCGTCACGGTCCGAGCACTCGATCGGGGTGCTGTAGAGGGGGGCGTAGTTGTCGACGACGAAGGTGTAGAACTCGAGGGCGAAGTCGCTGAACTTCGTGCTGTAGGTCTGCTGCAGCACCTTCCGCGGGAGGGCAAACCGCTGTCCATCGCTGGCGGACGATTTCCCCTCGCCCCAGTACTCGGCAGTGTCGAGGGCCGAGATGCTCTGGGCCAGCAGCGCGAGCGCAGCCCTCTGCGAATCCTGCGTGAACCTCCAGTCCCCGACACGCTTGAGCTGCTTGTACGTGACGCCGCTCGTTAGCTCGCTCATCTTGTGCGGCCCGAGGTTGCAGCCGTGTGCGAGCAGGGCCACCAGCGTCACGCAGATGTCGTCTTGGGTGAGCTTGCCCCGCTGCCCTGGGGGAAAGAAGTGGTGCGTGAAGTTGAGCTCGTTATCGACCTCGATGAGGAGGTTGGGGAGGCTGATCGTCCTGGCTCGGCGGCCGAGCCATATCTTCAGCCGCGCGAGCTGCTCAGTGTCCGGCTGCTCCGCTGGCTCACTGGCGAGCTTCCAGCCGCTCTCGTCGACCTTGGCGAACTCGTTGTCGGTCGCGCCCGCCAGGAAACCGTCAAACGCGTTGTTCAGGCGTCTGCGGAGGTGTTCTTCGACGTCGGCGGGGTTCTCCGGAAGCCCCGCCCGAGCAAAGAACCGGGAGCGCCGCTCCTCCCAACGCACGAAGGGCATGAAGAAGTCGTCGAGGCGGCCGAAGCGTTTGCTGCGAACGACCGCGACGTTCCCGGAGCGGATCTCGTCCCGCAGAGAAAGAAGCAGGGCGCATTCCCATGCTCGGCGGTCCACGACCCCCTCCTCAGGGGTCACGAACCGAAGGAGACGCCGAGGGACGAAGCCGAGGGGAACATCGGAAGGAAGCTTCCTTTTCTTGCTCCGGTTGATGGCGATGAGGGCCTTGACGCCATCGAGGCATGGACTCGAGGACGCCCCTGAGTTCTCGAACTCGATCGTCTCCAGGAGGGCCGGGGAGAACTTCCGCAGGTGCCCGTAGCTCTTGATGAATCCGAGAAACGGGTCGCTATTGTGCCCCGAGACCCACTCCTGGACCTCGTTGACGTAGCCAGCGAGCTCCTCTCGAGAGACCTCCTCAAACAGCTTGGCTCGAACGTCAACGTCAGGGACGGAGTCATCGAGAAGGACCGAGCCGACCTTCCGGAGCGCCGACATCGACTTGCTGATCAGCTTGCGCTGCTGCAGGAGGCGCTCGTCCAGCCGTCTCTGCGCCTGGGCGAGCGCCCGAGTCATCATCTTGTCGAACATGTCGATGACCTGGTCGATCGCATCGCCGTACGCCTGCCAGAGGAAGCAGACCAGTGTCGCGTGCCGGCGTGACTGCGACAGCCGGCGCAGGAGGTCCACCGTCCCCGTCCGGGCATAGTGGAACATCGACCGCTGGTAGTTCCGGCTCAACCAGGAGATATCGACCGCAAGTGCCCCCGTCGACTCGATCAGCTCGATCTTCCCGAGCAGCGAGAGCAAGGCGCTCGCGGATGGCGTCCCGGGGGTCTCCTTGATCCTCTGCAGACCAGAGGTCGAGGTGTCGGCGTCCACGACGAGCAGACGATCCAGGCGTTCGGCAAGACCGGGCGGGATGACCTTCGCAACGGCCTCGAACACCCCCTGTCGAGCGCTCGCGCGCTGCTCCCCCACGATTCGAGTGATCGCCGACTCGGCCGGCAGGAGAACCTTCTGCTCGCGAAGGAACTCCCAGGCCTTGAGTTGGAGTCCTCCGGCGTGCTCCAGACGACGAGCCATGTCGAAAACGAACGCCTCCAGCTCCGCCTGCTCGACCTCTCCCATGCGGCGAAGACCGAGGTGTTCTCGAACGAGGTCCCGATGCTCGAAGACCGTGCGACGGTTCTTCTCGTATCGGGCCAGGAGGGAGGGGTCCTCCTGGCACTGCAAGCTCAAGAAGACAACCAGTTCGGGGATGGTCTCCAACGGGTCGTGCCTCGGAAGACGACCGTGCATCTTGGTGAACCCGATCTGGTAGGCCAGTCCGCACCGGGTGTGAGCCATACGGCACCGCCGTACGAGCTCGAGGTCTGACTCCGAGAGCGTGGCGTGCTGAGCCAGCTGTCGACGCGTGAAGAGAGGGGGTGCCATGCCGTCGGGTATGCCAAATAGGGTGTCCTCTCAGGAGGAGCCGAAATCGGGCGCGTAGACGGCCCCTGCTTCACTCGTTGCGACTGCCAAAAAGAGCGTACCCTAACTGGCGTATGGCGCGCACCAAGGCCTCCAAGAAGACCATCGCCTGCTACTGCCGCGTCTCGTCCCTCGGGCAGAAGAACGACAGCCAACGCGCCGAGATCAAGCGCTGGCTTCGCGGCAACGACATCAAGGCGGCCAGCGTCGAGTGGTTCGAGGACAAGGAGAGCGGGACCTCGCTCGATCGCCCAGCATTCAACCGCATGCAGGAGGCTATCTTCGCCGGAGAGTTCAAGACCGTCGTCGTCTGGAAGCTCGACCGGATCTCCCGGCGCCAATTCGAGGGGCTCAGCGTCCTCGCCGACTGGTGCGACCGGGGCGTTCGCGTCGTCTCGGTTACCCAGATGATCGACCTCCGCGGCGCCGTGGGGCGCATGGTAGCCAGCGTCCTCTTCGGCGTCGCCGAGATCGAACTCGAGTACCGACGCGAGCGCCAGGCCGCCGGCATTCGTGTCGCAAAGAAGCGCGGGGCTTATCGTGGGCGGAAGAAGGGCACCACAAAGGCGGCGCCGGACCGAGCGCACGAGCTGCGTGACAAGGGGTTGACCGCGGATGAGATCGCCAACGCCATGGATGTCAGTGTGCGGACCGTGTTCCGCTACCTCGCGGCTGGCTAGCAGCGGAGCCTACAAGACGCCTACCTCCGAGAACGCGTACTTGCCCTCCCAGTCTGCGCTCACGCGCTCCATGACCCGATCAGCTTCGGTGGCTGTGGTGCCCGCGACGAAATTGACCTGAACCCTGGCCTCCGCATAGGTGACTGTCGCGTTCTCAATCTCAGGCTGATCTTCCAAGAAGCTGTCGAGCAGGCTCGTGCAGCCTTCGCAGGTCATTCCCGTGACAGAGTAGGCGCGCGTCAACGTAGAACTCGCATGGTCGGATCGGCGTGTGGCCGCGGCGGGTGCCATCCAGGCGAGCCCCTCAGGAATCACGGCAAAGAGCACAACGAACACCCCTCCCAAGAGGGGCGCGAGCAATCCGTTTCGTCGCGGAGGTGGACAGCCGTCCTGCGCACATCCTCGTCGCTGGCGCCGTTGGAAGACAGCGCCAACGACGATGAGCCCGACCGCCAGGGCCAGCAACGGCCATCGGTACGACTCGAATATGCTCCCGACCCCAACGGCGGAGAAGCCGAGAGCCACGGCTAGCAGGGGCAACCAGCAACACGCGGACGACAGCGCGGCGAGTAGGACCGAGCTGCCGACGAGCGCGCCTCGGGTCTTCATCGATGTCTTCACCGGCAACTTCCGCAGCTTGGGACATCACCTTCTGCGCGCATCAGCCCGCGAACGTTCCCAAGGCAACACCGCCCCTGCGGGTTGTTTTCATCGCAACGGTCGAGCCCCTGGCGGCACGCTTTCGTGATCTCGTCCACGACCGCGTTCGAACCATCGGGCCGGGCCGCTGCGAGCACGTCCGAAACGGCATGCTTGAAGCAGTAGCAAACCATCCGCTGTGTGTCCGTCTCCTTCTGGAACACGGGAACACGAACACCTGATTTCGACACCATCCCGCCTCGTTCGTCGAAGTAGACGACCTCGCAGCCTGGTGTTCGACAGAACTGGGCTGATGTGCCAGAGAGCGTCTGCTTGTTGTCGTCGCACACGAGGCTCTCGACTGTCGTAGCTGCGACAGCCCGCCCTCGCTCATCACATCTAGGACACCTCGGTGTCGTCTCGCTCATCGGCATTCCTCCACGTTCTCGTTGTGCCCGCACGCTCAACCGTCTCAAGTATGGGTCCGTAGGGGACTCCAGGTTTCAAGTGAAATCTCCAGTTTTCCGTAGCAAGCTACGGTTCTGTGACTTCTGAAGGCACGCTGACCATAGGCGACATCGCGCGAGCGGCCGGCGTCAACACCGAGACGATCCGCTACTACGAGAGCATCGGACTGCTTCGGCAACCCGCCAAGCCTCCACGGGGCTGGCGGCGCTATGGCCCGGACGCGGAGCAGCGAATCCGCTTCATCAAGCGGGCGCAGCAGCTCGGGTTTTCGCTGGCCGAGATCAAGAAGCTGCTGCGGCTACGGGCATCCGAGAACCCGCGCACCTGCGCCAACGTAGCCAGGCGCGCAAAGGAAAAGCTGTCGGAAATCGACGCGAAGATCCGCGACCTCCAAGCGATGCGCGCTGTCCTGGTCGAGCTTGCGGATGCCTGCCCAGGTGAAGGACCTGGCGACAAGTGCCCGATGCTTGCCTCCCTGGGTGCATGACCGTGCCGAGAGTGTCTCCCGGCGACCACGACGAGCCAAAGCTAGAGGACGGCGCGAGCGCTAGCAGCGCTCTTGCACCTTTTTGCACCGATGTGGTTCCGACCCTCAATACGGATCCAAGGTCGGCTCACGCCGAAGAAGGCCCTCGACGCCTTCGCCAAGAAGCTCGCCGCCGATGATGCCAGCGAGACAACCCGCGCCGGGTACGTGAGCGACGTCGCCGCGTTCTTCGACTGGTACGGGATCAGCGAGGGGAAGCGCTCGCCCATTCGCAACGTGGTCGCGATGGACGTCGGTTCGTATCGCGACCACCTTCTCGACGTCGAGCGCCGGAAGGCCAGCACGGTCAACCGGAAGCTCCAGGCACTCCGTCGGTTCTACCGGTTCGCGGTTGAGGCGAAGTGGCGAAAGGACGACCCGACACGGAAGACGAAGAGCGTGCGCACTGGCAAGCGAATGCGGCCGTTGGCGCTGACCAACGCCGAGACGACCGCGCTCCTCCGCGCTGCGAGCCAAACACCTCGCGGTCTCGGAGCGCGCAACTACGCCCTGATCCAGTTCATGCTCCAGACGGGGCTGCGCGTGGACGAAGTCCAGCGGCTTCGGGTGGGGGACGTGTCGATGCAGGCACGATCAGGCTCCCTCACGTTCGTCGGGAAAGGGCGTCGCGAACGAACGCTCCCCCTGAACGCAGCCGCTCGTCGTGGTCTGAGTCGATACCTGGAGACGCGGGGAGAGGACCTCGACACTGACGCTCCGCTCTTCGCCAGCGAGCGCGGTGGCAAGCTCTCGATCCGGGCGATTCAACACGCCGTGGCGGCGACAGCGGAGCGGGGCGGCATCAAGCACGCGGTGGCCCCACACGTGCTGCGGCACACCTTCGCCACCAGGTTCCTCGAGGACAACCCCAACGAGCTCGTGATGCTCTCGGAGCTTCTTGGGCACGAGTCGCTCGACACGACCGCGATCTACGTGCGCCCCACCGCTGATGATGTCGCTCGTCGTCTTGAGCGAGAGTCGTGACAGGGAAACCCAAGATCGTCGTCCAGGAGCACGAGGGCGAGTTCATGGTTGAGAACCTCGGCCAAGACTGGGCCCTCGATTCGAACGATGTGGCGCTGGCTCTCTCGGCCCGAGGTGATCTGAACCGCCTGCGACTCGCGATCGAGATCTGCTCGCTGCGAACGACCGGAGGCTTCATCGCCGACTGGTCGCGGGTCCCGATGCCCGTGGTGAACCACATCGCCCGGCAGCTTTCGCTTCCTCCTCAGGAGGTCCCGCCGAGTCCGCGGCGCCAGACGACCGCTGCACATCGCTCTCGGGTTCGGGAGCATCTCGGCTACGGGCAGCTCTCGAAGCCCGACGCCTCTGCTCTCAGCGCGGAGCTTCTGCGTTTGGCTCACGAAGGAAGCTCTCGGGAAGGGCTACAAGCCTATGCGCGAGCGTGGCTTCAGAAGCGCAAGATCGTGCGCCTTGGCCAGACGGTCCTCGACAAACTGGTGGCATCCGCCCACACTCAAGCTGAGCTCTCCCTGCTGGATGAGATCGCCGAGGTGCTTCCAGAAAGGGTCCGCGAAGCGATCGACCAGCGCGTGCTGGACGTAACCGAGGGGGCATCGGTCCTAGCGGCGCTGCACCGCTCGGCCAAGAGCGCCAAGGCGGTGAACATCTTGGAGCAGCTCGATCGCCTTGAGCAAGTCGAATTGCTCGACTTGTCGTCCGTCGTGTTGCCCGTTCAGGCGACGCCAGCACGCCTCGCCGAGCTGGCGGAGCAGACGAAGCGGCACAACGCCTGGGAGCTTCGACGACTGAGACCGTCGAGGCGATACGCACTCGTCGTGGCGTACATGCTGACCGCTCGGAGCCGACTCCTCGACGAGTCCGTGGTGATGACCGACCACTACATCACCCTCATGTGGCAGAGGGCGAAGAGGCGGCACCACGACAGCAAGATGCAGCGATGGCAGCAGAGCAACGATGCGACCTCGAAGGTCCTGCAGAAGGTGCGCGCTGCCATCGAGCGCGGGCTCGATCCCGATGCAGACGAAACGCTCGGGGCGGCGTGGGAGACCGCCCTTGGGGGCGACACCGGGGCTCGCGAGTTCCTCGGCGTTGTCGAGGATGCCGAGCGCGGGCAGAAGACCGCACGACATGGCCTCCGCGACGAGCTGTGCGCGGCATACGGCCCCCTTCGCAGGTTCTTGCCACGGGTGATGGGGCTCCCTCTCCGCGCCGAGCCCGGATCGGCCCATGGGGAACAATGGAACGAAAAACGGCGCTAAGCGGCGCCGAGGACGCTTCTCGAGGACACGTCCTCGCCCCGACTTCAAACACCGGGACGCCGAATGTCAGCCCAGGATGCGCCGTACCGATGTTCGGCCGATGCCGAGCCGCCTGGCGATCTCGGACTTGTTGAGCCCCTGGCGATGAAGCTTCCTGACCTCGGCCGCTTTCTGCTGCGCCGTGTTCGGGCGCCCGTGAGGCCTGCCTTCCTTGCGAGCGTGCGCGATGCCGGCTTTGACCCGCTCGCGGAGGATGTCTCGCTCGAACTCAGCGAAGACGGCGAGGAGCCCTGCCATGGCCCGCCCGCTCGGCGTGGTGAGGTCGAGCGCCTCGGTCAGAGAAATGAAGCTCACCCCGAGCTCGCCGAGTTCCTGCAGGCTCGCAATCAGGTCGGGAAGTGAACGCCCCCATCGATCGAGGCGCCAGACGAGGACGACGTCGATGTCCCGTCGGCGCGCGGCCTTCATGATCTCGTCTCGCTGGACTCGCTCGCTGGCTCCGGAGCCAACGTCTTTGATCTCCACCGTCGCCGACCACTTGCGCCTCCGGACGTAGGCTCGCATCGCCTTCATCTGGAGTTTCAGCGTCTGCTGGTCGTGGGTGGACACCCTGGCGTAGAGGCCGGCCTTCATGGAGGTCTCGAGCCTATCTGGCCCCTGGCCAAAAACCCCCTCGGGATGACGGTCCAGAAGCGGTGAATTCGGCCAGTTGGAGGGCTGTTTCGAGCTGGCTGAAGCAGCGGCCAAAAACATTAGTTTTTGGCCACCCTATGACCATGCAAGGCCGAAAAGGAGAACGATGCCAGTCGAGTTTCTGACAGACGAACAGGCGGCTGCCTACGGAGCCTTCTCCGAGCCTCCGTCCCGATCGCAGCTGGAACGGTTCTTCCACCTGGACGATGAGTATCCGTTCGGCGAACCCCGTCGTGACGCAGGCTCCTGGCCGGGCTATGCCGGATCGAGTTGGTCGTCGAAGGCACCGAGGGAGAGCTGATGGAAGACGTCGGCGGCGAGGCGCTGCTGAGTGCGCTCGTCCTGCAGGGTCTCGCGCCATCGAGCGGGGCTCAGCTCGAGGACCCGATGCTTGGGCCAGTCGGGCAGGAGGATGAAGAGGTCCCGCAGGTAGGCCCAGGGCTCGATGCCGTGCATCTCGCAGCTGGCGATGAGCGTGATGAAGGTGGCGGCCCGCTGCCCCGCGTCGTCGTTGCCGACGAACAACCAGTTCTTGCGGCCGACGGCCTGGC
>Ga0213840_1000865_pt1 | contig 31548 bp, 27 predicted proteins | sample SWPATP22_FD_160132 | JGI IMG/M metagenome (GOLD analysis project Ga0213840, IMG submission 160132) | Coastal seawater microbial communities from Marineland, Florida, United States - SWPA TP2 #2 | ecosystem: Environmental > Aquatic > Marine > Coastal | place: USA: Florida | collected 2016-08-14 | reverse complement strand
CGTCCATATTGCCTGGGCTTGTGTTATTAAAGAGCGTGATTTTGATCCATACTATGGGCAGCTACCCGATGTTGCCTGATTTTTTTCTTGACAATCTACACCGTATCTTTGTGGTTCGAAAAAAAGTCAACTTATCCGGCTAATTTCACGCACAGAATCACTCTTTCCCCAGAACCACATAGACATTCATCGCATTATCCGAACCATCTGCCCGGTAGCGCGTGATTTCCTGTAGACCTGTTGCCGTAACCAGTTTATCCAGTTCAGCATCATCGACATAATGACAATAGCGCAATGCCCGTTCACCACGTCGCCAATCCAGCAGATAATCATTCGCTTCGACATTTATGTCATCATCCCAATCAACCAGGCGCTTTTTGAAGCGCTCATATTCATAGAATCGCCATGCCGCAAAGACCAGTTTCCCACCGGATTTAACCCGCTTCGCCAGTTCCGCAACGAAATTTTCACGATTGTCATATCCCGGCACATGATGAATCACCCCGAAGAGCACCACCAGATCATAGCTATCGTCCGGTAATTCCTGCGCGACAATATCCAATTCCTGAACAGTCGCGCTCACAGACTCAAATTCTGCCAGCGAATCTTTCGCAAAATCGAGCAACTTCGCATTATTATCCACCCCGAGATAATCAACTTTCCCGTCGAGTGTTTCCGCGAGAAATACTCCGAAACGCCCGTTCCCGCAGCCAACATCGAGGACTGATAGCGGGGCAGAGAGATAATCTGCCAGCTTGACCCATCCCGCCCATGCTCTCCCGCGAGTGGCATCGAAATCAGTAGCCGTTGTCTCATAAAATTGTCGGTTAATCGTGTTTAGTTTTTCGATTGTTTCCGGTGTCATGACGGAATAATCTTCCCCGGATTCAAAATCCCATTCGGGTCAAGTGTTTGCTTAATCATCCGCATCACATCAAGCGCTTCGCCGTGTTCATCGCGCATGTATGCTTTCTTGCCGATGCCAACACCATGTTCACCTGTTGCTGTTCCGCCGAGTTCAATTGCTTTGTGGACAATCGCGCTGTTAATGGTTTTCACCCGATTCAGTGCCTCTTCATTGCCATAAGGTAGCGTCAGATGAATGTTGCCATCCCCCGCATGTCCGATAAATGCCGCGACAATGCCATTTTCAGAGAGTTGTTGACGACCAAAAGCGATAATTTCAGGATATTTGCTAATAGGGACAGCGACATCCATTGTCAAAAATTTCAAATCCGGTTGCATCCGAACCATCGTTTCATACGCGCCATGACGAGCCTCCCATAATTTGCTCTGTGCGGTCGGGTCAGTGAGTGCGATGAATGACGCGCAACCTAATTCTTCGCAAATTTCGCGGACAACAGCTATATCAGCTTCCATTGCTTCACTGTGAACGTTATAGACTTCCATGAAGAGCGAGGGATTTGGCTCCATGTCCAGACCCCCGCGAATCAACATTGTCGTGGCAGTAGCATCTAAGAATTCGAGTGCTGCGACATCAACCCCGCATCCCTTAATGGAAACAACCGCTTCAACAGCATTTTCGATTTGCTCAAAGGCAGCAATCATTGTAGTGCGGAATTGGGGCACAGGGGATAATTTCAGCGTGGCTTCGGTGATAACGCCGAGTGTGCCTTCACTGCCGACGAAGAGTTGCAGCAAATTGTATCCGGCGGATTGTTTGACACTGCGCGAACCGACGTTAATCAGGCGACCGTCTGCCAGCGCGACCTGCATTTTCAGCACATTGTCTTTGCTAGCACCATATTTCACCGTGCGGATTCCGGCGGCATTGTTGGCAAGCATCCCACCAACAGTCGCATTTGCACCGGGGTCAGGCGGAAAGAAAAGCCCGTATTTTGCTAAATCTTTGTTGAGGTCTTTATAAGGTTTGCCGGATTGTACTGTCACTTGAAAATCAGCGTCATGGATTTCGACAATTTTGTCCATTTTTGCAAGGCTGAGCAGGATGCCGCCATGCAGGGGAATTGGATTGCCTTCCAGTGATGAGCCAGCGCCCCAGGGAGTCACCGGGATGTGATGTTGATTTGCCAGCTTGAGAATATCCGCAACCTGTTGTGATGTTGTCGGATGCACGACGACTTCCGGCAGATGTGCTTCATGGAAACTCTGGTCGTGGCTGTGTAATTTGAGGTCGGATTCGCCTGTGCTGACCTGATTGTCACCGACGATGTTGATGAGTTGTTCGAGGATAGGGGAGTCGATTGTCGTAAAGGGTGTCATCTGTCAAATAAGCTCCAGAATAATTTTTTGTATTTATGCTATCCATAATAGCAGGGATGATAACGGATGTGATGGTTTGTTCCGGGTTTAGAAAATTTGCCTGTTTATCAGGGAATAACAGGGGCATATTTCTGTAAAAACAGGGGATTTTCGTTGGATTGTGGTTTGATTTACTAACTTTGATTTTCATGTTTTGCCTCGCCCCGGACGACATGGATGGTGTCTCTACGATGATATACAGTTTATCGAATTGTTAAGGTGTATTTCGGACACGATACATCGTGTCCCTACATTGATGGTAGCACAGAATGAAGACGAGATGTCGTGCATATGACCGTTGATATGCCCGGTTTTCCGTTCTGTTAATGTGCTTACCTGTAAAAATGTTTTAAAAATTGATAATTAATTACTTATCGTGATTAATATTTATACTTCATTTGTTGTTTTCGGGTACTATAGTCCTAAATGCAAACGATTGCGAAAGAAAATCTAATGTCCTTAATTCGTCGTATTAAACCAATGTCAGAAACAAAAATGTGGTGGTCACGCATTCACCGTACAATTGAAGAATATCAAAGCATCATCAGTCAGGCACCATCCCTCAGCAGTGAACGCCCGCAGGTCATGGCAGACCGTATCAAGATGTTGTATGTCGATGTGCAACACTCAAAATGCCCCGATGATGCTGATGAAATCTATACCTATTTGACCCGTTCCATGATTAATCTCTCGATGAGTTATGAATCACTGCGACAGATTCTCTCCGATAATTCAGATATTTTTTACCAGCGTGCCATGAACGAATGGATAACGGCGTCTACCCACCTTGCAAAAGCGGGCATTCTGATTGAAGTATGAGATTTATGAATGAGGACGCTGTAATCGTTGCGTCCTCAAATAATGCTTTATAGCGCCTTCACCATCTGTAGGGCAGGATTATGCTCACCCCATAGCGTTGGAAATTCTTCAAGCGGCATAAATCCCACACCGATATAAAATGCCCGTGTTAGTTTGTAGCCTTCATCGGGATGCTTATCGCTCAGTGTTTTGACCTGCAAAAATCGTGTTCCATTACTTTTGAGATGTTTTTCGGCAGCGTCAATCAATGCGCGTCCGATACCCTGTCTGTGATAGTCGCGATGCACAATCATCACATAAATTTCGGCGGATTGTGGAAAATGTTGCTCAATCGCTAAAAATCCGACGGGGGTATTGTCTTTCATAGCGAGGAAAGTCGGATTCTGATTGACATAGTCCAGATAATGCTGATTGGCGTCTTCAATACCGAACCATTCCGGCACAGAACGCAAAATCGGCTCACAGAGTGACGCAACACCTGTGCGTGGTGGTAATACAGTTATCATAGGTTTTATCCTGTTGTTAGATTGTTTATTTTGACTGAATAGCGAAACACCCGCGTTGAATCATCGCTCAAAGGGGACTCTGGATTATGCAATTGCGAGGAGTGTTATTGTATTTTCATGTGGCTGACTCTAGCACAGGCTTGAGAGGATGTCATGTGAAATTATGAGACATATAGTTTCCACTGCTGAGCGTCTCGCATAATCATAACTAATAATAAAATATTGCAAAATATTTAACTGTAATGTATTATTTATATATTGATATTAATGATTCATGAGTTTTTTCGGGACATATTATGATACCTGATTATTATTCGCACATACAAAATTTATCTCAAAATCGGGATAGCTTATCCACAATATTGGATTATAACGACTATCAACGACTTGATCAGATATTAACCCTGTTCGAGATGGATGAAGTTGAGTTTGATGAAACACAGCATTTCCTTGGACTTCTGGGAATTCGACATTATGTCTCTAAAATTGATCCCCTGGTTCATACAGAATTTCAAGGGATTCAAGTTGATCTGACCAACTATCTCAGAGACAGGGAAACGACAAGTATACCATACAGTACTGAAACTGATTTTGAAGTGGTTATCCGAAAAACTATAGTCGAGAAGCCATATAAGCGTGATCAAATAATGGCTACGGTGCTCGGTGTAGACTCTGCTCTTACTTATTCATGGGGGGAAACTGCATTATCCACAGGTTCATCGTCTGAAGATGAGGCTGAGGCGACCAGGTCTGATGATGAGAATGCAGATTTTGTAGCTTATCCATTAGTTGAGACTGATTCGGATTACTTTGATAAAAATGACCCGGATTTTGTGGTTGCTCTGGATGTTGGTTTCAGAGCCTCGCCATCGGAAACACAATTTCAGGATGATGAGATAATTATCTCAGATCCCCCGGATGGCGCTCTTGTCACCGTACATGTAACGTGCAGTGATGCTTTTATAAAAGATCCTGTCAACAAGTTGGAACTCAACTATGACGACCCGATCACTTTCTTCTGTACTCCTAAGGCAGACGCAGGAGATATCTTGACCTTTAAGGTTAACTATTATTATTTAGATAAAAGGATCGGGCGGGCTGAACTGATTTTACCGTCCAAAAGTAGTTATTCCCAGAAAACCCGGACTAAAGCACAACATTCCGCCTGCCGGGTACAGTGGAATCAGGAGTCCGGTGCAATCATATGGGCGACATTGGAACGCAATAAGTCTACTGGCGAACTGGTATGGTTTATACAATCTCCACTTGCCGACCATCATCCTTTGATACAGGGCAAACCACAAACTTATACTGTCGAATTCTTTAAGGGTGACCTGGATAAACTTGCTATTTCAATAGCAACAACGATTGGAAATCTAGAATCTCCTGATGATTTACAATATAATTTAGCTACCTTAGGTCGAGAAATTCATGATTATATACCTTCTAAATTTTTTGATATCATCCATGCGGTCTATAAAGATGTATTAGATGAGCAACAGATACCCCATGTCATCATCGATTGTGACGATACGCTTATTCCATGGGAACTAGCATTCCTTCTTGATTGTCAAAAAATTGATCCACAGAAGTCAAATTACCTCGGTGGACAGGTTATTCTAAGTCGCTGGGTTAATCATCATAAAATTTTATCGCCGCCACGTACCGCAGTAAAAGTCCGACGGGCAAGTGTCGTGCGTGATGAATATGGGGCAACATCAGGCGGGACAGGTGTTGAACTGAAGTATGCTTTAAAAGAGGGTGACGATTTGCACAAACTCTTTAAAGACAATTTTCGAATTCCTGAAGTTGCTGAGCCCCTAACGGCAGTCCGCAAAGATATTCTGGACATGATACGTGCTCCCCGGCAGGATACAGATGTGACAGGGCATCTGATCCATATGGCATTACACGCTGAAATTACAGAATTAGCCGATAGTGTCTCACTCACGCTACGGGACAAGGAAAAAATAACCCCCGGAGATTTTTTCAGGAAACATGAGTGTCATGATGATCCCACGATCGAATTTATATTCATCAATGCCTGTCAGGCAGGAGCAGGCGATACATCATTTGGACAGGCTTATGGCTTCCCGAATGAGATGCTTCAAGGTGGTGTTCAGGGTTTCATAGCGCCTCTCTGGAAGATTGATGATAATGACGTGACATATAAATTTGCAATGAAATTTTATGAGACTCTACTCGGTCAGGATAAATCCGTAGCGGAATTCCTCTACGACATGCGCAGTGATGAAGATCATCCTCTCTGGCGATCGGCTATTGCCTACATATTTTTTGGTAATCCATATCTTCGACTACAGGTTTAGTTACTCATAGGAGACAAATATGGCAACAAGATTAGATGGCACATCAGGAATACAGAGTCTGGAACGCGGTTATGTAATTATTGCTCCTGGCGTTAGCGGACAGGTCGAGGAAGTAGAATATACCAGGGTCGTACAGCGTTCGGAATCATCAACAAGAGATAAAAAGTTATTCGAAGCTATTAAGTCTGCTCAATTTAAGCATGAGACTTCGTTTGATATTGAGACTGTTACACAGGATGTATTATCCGGCGGACAACGTTCCCCTGAATCTATGGAGACGACAGCACGGGGTGAACCTGCAATGATTATGGGGGCACCTAAATACAGTGGTGAAAATATTCAATACCTCGCATTGTATACCGTTGAAACAGACAAAGGTAGTATACAGCGCTGGATATTGCCTGAGAAAAAACCACTTGTCGCTCATGGAAAAGAAATGGTTGAATATCATATTCCGCGCCAGGAAAGTGCCCCTCCAGATAATGAGACGGACACCGATAGCGGTAAGGAAATTCGCACACAACGCGGGGGTGTCATGAAATTTATCCGGCGCTCTGTCAATTTCTTTATTCTGGTCACAGAAGATGCACTAGGTTGGGCGTTCAATAAATTTGCAAGCTGGTACGAAGGCAAGGCGCGACCCTATTACCTGCAATATCTGGAGGGTGAAAAATTCAGTCCGCTAGATCATTCTGAATTTGTCAAGAAAGAATCTGATAATAAAGAATTTAATCCAGATACCATTCCCTGGGATCGTTTCACAAATGGACGAACACTGCTCTTGATACACGGGACATTCTCAACCAATAACGCTACATACCTTGACCTCGTAAAAAACGATATAATGAAAGCATTAATCGAGAAAGAATATGGCGGGCGGGTTCTAGCATTTAATCATCCGAGTGTTCATGCTTCTGTAGAAGATAATATTGCAAAATTTGCAGAGTACATCAACGAAAGATCGCTTGAATTCGATATCATTACCCATAGTCGGGGTGGTCTCGTCGCACGTGAGCTTGTCCGGCAACTCAATAATCAATCGTCATCCAAACTTTCAAATGTAACTGTTCGAAAAGTAATTTTTGTCGCAGCACCCAATAATGGCACAATAGTTGTTGACAGCAAACATTGGATTGACCTTGTCGATCGATATACGAATCTCTTAACATTTTTACCGGATACTTTATACACTGTCGCAATGGAAGGCGTGTTGCTGGTGTTGAAACTGATTCAGCACGCAGGATTCAACCAGTTGCGTGGATTGAATGCCATGCTTCCGCCGATTAGTGGCGGTCAATATTTGCAGGATTTGAATGGTTCTGCTCTGGCATCAGACATCCAATTTTATTCGATATCACGCAATTATGAACCAACTGATTCAATGTTCAAACTGATGCGTAAGAACAAGTTCGGCGGGGTATTAGAAGCATTCGACCTTGTTTTTGGCAAAAAGCAAAACGATGGTGTAGTGCCTACACGTGGAAGCTACAATATAGAACAGACAGCAGCAGGTTTTCCTATACAAACGGAAAATGCGAATCTCAGGGCACTGGGTTCAGATAAAGATGATACTGAAATCCATCATTGCAACTATTTTGTGCAGGACTCCATCATTGAAATCCTTCATGAATTTTTGTCAGAGTCTTGATAGTATGAAAGCTATTTAGACTGATCATCTGAGGGGAGTAAAATCCCCTGATCATCTTCTAATTCTCCCTATCTCTGCGTTACGCTTTTTAGTCATTTCCCGATTCAGGCAATAACTGCGGCGCGGCTGCCCGTTGAATCTGCCATTGGTCGAGGGCATCCCACAACGCGACTGTTCCGAAAGAGAGGACATGCACTACAAAATAGGGCATCAGCGCGGGTTCATGCTGCCAGGCAATCCATGCTCCCCACAGACTATACAGCATCAAACTCACTTGAATCACAATCGCCATCTGTGATCGCAGGGTGTAGCCTTTCTCCTGCCATTGCGAGACAAATTTGGGTGTGCGCCGGAACTCGCCCTTACTCTGGAAGAAACCACTCAAGACTGCCAGTGCATTCTGCCAGATTAAGCCCGTGCCTATCAGCAGCAATAGCGGGAAGGCAAGCAATCGCCTGAACCAATCCCCTCCGAGTGCCTGTTGACTGACCGCATACATAATCGGCGGAATCAAGCCAATCAAGCCAATCGGTGCAAGTGGCAAACTACTCAGACTGCCCGTGAGTATCAAGACAGGGGAGAGCAGCAACATGGTCAGCATCAGCAAATGAGGCAAATACTGTACCAGATGATGAGTCGCCATCAACTTTGTCATCAGTGGCATATCAGAGCGCCACAACGAGAGGAACAATTTCCGAAATGATTGAGAACCACCCTTTGCCCAGCGTGCCTGTTGTTGTCGATAAGCCGCTAACTGGGGCGGTAATTCTCCCGGCACAACAATTTCCGGCAAATAGAGCGATTGCCAGCCTTTTAACTGTGCGCGGAAACTCAAATCAAGGTCTTCGGTCAGCGTATCATCTGACCATCCGCCAGCATCATGAATCGCCTGGATGCGCCAGATACCACCCGTGCCATTAAAGGGCAAAAACCAGCCACTGCGATTGCGTCCGAATTGTTCAATCGTAAAGTGATTATCAATCGAAATCAGTTGAGCGCGGGTCAGACCGTTTGCCTCCGGGTTGAGATGTCCCCAACGTGTCTGAACCACTGCCAGAGTATCGTCCTTCACCAGGTAAGGCATCGTCTGTAAGAGAAAATCACGCGGCGGGATAAAATCCGCATCGAAAATCGCAGCAAATTCAGTGTCGGTCTGAGTCAAGCCGTAAGCCAGTGCGCCAGCTTTATAGCCCTCGCGAATAGGACGACGCACATGGTCAATCTTCAAATGAGGGTAACGTCTAATATGAGCCGCAATGATCCCTGTCGTGGCATCATCACTATCATCCAAAATCTGAATGTGAAGTTTATCGGACGGGTAATCTAAGGCTGCAATCGCATCAATCAAGCGAATCGCAACGTAGCGTTCATTGTAAACGGGTAACTGAACCGTGACCGCAGGCAGTTCATCAACCTGTGGCACAGTCGGGTTATGATGGCGATGGCGCAGATACTGAATCAGCAAGACACCATGCCCGGATGTATAAAGCGCTAACAGGAGCGCAGAAATCGCATAGAGTAGTGTTAAGGTAATCATCGCGAGGCATTTTAGCCAATAACTATCTTTGTTGGCAGGGCTTTTTTGTTAGCGTAGTGAAAATAAAGGACTGGCTGCTGGCTATTAGCTGCTGGCTATTGGCTTTCGTAGTGTATCCATTCCGGTGGATTTTGTTATTTTTGCGGTCGAGATGATGCAGGTTAAGACGTACTAAATCGGGATGGCACGGCGACCCTCTCCTACACCGTTACCGGATTATTTAACTAAAGAACAGTATCTCGACCCTACACAAAACCTGTAAACATGAGCATGTCATCCGGGCAAACCATCATAGGATAATTGCCTCATGATTTTTATAGATGACTTTCTGGTATAAGAATTTATGAAATTTGTCACTAAACAGGAAAGACGGGCTTCTATAAGATAAGGATATGTTGAAACAGTTTATGAAGACTTAATCTTACGCTATTTTAATTGACAGATGGTTAACATCAACTTAAACTGTAAGTAGATGGATGAAAAGGAGCTTAGCCCTATGCGCTTACTTCAAATAAAATATGTAGAAACATCCAGAAATCAACTATGAACACGCGAGCCACTATTGCTGCGTGTTTTTTTATTTTTAGCATCTTGCCAATGATATTTTAACAAAGGGAGCGTCACCTATGGACACAAGCATGATTAACAAGATTCAGAAGTCAAAAGAACTCGCCACCCAACCTGACCGTGTCACTTTTCATACTCTCTCCGTCGTTTTTAAAGGAGATAACAATACATACGATGTCGCACTGGGTCCCGACGGCTGGTCTTGCTCATGCCCTGGATATAGTAAATATGGTATTTGCCCGCATATTATGACCCTCGAAAAAATTTACCGTCCGATGCTTGATATTAGTCCGTTGCCCTATGCCCAGGGACAGAATATTGTCAGTGATGTGAAAAAAGCAAAACGCTATAGCGAAGAATTAGACCGCATCACAATCACCCACTTTGAAGCAACCTTCCAGGGCGATAACAAATCCCACACCATTAGCTATGATGATGGTATCTGGAATAGCACATCCAGTTATTTCAAGGCACACGGTGTTGGCGCATATACAATGGCAATGGAACGCATCTTAGAAGGGCGGGTCAAGCCGATTCGTCTCGAACAGACTCCGGTAACAGAATAGAGTAGCTCGAATTCTAAAATCCCTTCTACTTGCTAGAGGGGATTTTTTGATTTAGCCGGATTCCGCCCAATTGATGACCAGAATACATAATCCACCCATTATCCCCATACCGACAACAAACGGGATAATGGTGTAATTGTAGTTTTGTCCGATGAATGTTCCTATTGGCATCTGAATCAGCGTGGATAAAGACCCGACCATCGCCGCCCCGATACCCGCAAGATGTCCGAGAGGTTCCATCGCCAGTGAATTCTGATTGCCAAAGAGAATGCCGACACAGAAAAAGCTACTCAACAGATAAACCATGAAGAGCCATAAGGGGGGACTCCCGGCGGTCATCAATGCGATGGCAAACGCGATAATTGCCAGCAGCACAATGATTCGCAATGACCAGTTCACCAGAAAACGCATTCCGTACCGCATCACCAGACGACTATTGGAGAAGGATGCCAATCCTATCGAAACTGCCCCGAGCGAAAAAATGATCGGGAAAAGTTCACCGAGACCATATTGATCTTGGAAAATTTGCTGGGCAGAGTTCAGATACCCTAAGAATGCCCCGGATATTAACCCTGCTGATACCGTGTAACCGAGTGCGATGCGATTTCTCAGGATTTCCAGGATAGCAGAGGTAATGCGATTCAATGAAAATGGTGAACGCTTTTCGACTTCCAGTGTTTCCGGCATTCGCACACCAAACCATACGATGGTGATAAGTGCCATCAGGATGAAAAGCACAAAAATCGAACGCCATCCCGAAAAGAGCAAAACCCCTTGCCCTAATGTCGGGGCAATAATCGGCACAAGGATGAAAACAGTCATCACAAAAGACATCACCTGTGCCATGCGTGCGCCTTCGTATCTATCACGGACAATTGCCAGCGTAATCGCACGGGGAGCAGAAACGCCGATACCCTGTAACAGTCGTCCGGCAAGCATCATAGGGAAAGAAACGGCAAAAACAGAGACAAGTGTCCCGATGAGAAAGATCACATATCCGACGTACATGGCGGGTTTACGTCCGGTGCTATCGGACAATGGTCCAAAAAACATCTGCCCGAACGCTAAACCCAGAAAGATCATAGAAATGACCAGTTGCCTGTCATTGGGATTTTCAACCATCAAATCCCTGCCAATGGCGGGTAATGCGGGCAACATCGCATCAATTGAGAGGGCAATCAGGGACATCATGGTGGATATGATGACAACAAATTCTGCGAAGGATATTTCTCGTTTCGATACACGAGCTATCATGAAACCTGCTTTCTATATTCTGGACATGATTGTAACGAACTATCCAATTGACCTGATAGTGCCATTTTGTATCCAATGCGATAAGTGAATGAGATGATCCATAAAATCGGCAAACGAAATGGAAAAGGATAATTTCTCATAGCGCTCAGCCGTCAGCATTTCAGCTTTTTAAGTTTTTCTTAGTACCTTTGAGCCTTTGTGTCGGAAAATGCTTTTAGATGAGTTGTTTAGATTCGTTATCGGATATTCAATCGTGGGTGATACTAAAGAATGACTGTGTTTTCTCCCCGGGCTGTGGTTCAATATGGCAACTATTCGTTCAAACGTGAAAAATCGCCATGACCCGACGCTTATTACCACCTATTCTCATTATTCTCATTTTGTTGATTGCGACGGCTGCCCGTTTCTATAACCTCGGGACGCAATCGCTCTGGTATGACGAAGGCGTGGCATACGGGCATAGTCAGCGTAATTTACTTGAGATGATTCCGCGTCTGCAAAATAATGTGCATGTCCCGGCATATTTTGGCTCATTGTCGCTCTATGAAAATTTTGTCGGTAGTACAGAATTTGGATTACGCTCGTATTCTGCACTGTGGAGCATTATTTCAGTTGCGGCAGTCTATGCGCTTGGAAAACGCCTCTTCCACCCGATAGTTGGCTTATCGGCTGCATTACTCGTCGCGCTCAATGGATTCAGTGTCTATTACGCGCAGGAAGCCCGTATGTATGCCATGTTAGCGGCAATCGCTACACTCAGCATGTGGGCATTCGCGAAATGGGCTTTACTGGCAATTCAACCCTATCCCGGTGAAGATAGTGAAAATCCTTCGATGTCGCGTCAATTGTGGCAATGGGGACTGGCTTTTGCCTTGCTCAACCTTGTCGGTGAGTATACCCATGTGAGTTATGCGCTGGTGATGATCTCTCAGGGTGTGATGACGCTGCTGATGCTGGGCAATATGATTGATCGTGCGATGGGCGGTAAGATACCTTACCGCATTGTCTGGCGAATGCTCGGGATATACGTTGCTGTCAATCTATTGTCATTATTATTTTTTGCCCCCTGGATTTTCACTGCAATTTCACAGGTTAGCGCTCAACCGAATATCAGTGACCCTGTGCCTGTTGTTGAGATGATTCGTATGATGCAGGGATGGTTCGCATTTGGTATCACCTTTGAAGAGGGTATGGGCGGCATGGGCGTTGTCACCTACTTTTTACTGCTTTTTGGCTTGTTACGCCTTACCGATGAGCGCCAATATGCCTGGTGGGTGTTGCTGTTTCCGGTTGTGTGGGTACTGACTTCATCGAGTACCTATCTTTACCTTGAATTATTTGATCGTTATTTAAGATTTTTGCTCCCGGCACAGATTGCCTATGCGCTGTGGATGGGACGTGGTGTATGGGTTCTGTGGGAGATTGTGCCGCGTTCAATTGAGCGCCGGACAGGATGGCAACGAACGGCTACACTCTATTTGCCGAAAGTTGCGGCTACAGTTGCGATTCTGGCGTTTGCCTGGCAACAATTCATGCTGCTGGATGATCTCTATCACCCTGATCCCGACCATATAGAGAATTATCAGCGGGATGATTATCGGTCGATGGTTGAGACGATAATGAATGAAGCAGGGGAAGGCGATGCAATTATCCTCTCTGCACCGGGGCTGCAAGAGATTTTCGGCTATTACTATGATGGGAATTTGCCTGTCTATCCACTTCCAGCAGGGGAGGATATTCAAGCCGATACAGAGGAAATCATCAATTCGCATAGCCGGATTTATGTTGTTTTATACGGAAACGCCGAGCAAGACCCCGATGGCATTGTCATATCGACCTTGAACAATGAAGCCTTTCCTATTAGTGGCGAGTGGGTAGGGGATGTTCGTTTTGAACGTTATGCAAGACCTGCCAATTTCACAGAAACCGAAACGGTAAATGTTCAGTTTGGAGAGCATATCACCCTGGAGAGTATTGCCCTCAATCGGCGCACATTTAGCCCTAACGACGCGATTCAACTTCAACTGGAATGGTCAACCGATAGTCAACTGGATACGCGCTATAAAGTGTTTGTGCAATTATTGGATAGTAACGGTGTTCTGGTTGCACAACGCGATAGTGAACCGGGCGGCAATCAAGCGCTGACGACATTATGGGAAGTCGGAGAGACTGTGCTAGATAATCATGCGCTGGCGATACCGGATTTAGCTACGGGAGAGTACACGCTGATTATCGGTCTCTATGATAGTAGCAACCCGGAAATACGCTTGCCCGTTGGCGAGAGTGATTTCTATAGTATCGGTACAATCACCGTTGAATAACGGGCGCACAAGCTATGCGCCCTGTTTATAGCCAAAAATGCTCAGGCTGTTTCGGATGCGGTTAGAGGATTATCCAGCGAGAGTGACTGTTGTTTGTTGTCTATTGCGGCTTCAACTGGTTTCAACTGGAAGGTCATGACCAGCGCAATCAAAATCATGGCAATTTCGATTGCGAAAACCACACTGTAAGCGATGAAATGGTCGGCGCTGAAACCATAGACCACATCAACGACCGTACCACCCATCAGGCTACCGAGTGTGCGTCCGAGCATATTCGCAATACCCCAGATACCCATCAGGAAGCCAGCGCGTGCTGCGGTTGTGTAGGTAATGAAGCCACTTAACATCCCTGCACCTGCAATACCTGTACCGAGACCCATCAAAAAGACGAGTTGACTGAAAAATTCCGGTTGTCCGTTCAGTCCGGTGACAATCACGCCGAGGAATGAAATTGCACTGACAACCAGACCGATACGCAGCAGGTTCGCAAAACCGAGATAGCGCACCAGAATAAGACCACTGATGAGCATCGCCACAACCACACCCATTCCCCAGAACGAAGTCAGGCGGGTGGTGTCACCGACTTCCATATTAAGGACAAGTGCGCCAAATGGTTCGAGCACCACATCCTGCGCCAATGTACCAACAATCGTAAACATGATAATCACGAAAAATAGACGTACCTGCTTATCTGCAAGGGCAAGTTTCTGGAGTGCTTCTGTGAATGGGATTTCACGTGCTATCTGCACATTTTCAGTTCTGGTAGGAGGTTCATTGCCAATAGTAGCAATTAATGTGAGTACAAACATGATCACAACTGCCCCGATTGCAACTGTGATAAGTTGCTGTGCATCATAAGTTTCCAGCGCTTTACCCAGTGCCCCGGCACCCATCACCAGTCCGAGCAATGTGACCACTTCATACACGGTAATTGCGCGGCGTTTGGCATAATCACTGAATTTATCCGCCAGCAATGCCTGAAAAGTATTATGCGCGAGGTTGCGCCCGAAGCCATAAACCATAAATGCCAGTACCATCGCAGCAATAATAAGCGGGGTAGCTGTTGCATTGACTGTCAACAGAACAGTAGTAATCACGGCGGCAGCGACAATCACAGCACCGATAATCATATAGGGTTCACGACGTTTACCGAGAATCGTAAATCCGTCAGAGCGATAGCCTAACCAGACACGGAGGGGTGTCACCAGCATCGGCACAGCGAAGAATAGACCAACCAGACTCATCGGCAAGCCAATATCAGCAACCATAATCCGATTCAGTGTGCCACCAATTAGCGCACCGATTAAACCATAGCCGATGGCAAATCCTGCCAGGCGGGTTATGTTGAGAATATCTACAAAACGTTTCATTTAGTATCTCCAGTAAAGAATAGATTAAACAGGTACGGCGACTAATTCCGGTAAAGCCTGGATAGCGTTCATAATGTGTTGTGCGGCATCACGTCCCTGACGGACACAATCCGGCACTCCCAATCCTCTGTACGAAGCACCTGCCAGAGCAATGGTTTCCGGTAAAAGGGCTTCAATGGCATCTACTTTGCTCAGATGACCGACATTTGCCTGTGGATAGCTTTCATGCCAGCAAAAATGTTCATGATGTACTGGTTCAGCCGTGATATTGAGCAAATCCTGTAGCTCCGTGCGAACATGGTGTAAACGTGTCTGATCATCGAATGTGACCATGTCAGGATATGCGCCACCGAAGAACACGCGAATCAGCGTATAGTTATCTTCTGTGCGACCGGGCATCCGTTCCGATGTGAATTGAATCGCGTCTATCATGCGTTTTTCACGGCGAGGAATCATCAAGCCTTTGATGTCACTGTCGGGTAAATCTTTTGTACGGTAGAGCAGAGCGATTGTGCCCAGGCTCGATTGTGGTAGAGATGCGAATTCTGCTGATGCGTCCGGTGCAATGCGTTCTAACATTCCGGCAGCAGCCCTGGCAGGTGTTGCCAGAATGACACCACCTGCTATCAGGCTATCACCATTACTCAGGGAAATTTGATAGCCCTGTGATGCTTGCCGGATATGTTCCACCCGGCTATTGAGTCGTATTTCGCCCGTGAGTTGTGCGACCAGGGCATCGACAAGCGTTTGAGCACCATTTTTGAAAGCAATGAAAGACGGTTTCTTTTCTACAGGTGACTTTTTCTTCTGGCGCATCTTTGCCAGAGTACCCCGGAATAATCCGCCGTGTTCACGTTCCATCTCGCGCATGACAGGTGAGGTATAGAGAATGCTCTGTTTATCAGGGTCAGCGTTATAAATTCCCCCCAGAACGGGTCCGATGAGCTTTTGTAGCATCTCATCACCGAGCCGCCGCCGGACAAAATCAGCCAGGGTTTCATCGTCATAATCACGTTTTGCCTTGATGAAGGGTTCAGCTAAGAGACGCAATTTGCCGCGCGGACTCAGTAGTTCCGAGCGCATAAACTTAATCGGGTGCAGAGGGATACTATAAATTTTGCCATCTACGAGGACATTCATTCCGGCTGTTTCGCTAGCAGGGACAATAATCTGGTTTTCGATGTTCAGTTCGTGAGCTAAATCCCATACTTCCGGTTTGCGTGTTACAAAGGATTCAGGACCACCATCAATAATCGTATGCGGCCCGGTCAATTTTTTACTGATGACTTTGCCGCCCGGTCGATTACTGCTTTCCAGCACGATATAGGATTGCCCCGGATAATTTTGCTGTAATTCCCATGCAGCGCTCAAACCTGTAATACCAGCACCGATGATGGCAACGGGTAAGTGATATATAGACACTGCTGAACCTTCCCAATTTCTCAATAATTTAGTAGATTTTAGTAGATTTACTCAGATTTCTCTTGTGACATATGTCATCGGTTATTCATGCTTTCTACACATAGCAGCTATAACAGTGAGCGTTTAGCCTATAGAAAATATTGAGAAGGGATTCATCTCATAATGGCAAAGATTGGTTTACTGGTCGCACAACTCGGCACACCTGCATCCCCGACAGCGAAAGATGTGCGGACATTTTTACGCGAATTTCTGTCCGACCAGCGTGTGATTGACTATCCACGATGGCTATGGCAACCGATTTTGCATGGCATCATCTTACGCACCCGTCCGGCGAGGTCAGCCGCACTATATCAACGCATCTGGCGCGACGATGGGTCTCCTTTGATGGTTTATACAATGCGGCAGGTTGACGGTTTACGGGAACGTCTCGGAGATGATTTCCTTGTATTACCGGGAATGACTTACGGTGAACCGAATATCGAAACATCCCTCAAGCAATTTGAAGCAGAAGGTATAGACCGCATTATTGTGTTGCCGATGTATCCACAATATGCTTCAACCACAACGGCATCGGTGATTGATCGATTGAACCGTGTCATTGAGGGAAATCGCCAGAAACGTACCATGCCAGCCCTACGCATTGTGCCACCCTATTATGATGATCCCGGTTATATTCAATCACTGGCAAAAAATCTCGCGGAACAGGTTGCTGGATGGGAACAAGACCCTGACCACTATATTTTCACTTTTCATGGCAATCCCGAACGCTATACCCGTGATGGAGACCCTTATAAACAGCAATGCGAAGTGACCGCGCAATTATTGGCTGATGCACTGAATTTGCCCGATGAAAAATGGCGTTTGACCTATCAATCGCGTTTTGGTCCCGAAGAATGGTTACAACCGTATACCGATGAAACAATTGAAGCACTGGCAGAAGAAAATATCGGTAATCTGGTCATATATGCACCGGGATTCACTGCTGATTGTTTGGAAACACTGGATGAACTCGGTAATGAAGGCTTAGAGCAATGGGAAGAGGCGGGCGGTCACGCGGAGAATTATTTCGTCGGCGCATGTCTCAATGACCATACTTTCTGGTTGGATTCACTGGCAAGCATCATCCGGCGCGAGTCTCAGGGCTGGGTTGAATCAGCCGGGGAAGTCATTGCACATCAACCTGTATAGTGACCATCATTTGTGTTGAACATGCTTACACGGAGATACATCTTAAAGCTCCCTTTCTCTGTAGGGGCGTGATGTATCGCGCCCGTAAACGTGAATGGGGAAAGGGGTTTAAACACAAAATGCCCCGCATAGTCGCAGGGCATTTTTTGATCGAATGTTATATGCAGAATTTTGGCTTAGTTTTCGGTTTCGCCAGCTTCCTGTGCTTCCTGTTCGGCAATCGCTTTCTCAACATCAAGTTCGATAACTTTCTCGAAGAGGTCGCGGAAAGTCGCTTCAGGGAAAGCACCCGGTTGTGAGAAGATCAGATGACCTTTCTTGAAGACCATAATGGTCGGGATACTCATGATACGGAAAGATTGTGCCAGCGCTTGATTGGCATCGGTATCAACTTTTGCGATACGCAGTTGACCGTCAAATTCACCGGCTAATTTTTCAAGAATCGGTGCAACCATGCGACAGGGTCCACACCATTCTGCCCAGAAATCGACCACGACGGGCATTTCATGGGAATAATCGACGACAGCTTCCTGGAAGCTCTCATCGGTGACGTTAACGGGTTTTCCAGCTACAACTTCTTCTGTTTGCGGGGTTTCATTTTCAGACATCTGTGGATTCAGTTCCTTTTGTTTATCTTCGAGCAGTTCTATCGCTAAGACGACATCAGTCCCCCAGGGTCTTACCCGGCGCAATTCAACTTCACCGCAGAGATACCCGATCATAATCGGCTTTTCTTTGAAATTGAATGTCTCTGCCAGTTGTGGATTTTTCTCAGGATTGACTTCCGCGAATAGCACAGAATGAGTCTCCTGAGCCGATTTTTTGAATTGAGTGGCAAAGTCGCCGCGCACACCATTCCCTGTGCTAACTAAGATGAGAGCGGGTTTATCGCCAATGACGGCTTGCCAGTTTGCGTCTGTGAGTTCTTGTATCTGTGTCATATGTGACCATCCTATCCAATAAGATAGCTATCGGTTTCTTAGCAATTAAAGTTTACAGTATAAGTCTTAGATACAAATAGGACGCTTTTGTTGTATCAGGGCTTACCGGGGACTTATATCAGTGGCGAAGTCGGTTGAAATTTGTATTAGTATGTGGTTTGTGGCGGACGGCATCTACATTTTGATCTATTTTTGAGGATATTTCTCTCAAAAATTACCTCATGTAGGAACACGATGTATCGTGTCCGAAAAATTTCAACCGGAACGGATACTCTACCGGGTCTTATATCAGTGGCGAAGTCTATAACAATCGCTTAAAGTTATAGTATTAAGCAAAATTTGACGTTAACTATGCGGATGGGATGATACAGATTAAAAATTAAACAGGGAAATAGGCGTAGAGGAAGGTCGCCGTGCCTTCCCATTTTTCAAATGCGGGAGCGCACAGAGGCACTCCTCTACACCCGGTCTATTCTGGATTTGTGACTCAGATTTTTCTCCCTATTTAAAAGTTAAAGAGCATTATCTCCACCGTTTTACAGATAAACGAAAAATACCTTATCTTAAAGGACTATACTGACATGGCAGGAATTATTGGGGTTTTGACCTCCGGTGGTGACACACCCGGACTAAATGCGGCGATACGGGCAGTCGGGAAAACGGCAATCCGGGATTATGATATGAGCGTTATCGGTTTCCGGGATGGTTTTCGCGGGTTGATGGAAAATCGCACGGTGCGTCTTGATAGCAAGGAACTCTCCGGCATTTTGACTGTCGGCGGTACGATTCTGGGGACAAGCCGTGATAAACCACATCGAATGCCTATCGGCGGCAAAGAGATGGATATGCGCGATGCGATAGTCGATGTCTACGAAAAGCATAATCTGGATGCGCTGGTTTGCCTCGGCGGACGTGGCACAATGCGGAATGCTCATCGGCTGGCACAAAAAGGTCTCAAATGTTTAACTCTGCCAAAAACCATTGATAATGATATTCCGGGTACAGATGTTAGTTTCGGTTTTGACACAGCGCTGACTGTTGCCTCGGATGCAATTGACCGTTTACACAGTACCGCACACAGTCATCATCGCATCATCGTGGTGGAGATTATGGGGCATCGTGCCGGATGGTTGGCGCTGGGTGCAGGAGTAGCAGGGGGAGCAGATGTCATTCTGATTCCAGAGATTCCTTATGATGTCGATAAAGTCGCTGAGTCTATTATGCAGCGTACCTATAGCGGCAAACATTTTAGCATTGTTGCTATCTCAGAAGGTGCGATGTCTCTCGAAACAGCCAATCGCAAACAAAAAGCAGAAGCAGCTCTCGAAAAAGCAAAGCAAGATCATAAACAGGCAAAATCCGATGGCGATGAAGCCGCAAAGAAATCAGCTAAATCAGCCCGTAAAAAAGCAGAAGCGGAACTAGCAAAAATTGAATCTGAAATCAGTAGTAGTACACCGATATTGACGCGACAATTAGAAGAAAAAACAGGTTTAGAATCGAGAGTAACGATTCTCGGGCATGTGCAACGCGGCGGAACACCTTCTCCGGCAGATCGTTTACTGGCGACACGTCTGGGGGTTGCCTGTGTGCATATGATAAATGATGGTATACACGGTGTGCTGGTTGCCAGTCGCGCCAATGAAGCTGTGCCTGTGCCCTTTGAAGAACTGGTCGATAAGCGCAATCATGTACCGCTTGACCATGTCTGGCTACAAACAGCCCGCTCGGTTGGAACAGCGCTGGGGGATTGATTGTCCCATCGTAATGTTTGGAAATGATACAAAATTGTATAACCTCTTTACTTTTTCTTGACATTGCGCGGGTTGTATACCAGACTGTAAGCGATTGATAGCAAAAAAGTCATGTAGATTTGAACCGTTTTATATACGAAAATACTTTTTGCCAGGCAAGTAAACAAAGACAACGGAACTATGGTAAAACCTTTTTACGTCGATACAACCGGAGCATGGGTACTCGGATATAATCAGCAGCACAGTGCAGGCTCTCAATTACAGGCAGGAGCACGTGCTGAATTGATTCAATCGCCTATTACGGATGCTCTGAGCACCTTCGGCGGTCGAATCGCTGCCCGCACCATGCAATATATGTACCGGGGCAATGTTCGCTCATTGCTGAATTATGCGGCTATTCGTCCTTATGCTATCATGGAAGCTATCAAAGTAGCCCTGGGCGATTCAAAACGCGATAAAGTTGTCTTAAATCCCTGCGGTGGCTATAGTCCGGTGTTTTATTGGCTGGCGCAAGAATTCAAAAATGTCCAATTCATTGAAATGGATGTCGAAAAGGTAATCCGCGAGAAGAAACAGGCATTCCAGAATTTTGGTATTCCCTCAAATCTCACATTACAGGCAGTTGACCTCGGCGAACATAATTTACATGACATTCAGACCGAACGGGTTGATGTGCTGCTGACAATCGGGGCATATGTCACACACCCGGATTTTCGCGATATGCTACGCTATGCTATGAATGTTCTGAAAGAGAACGGGGCAGTTGTGGCATCATTCCCGAACAAAAGCGGTGTAGAGAATTATCTGGAAAATAGCACCGTTTTCAGCCGGATTGTGACTCAACCGAAAGGCGCGGTTGCCGATGAGTCTGAATTGCCACTTGTATTCCGTGATACCGGGTTGAGCTTACGCCATACCATCAAATTATCGGAACTCGCAAAAAAATATGACAAGCCTGAACCGGCTGATATTGAAGTCGTTGCTATTGCCCGTCCCGGTGAAGAGCAGGTCGATGATAATTCCAGGGAAGAAGAATTAGATATCCTGGTCGAGTTGAATAATAGTGCTGCAACATCATCTGAAAATAGCGTGCCACCTTTTGTTGATGTCGATGTGAATACCTTCCGTCCATTTCCCCGTCGCCAGCGTAGTCGCCCATCAAAAGACAAGAAATAGCCACGATAGTTCGATTGGCGAATAGCTTATGTTTGTACCGGATGACATCTCGCAACAGGGGAATCAATCCCTACAATTTAATCAGGAAGTCAGCCTCGGGACACATCTGCAAGCCGGAGGACGTGCCGAAGTAATCGCAACGCCTCTGACGAAAGCTCTCAGCAGTCGTCGTGGATTGATGCTTGCCCGGACGATGAAAGCGCTGTTCAGAGGCAATATTGACGGTCTAATGAATTACGCAGCTTTTCGCCCCTATGCCATAGCCGAAGCAATTCGAATTGCGCTCGGGTCTCGACCTGAGAACAAAATCGTGCTAGATCCTGCCAGTGGTTTCAGTCCGGTGTTTTACTGGCTGGCAAACGAATGTGCCGATACCCATTTTGTAGAAGTTGATGTCCACGAAATCATCGAATTTAAACGCTCGGTATACTATAAATTCGGGATTCCATCTAATTTACGCTTGCGCCCGGTTGATCTCAAATTACAACGTTTGCATGAAGCGCAAACAAAGACAGTTGACGTGCTGGTGACAGTCGGCGCGTATATCACCCATGATGAATTCCGTGATTTGCTGAAATATCTCGCGTATCTCATTGCGGCAGAAGGGTATCTGATTGTGCCATTCCCCTATGCACCGGGTATCGACAATTTCACCGACAACAGCTTTGTGTTCAGCAACATCATCACGACACCGAAAGGTGCGATTCATAATCGGGATGATATTGCTACAATCTTCAAAGATACCGATTTTGAACTGACACAGACTATCAAACTCTCCGACCTGGCAAAAGACCTGCGTAAACCGATGCCTGCTGACATCGAAATGATCGCGCTTGCCCGCCGCAAATAGATAGTCTCCGGTAATCCTGAGCCAACTGTTATAATCGCTTCAATTGATCAGTATGGATACATTGTATTTTGGGATGCAAGTCTCTTTAGTTTGTGCTTTTAACCCCTATCCCCCCGCCCTTTCCCCATTCACACTCGCAAGCTCGTTATGGAGAAAGGGAGCTTTTCAAGTCCCCTCTCTACCAGCGAGGAACGAGCACAGTGGGGAGGGGATTCAGGGGAGGGGTAAGATGCGCCGGTACAACAAAGATACTTAATGTGTCCTCCATGATTTGCCGGAGAAACTTTATCTTATGCGAATAGATGTGTTAACGCTGTTTCCTGCGATGTTTGATGGCATAATGAACGAAAGCATGATGTGGAAAGCGCGTGACCGGAATATCCTCGATTTTCATGCCCATGACATCCGCGATTATTCACAGAATAAACATCGTCAGGTTGATGATACACCTTATGGCGGTGGTGGTGGCATGGTTCTAAAAGCCGATGTTGTTGTGCGGTCTGTTGAAGCCGTGAAAGAAGATGATGATTGTCCTGTCATTTTGATGTCCCCGCAGGGCGCGGTATTCAATCATGAGAAAGCCATAGCACTCTCACAGTTGCCACGTATGATTTTACTCTGTGGACACTACGAAGGATTTGATGAACGTATCCGTGATTTAGTGGTGACAGAAGAGCTGTCAATTGGGGATTATGTGCTCACAGGGGGCGAATTAGCGGCTATGGTGGTGATTGATGCTGTAATTCGACAGATTCCGGGGGTGTTGGGGGCGGAAGGTGGGGCAGATAGAGATAGTCACGCTGATGGTTTACTGGAAGGGGCACACTATACCCGTCCGGCAGAATTTCGTGGATTGGGCGTCCCGGATATTCTCAAAAGTGGCAATCATGGGGCAGTCGATAAATGGCGACGGGAACAGGCAATCCGGCGTACATGGCATAATCGCCCTGATTTGTTACGCACAGCCGATTTAACAGAAGAAGAACGCTATTTTCTAGCGGAACTGGCAAAAGAGAGCGCCACAAAGCGTCTGAGTGAATAATGCTGAATGCTAAAGGTCAATTCAATGGATAAATCACAGGTGACGATTCCGCTGCGTGTGCGTTTTGTGATGGTCGCTGAATGGGTATTCCATCACTGGTTACTCATCTGGACAGTACTTTTCACAATCTATAATCTACTGCCGATTCTCGCGCCGATTCTGATGCGCGTTAACCTCGATATGATTGCCATGCCGATTTACGATGTCTATCACCTTGTCGGGCATCAACTGGCGAATCGCTCCTTTTTCTTTTTCGGTGAACAGGTGACATACACGCTGGAAGAATTGCCTGTCCCTATCGTTGGAGAATTTTTGCCGGATAGTACCGCGCTCGGGGACTTCATCGGTAATGAGCAACTCGGCTGGAAAATGGCATGGTCAGACCGCCTGGTGAGCATGTATGGCTCGGCACTGATTACAACATACATTTATATCCTGCTGCACAAACGCGAAAATTATAAACCTCTGGCACGTCACTGGATGATACTGCTGGTTATGCCATTGATTATTGATGGGACAACACACTACATCAGTGATTTTGATAGCCTGATAGAAGGCTTCCGTTGGGATAATGCCTGGTTTGCGACCCTCACAGGGAATGCTTTCCCGCAAGAATTTTATGTGGGTGATAATCGGGGTTCGTTTAACAGTATTCTGCGCCTGATTACGGGGATTCTGTTCGGCATTGGCTTGATGGCATGGGCATTACCCGCTCTCAATATATATTTTGAGCGCAACGCCAATATTCTACGCGAACGATTGGATAAGTGGTGGGCGCGTCAATTAGTTGAATCTACACCGGAGACTAATGCTTCCGCTTCTTCAAGTGATTGAACGATTTTGTACGATTGGGACAACCGCATAATATACATGACTGTCTGCACGATGCGGCGTGCAAAACCATTCGTGATGACCATTGCAACCGTTTCAACATTGGGGGGCACCCGTCTGATTGCACGGTTTAATTCTGCAAGCGCATTACCGGCTGGCATCGCAGCATTGCCCGGATTATGCAGTAATTTGACCTGATGCGACACACTTTTAGCCATGTCATAAGATAGGTTGACTGCATCATGGTATTCTTGCCATGAAGCAACCGGGGATTCATAATCTAAGCGAATAATTGTCTTTTCGTCGTTAAACCAGTAGACATGTATCATGCTAATGCTTGCAGGTCATCTCCATTATTGTAAGCCTGCACCAGATTGTAAGCGGTTTCTAACGAATTGACCATATAGAAATGCAGGTTATCCGCCCGCAGGAGAATTTGAGGGACAACCCGTGTCACCCGTCGCTCGAATGTGCCGAGTGTCACACTCACCAGAACACCGATATTCTGTGGAATGTCATTCAAGGTAATCGTCAATTCTTCGAGTGCGCGTTGTTTTCTCCCCGAAGGCATCTGAACGTGACCCGGATTGTGAATAATATGCACAGTATCATTGATTGAACGTGCCATCCGGTGAGCTTGATTGACAGCTTCGCGATATTCTTCCCATGAGGCAATCGGGGCATAATAATCAAGGCGGATGATGGTTTGTTCGGGATTATCCCATACAACATCTATCATGGTGATACTCTGGTGTCCTCATATAATTTAGATGAAACTATGATTTGATATTACATCAACTTTTTATGTAATCTATCTTAATTTTGTAATGACTTGTACATATCTCCGTGCAATAGCTCAACACGTCGCGACTTATTGTCTTTAACACATACTCTGTCCTGTGTATAATGCCGTGATAGTCAATTGAACGCAAAGCAACAGGATAGATTGTGCCGATTCTACGTGAAGGCGAACTGGATATAATCAGCCATAGCCCCGAACAAACCCGACGATACGGGATACGCCTGGGACGTTTATTGCGTGCCGGGGATGTGATTTGCTTATCCGGTGATATGGGGGCGGGCAAAACGGTCTTCTCAACAGGTATCGGAGAGGGATGGGGCTCACAGAAAAAAGTCACCAGCCCGACCTACAACCTTGTGCATCAACACAATCGAGCGAACGATGATACGCTACTTTATCACCTGGATTGCTACCGGATGCAGTCTATTGATGAAGTCGATACAATTGGCTTTGATGATATGCTGGATAGCAAAGGTATTATTGTCATTGAATGGGCAGAACGCATTGAAGACGCGCTACCAGCCGACCATCTCTGGATTGAGTTGCGCGTGGTTGAAGAGAATCGCCGCAATTTCATCTTAGAAGCAACAGGTCAACACTATCAGAAACTGGTGGACGACTTCAAGAACGCAATCTTTGGTATATGACCTGAACGAAATGGATAATCAACAGATTTTATGCTGATAGCAATTGATACCGCCACAAAATATCTCGGACTGGCACTCTATGATGATAATGTTTTGCTTGCCGAACAGATGTGGCGCACCGGAAATAAACATAATCTCATTCTTGCTCCGACTATTGAGCAATTACTGCAAACCTGTGATGTGAATACTTCTGATTTGACGATGGTCGCTGTTGCCAGTGGACCCGGCTCATACACAGGCTTACGCATCGGCGTTGCGATGGCAAAGGGATTGGCTGCGGTTCGTAATTTACCTCTGATCGGTGTGAATACGCTGGACATCATCGCCGCAGGACAGACATTCTCCAACACAAAGCATCGTTTACTGTGCATTTTACCCGCCGGACGTGGACGCATTATTTCAGGGGAATATCGTGTCAAGAAAGGGCGCTGGGATGTTGCCGCCGACCCGCAAATCAGCACATGGGATGAACTTCTGGAGAGCTTAGAGTCTTCATCGTATTATGTCGCCGGAGAGATTGACGCCACAGGCATCGAGGCAATAGAAAATTTTGAAAATCCTGAGATTAGCCTCGCATTGATTGATACAGCAATCCGTAATCGTCGCCCGGGCATTCTGGCGCAGGAAGCCTGGAGACGGTATGATGTGGGAGTAGCCGATGATTTTCTGGCTGCAAAATTAGCGCCGATTTACCTCAATTCGCCCGGATAAAACATATGGCATCCTCAGAAAACTCACTTACTGTGCGTTATATGCAAATACAGGATATTCCCGATGTGATGGAAATTGATAGCGCATCGTTTAAACCACCCTGGCCCGAACGCTCGTATCGCTTTGAACTCAATGAATCCCAGGTAAGTTATATGGTGATCCTGGAAAAAACAGAGCAGCATGAAGTCACCGGATGGCGACGCTTAATGAATAGCTTGCGTGGCGCTGAAAATGAAGTTGAGAGCCGTCAGGTTATTGTAGGATATGGTGGTCTCTGGAAAATCGCCGAAGAAGCCCATGTTAGCACGATAGCCAGTCACCCTGACTATCGTGGACAGAAGTTCGGTGAGATTTTGCTGGCGAGTATGGTCAAACGTGCAATCGTACTCAAAGCCGGTTATGTTGTCTTAGAGGTGCGGGTCAGTAATCGGGTAGCACAGGCACTTTACACCAAATATGGCTTCACAATACATGGTGTCAAGAAAGACTATTATCATCATGATAGAGAAGATGCTTATGATATGCGCCTTGACCTCACATCGGAGAACATTGAGCATGTCAGGCAACTCTGCAAGACGCTCGAAGCTAAAGTTAGCTATAAAGATTGGTATTCCAATACTCCGCATCCGCGCTTAGGACGCTAGTGGCATCAATTCCTGCTGAACAATATTGCGAACAGCCGTCGCCATCATTTTCAGAAAAGCCTCTTCACGGACAGTGAAATTTGCACTGCGTGGTTTACTACCCGCGAAAAATAATGTGCCGAAGAGTTGTTTGTCGATTACAATCGGTATACCAATATATGTCCCGAAACGTAATGGTTTAACGATTCCGTATTTGCGCCAGTTGGTATCTGTGAGATCCCGGGATGCGATTAAATCCCCGTGTTCGACAGTGAATTGACAGAGTGAGTCATACAGGTTGAATTTGACATCCTGTAATTTTTTGCTTGTGGAATACATCACTGTCTGGCGGTCATAGTCGATGCGTGTGAGTATTCCGATACTCAGATTTAATACATCACATCCTGAATTAAGAATGAGTTGAATCCGTTCTTCACTGCTCAAGTCTCTATTTCTGAACATTAGATTTAAGCGATTCCATGTTGAATCTACCATGTTTACCCTCTTTTACCAGCTAAAAACCGGATGTCTCTTTATAATTGTGATAATGTCGTTGAATTTGTTTTCCTTAATTTTAGTTTAAGGTTAATTGATTTTAAGTCAAGTTAAGGTTTCAACTTAATTCTAAATTTCTCATAAAAGCTGTTAGATGCGTGACAAAACACTGGCTGCAAAGTTCTCCGCCCGTTCCATCATCAGAGCATCGCTTAATCCAGTCATACCAAAATCAACCCAGGGTGGATAGACTGCCGGAGGTTCATCCCCGTAGAGGGCTGTATCCCCAATAGCGACTAAATCCCAGTAGGGCAGGTATTCAAAATCAGGATTGGCTGTTTGATAGGCTTCGAGGAATTGATCGGCAATATCAATGCCATACAAGCTGGAGAGATTAATCCGCATATGCCCGATGTCCATGCCAGCAGACCCCGCACAGGCATTAATCCAATCGACAACCCCTGTCAGTTGCTTATCTTTCCACAGAAAATTGACCATATGATAATCACGGTGGATGAAAACGGTCGGGGTTTCGGGGACAGGTTGCTTCAATATGTCGATGATTTTTTCCCATTTTGCTGTTTCCTGAGACCAGGACGGGACTTTGAGTTGGTGGATGCGGGTATAGCGATAAAACTGCCATTGAAAGCCATCCGGTTTAACCGCGTGAATAGCAGCGAGTGCTTCTGCTGCCTGGCGTAACCAATCTGACATATCATCCGGTTGTAGCCAGACTTCGCCCTCCAGTTGCTCCATCAATAAGAGCGGTATTCCGGCAACACTTGCATCCGGTTCATGTGCGATGAGACGGGGTGTTTTGACACTTGCTGATTGTGCCCATTGCAATGCGCCAGCTTCGTGTGGACATAAATCCGGCTCAACAGCTAACCATTCCTCATTATCATAGAGCCGTAAGACATAGCCTGTCCCGTTGGCATCTGTGACGCGATACAGGGTTGTCGAAGAGCTTCCCGCTAATTGTGCGCTATCTGTGATGTCTCCAATTTGTGATTCAAGCCATCGGAGAATTTCCGGGGATAATGACATAGCATAGTCCTTCGCTGAAATGGATATTATCAGTAACTTCCGGCAAAGAATTAGAGATCGTAGGGGCGAACCCTATGTGGTCGCCCGCCGGAAGCGCGCATAGGCACTCCCCTACAATTCTAAAATATATCGAAGATTACTTTTATTTAATCCATTCTGATGTGGAATTGTACTATCGGGTAGGGGCAAAACAAAAACGGCAAGCCATGTTTATGACCTGCCGTTGAGTCGTTGCTGAAAGGGCGTTTTTAGAGCATATTGAGTGCTTTGCGGTATGTATCCAGTGCTTCCTGGAGTTTACCCTGTCGCATCAATACATCGCCTAAAACGCGGTTAATTGCCGGATTCTTCTTATAGGCTTTATCATCGGTCAGACGTTGTAATTCTTTTTCGACCTGCGCCAGGGCTTTGTTGGCACGGATGACCTGTTCGTAGTCAATCATCGCGCCATCAACATCACCGGCACTAATTTTGTCTTTTGCCGACCGCAGATAAGCGACCGCATCAATTTTCTCATCGACGGCTTGAATCGGTGCGGGAGATTGCGCGACCGGAACAGGCATCGGAGCAGGTGCAGGTGCGACAGGTTCCTGTGCTGCTGATTCTTCTAACCAGGGTTCAACATCGGCAACAGAGGCTTCTTCTTCATCCATTGTTTCACGTAACCAGTCCGGGATTTCATCCTGGCTGATGTCCGTTTCACCTGCAAGCCAATCCGGTAAATCTTCGGATTCTGTTACGCTGTCATCAACAGTTTCTTTGAGCCAGTCGGGCATGTCGCCGCTTTCTACATCCTCGACAACATCATCTACTGTCTCATCCAACCATGACATATCATTCTGAACGGCTTCGACTTCGACACTCTGGTCGGATTTGCCGGATAGCCAGTCCGGGACATTTTGTGGACTACCTTCAGCTAGTTTGCTTTCGATTGGCAGGTCGGCTGCCTGTAAGCCTTCAATTGCCGGAGCAGCTTCTGCAACCGGTTCGGGTTCAGCCACAGGGGAGGGCACAGGCGCATCACCATCAAGATTGGCGACAGCACTCTCGTACCATTGTTGTAGCTCACCGCTATCCTGTTTCGAGAAGGCAGCTACCCAGGTATCCTGTGTATCGGTGTCATCAAGGATATTGACCTTTGCTTCACCTTCTTCGAGTACTTCCTGTGCGAAAATATCAGCATCAATTGCGCCTGTATCTTCTTCACTGCCTGTTTGCAACCAATCGGGAATATCGGTGTCATCAACCTCTGCATCCAGATCGAGGTCTACAATCATCATTTCAGCCGTTGAAGATTTTTTAGCAGCAGGAACTTCTTCCTCTTCTTCTTCGACTTCAGCCTGTGGTGCAGTCGCCATTGATTCTTCCAGCCAGTCGGGGATTTCAGCCTGAACGGGCATTTCAACATCATCTATATCGACATCATCTTCATCTTCTTCCATGTCGAAATAATCAGGGACATCACGTTTATCGGCTTTCGCGAAGGCTGATGCAAAGAATGCGTTGATGTCTTCCGGTGAATCGCCCAATCTGCCGGATTCCATCTGTGCTTTTACATTATCTGCGAGGCTATCGAATTCTCCGTCATCTTCTTCTTCGCCGCCAAATTCCATACCCTCGAAGAGATCATCAGGAAGTTCATTATCCGCACCGTCGAAGAACCCTTCCGGTATCGGGAGTTCATTTCCTGTGCCATCAAAAATATCATCGGGGATTTCGTTATCCGTGCCGTCAAAAATCCCTGCCGGAAGTTCATCATCCGCGCTGTCTAAGATACCTTCTGGCATTTCATCACCGCGTGACGCCACGTCAGTTGCCAGGTTATCGAGCCAGCTTTCAGGATTTTCGAGTTCCATGTCCGGCTGGTCAACAGGTGGTGCTGTTTCCGTGTCATTGACCATCCCTGTGGCTTCTTCGAAGGAGAATTCTTCGTAGCCGGGTCCATCATCACTGACATTATCCGGGCGTGGAATATCAAGTCCGGCTGCTGTGATGAGTTCTTCGCTATCCGCGCCTTCATCTGCTGCCAGCGATTCCATCCATTCCAGTGAGCCTTCATCATCATCGCCTTCACCAACGAGAGCCGATAAATCAGGTGCTGAGTCATCCCCATCGGAGAGACCCTGTAACCATGCCATCGGATCGCCATCAGCTTGAGCTTCACCGAGATTGCCTAAATCGCCAAGCCCTTCCAGACTGAAATCGAGGTCAGGTGCTTCTGCTTCATCACCACCGGAGAGACTTTCCAGCCAGCCAAGCGGATTTTCGGTAGCAGGTTCATCTGCCGGGAGGAGGTCTTCAAAATTGGGGAGTGCATCATCCTGTGTATCTTCCAGGTCAAACATCGCCGCAACGAGTTCTTCGCTATCTTCTGATGATTCGAAGAATTCTTCATCGTCTTCGTATTCGATGTAATCTTCGTCATCTTCATAGTCGTATTCGTCGTCATCGTCGTAAGTGTATTCTTCTTCGTCATCACCCTGTTGTTGAGCAGCAAGGCGTGCAGCTTTTTCGGCAGCTTCACGTTCCTGCATTTTCGCCCAATCTTCATCGGACATGCCATAGGGCTTATATTCGCCCATCCCTTCAAGGCGTGCGTCATTGGCATCAACTTCGGCAACCTGCATACTGGCGCTGGTGGTGAAGCCTTCTGCCGCGCCCTGTCGCTTAGCAAGGGATTCCATCCATTCCATCATCTCTTCAGGAGACATGGAATCGAAATCGGGCTGGTCATCCGCAGATGCCGCAGGTTGAGCTTCTGCAACAGGTTCAGGCTCTGGAGCAGGGGGTGGCGGAGGTGGTGCAGCCTGTTGTTGAGCAG